>JGI12048J13642_10464407_pt1 | contig 10645 bp, 5 predicted proteins | sample ElkSlonscriptome_16_FD_13642 | JGI IMG/M metagenome (IMG submission 13642) | reverse complement strand
CGAAAGCATCTGGAGGCGATCGTACCGGTGGTGGAAGAGGCCCTGGAGACCGCCGGTCTTTCCAAAAAAGACCTGGATGGGCTGGCCGCAACCCAGGGGCCGGGCCTGGTGGGGGCGCTTCTGGTGGGATTTTCCTTTGCCAAGGGCTATGCCTATACCCTCGGCCTTCCCTGGTGCGGCGTGAACCACCTGGAAGCCCATCTCAATTCGGTCTTTCTGGGGCCGACACCGCCCGCCTTTCCCTTTGCGGCCCTGCTGGTCTCCGGGGGCCATACCAGCATCTATCAAGTCCAGGGCCATACCGAATTCGAATTCATGGGGGGCACCCGGGACGACGCAGCCGGGGAGGCCTTCGACAAGGTCTCCAAAATGCTCGGCCTCGGCTACCCCGGCGGGCCGGTCATCGGAAAAGTATCCGAGTCGGGAGATCCGAACCGGACCCGTTTTCCGCGGCCGTATCTGGACAAGACCGAATTCGATTTCAGCTTCAGCGGCATCAAAACGGCCGTCAACCGATACATTCAGACCCATGCCGCCACCTTTACCGATGAAATTCCCCACATTGCGGCCGGATTCCAGGAAGCGGTGGTGGATGTGCTGGTCTTCAAACTGATTCGGGCGGCCGAGGACCTGGGCTGCGGCCATATCGCCGTGGTGGGCGGGGTCGCGGCCAACCGGCGGCTTCGGGACCGGGTCCTGGAGGAAGCCGGCCCCAAAGGGCTCTCGGTCCATATTCCGCCCTTGGAGTTGTGCGGCGACAATGCGGCCATGGTGGCGGCGGCCGGGTACCATTCCCTCAAAAACGGGGAACGCTCCCACCTGGATTCGGATGTCTACTCCCGCCATAAACGGGCGTAATCGACGGCCCATCCCTTCTGCGATCCGCCCGCTCTGCAAGAACGCTTATTTTCCGGCGTCCTTCATGGCCTGCTGAAGCTTTTCGCCCAGTGAGCCGAGGGATTTTTCCTTGCCCTTGGCGTATTCCCGCCAGTCGCCTTCCTCTGCGGCATCGCCGGTTGCCAGGGTGATCTTTCGATCCGAGGGATGGATCTCCTCCACCAGAATCGAGATCGAATCCCCGACCTTGAGCTTGTCCAGTGCCCCAGCACTGGCCGATTTAGTGATTCGGGATCGGGGCATCAGACCGGTGATTCCCGGTTCGAGGGTGATAAAATACCCGAATTTCTCTTTTTTCTCCAGGGTCCCCTCCATTCGGGTGCCCACCGGGTATTTGTCTTTGATTCCGATCCAGGGGTCCCCTGCCGCGTCTCGAATACTGAGTGAAATCCGACGGTTTTCCAGGTCGACATCCTTAATCGTGACGTCCACCGTTTCGCCTTCCTTCACCTCCTCATCCGGCTTTAGGACCCGGCGGGTGTAGCTCATTTCACTGATATGCACCAGCCCCTCGATCCCCGGGGCGATTTCCACAAAGGCGCCGAAATCCATCAGCCGGGTCACCTTTCCCTGAATCTTTTCGCCGGCCTTGAAGGCATCGGCCTTGGTGTCCCAGGGGTCCCCCGACAGCTGTTTCATGGAAAGGGAGACCTTGACCTCCCCGGGCTTTTTTCCGGTTTCAATGGAAAGCACCTTGACCTGTACATGGTCATCCACCCGCACCACCTCCTCGGGCTTATCCACTCGGGACCAGCTCAGTTCCGACACATGAACCAGCCCTTCCACACCCGGAAACAGCTCCACAAAGGCGCCGTAGGGCATCAGACTGGTGACCCGGCCTTCGGTCACCATGCCGGCCTCGGCGGTTTCAAGGAATTCCGCCTTGACCTTTTCCTGCTCCTTGGCCAGCAGGTCCCGCCGGGACACCACGATATTGCGACCGTTGTCCTCAAACCGGGTGATCAGAAACCGATGGGTCTGGCCGACGTAGTCTTCGGGATGCTCCACATATCTGGTGTCGATCTGGCTCACCGGGCAAAAGGCCCGGTGCTGCATCACCTCCACCCGAAACCCGCCCTTGATCTGTTCGGCCACGTTCCCTTCTACCGGCGCCTTGGCCTGATACGCATCTCTGAGCTGATTCAGGCCGCCGATACCGGACAGGGCCCGGGACAGTCGAATTTCATTCTCATCCAGGGAGACCACATACAGTTCCAGGGTATCGCCCACCTCATACGGAAGCTCTCCGTCTTCATTCAGAAGCTCCGCCTTGTCCACCGCTCCGTCGATTTTGGTGCCGGTGTTGAGAAAGACGTTGTCCATTCCGATAGAGATGATTTCACCGGAGACCTTGTCGCCCACCCGCAGGTCTTCGACCATGCCGGCGCCGTAGGATTCAAAAAGGTCGGCAAAGCTCTCTTCTTCGTTCTGATTCGATTCGTCCGAGAAATTGTCTGACATGTTATTCCGTTCTCCAAAATTGTCTATTCCGGGCGTCCCGATGCGCCCCTAAATACCATCGATAATGTTCACATAAATAGGGGGAGGACCCGGTTCTGTCAACGACTATATGCGAAAACCGGGGGGTTGAAACCTCACCCGGACCGAGACCGGATTCGATATGACCGGATCCGGTAAAGCAGGACGGGTCGGTTTTGCAAAGCCGGTCTGTTTCATCCCCCTTTACCTCCCCTGCCGCTTCGTAAAAATGTTCCATTTTTGCACACTGCGAATGAAGCAGAAACTGTCGTCCTCTTCCACCGAGACGGAAACCGAATCAGTTCCGGTGAGCCCTTCGGTGTCGGTGACCGTCAGTTCAAATACCAGGACCGCTTCGTCTTCATCCGCCGCCGGTGCGACAAAATCGGCCACGGCCGTATCCGCATTCGACAGCTCCACCGACGCCCCTTCGATCTGCCGCCATTGAAAGGTAACGATCCCGAAATCGGGGTCGGTGGATGCGGTGCCGTCCAAGGCCACCCCTTCTCCGTCCACCGCATCCTGATCCGGCCCGGCCTCGGCGGTGGGACCCAGGTTTTCGGTATTTCGTCCGGTATGGCGGGTATCATGCAGAAACATCGGCCAGGGAGACGTATCCAGTCCCTCCGCATCGGTTTCCACCGCAAACAGCCGCCCGATTCGGTTTCCCTGAGACCCGACGGCGTGGGACCCGATATACAGGGTGCCGTCATGGCCGATCACCGGAGAGGAGGAGGTGCCGTTGATGGCCAGCCGCCACTGTTCCTCACCGTCCGGATGAATCGCATAGAGATTCACCCCCTGGGAACCGAAATAAATCTTGCCGTCGGAGCCGATGGCCGGCGCGGACCTCACCGGCCCGGCGGTGGCAAACCGCCATATTTCATCCCCGTTTCGGTCCAAAGCATACATTAAATTGTCGTCGGAGCCCACATAGATCACGTCGTCGTCGGCTGCGGCCGGCGATGACCTCACATCCCCGGCGGTTTCAAATCGCCATGAAAGATCCCCGTCCGGGGTGACGGCATACAGAAAATTGTCGTTGGAGCCCACATAGACGGTCCCCTCGGAACCAACGGCCGGAGACGAAAGCACATCATCGCCGGTCCGGAACCGCCATACCTGCCCGCCATCGAAATCCAGTGCATACAGAAAATCATCCGAGGAGCCGAAATAGATCAGGCCGTCCCGGTCCACCGCAGGGCTGGAAGACACCGCCCCGCCGGTCACGAACCGCCATTTTTGAGTGCCGTCCGAATTCACCGCGTAAAACACCCCGTCGTCGGAACCGACATAGACGGTGCCGTCGGAACCGACCGCCGGAGATGAGCGCACCGGCGCACCGGTCTGAAATCGCCAGCGTTCGGTACCGTCGGGTTCCACGGCATAGAGATTTCCGTCGTTGGAGCCCACATAGACGGCGCCGTCCGCCCCGACGGAGGGGGAAGTCAGGATGTCCGCTCCGGTCTGAAATCGCCATTTTTCAATGCCGTCCGCATCGAAGGCATAGAGAAAATCATCATCCGATCCGACATAGACAGTTCCCTCTCCCAGAATCACAGGAGACGAATCGATCCGGCTGCCCCGGCTGACATCCCAGACGATCGATCCCACCTGCCCCCGGGCGACGGCGGGTCCCCCGAGCATCCACAACAAAAAAATCCACACCATACCCGTCCTAATCCGCAACCGATTCATATCCCTCCGGTGATTTGGGTTTCCGTTTTTCGGTTGAAATCCTACGATCCTTTTATAAAAATAGTATTGACTTACGTCCACAAAAAAAGCAAATCTATTCGGAAATTATTCAGAAAATCAGAAACTGTTTTGGGCCGGATCATGGTTTCGGCCAAACCAGACCGGTAGAGAGGCCGCCCCAAGAATATTTTCCGGGCCGGGAAGCTGTTTGAGCGGATGCGGGTTCTTGCCGGGCCGGGAAAATGTTCTTGGGGTGGCCGAACGGTCATCATGGTGTTTTGAAAACCGGTAAGGCCGAGGTCTTCGGATAAGGGGGATAAGGGGGGCTATGCGGATACGATTCTTCCGGAAACTGCTGTGGGTGAGTGGACTCATTATCATCTGCGCCGGCATCGGCTGTCAACAACTCATGAAAGAAACGGAAGGAGAGGGCCTGCATATCGCCCTGGCGGCGCCCATGAGCGGCCCCAGCAAAACCGTGGGAAAATCCTTCGTGCAGGGGGTGCGGCTCTATATCGATGCGGTCAATCGAAACGGCGGCATAAATGGTCGGCCGATCCTGCTGGATGTCTATGATGATCAGAACAACACCCAGCTGGCCCAGGAAGAAGCCTTTAAAATCGTTCAAAACGATCAGATCCTGGCGGTTATCGGTCACCATTACAGCACCTGTTCCATCAGCGCCGGGGAGATTTACAAAGAATACGGGGTCCCCGCTATCAGCCCCGCCTCCACCAACGTCAAGGTCACTCAGGACAATCCCTGGTATTTCCGGTCGGCCTTCAACGACAACCTGCAGGGCCGTTTTCTGGCCAATTACGCCCGCAAGGTCTTCGGCACCCCGGTGGTCAGCATCATTTACGAGGATGAAGATTACGGCGCCTACCTGGCCAAGGTATTCGAGGAGACCTCCCGAGAGCTGGGAGGTCAGGTTCGGTATACCTGGAAGTTTGATCCCGAGGACCGGTATCTGGACGAGGAACTGAAGCGGATCGTTTACGATCTCAAATCCAAGGACGATGCCGGGGTGGTCTTTCTGGCCACCCATGCCGACCCCGGAATTAAAATCCTGAAGGCGATGAAGGATTCCCTGGTTCTGAACCCGGTGATGGGGCCCGACGCCTTTGCCTCGGAAACCTTTCAAAAAGGATTCGAGGTGTTTCCGAAAGAAAAGCGAAACCCCGGTTTTTACACCAACGGAATGTATGTCACCACCCCCCTGATCTTCGACACCACCAATGAAAAAGGGCAGCGGTTCCAGGATGCCTATCGCAAGGCATACGGCGAAGTGCCGGGGTGGCATGCGGCCTTTGCCTATGATTCGGCCATGGTCGTGGTTCATGCCCTGAAGCACGCCGAGATCGGCGACGTCGCCGAAGACCCGCCAGAGACCCGGCGGAAGGTTCGAAATTTTCTGGCCGGCATGAACACCATCGAGGAAGCGGTGGAAGGGGTGACCGGATACAACTACTTCGACAGCAAAGGCGATTCCCAAAAGCCGGTGCTGATCGGGGTCTATAAAAACCGGAATATCGTGTCGGCCCTGACCCAGTTTCAGACGATTTCAAACCCGGCGGAACTGTCCCACCTTGAATCGGCCCGCAAACAGGATCGGGTGCTCTTTTTCGACGGCCAGTACATGTACCGAATCAATGTGGTCTATACCGGCATTGAGGTCAATGAAATCCGCGATATCAATTTCAAGGATCTGACCTGCGACCTCGATTTTCACCTCTGGTTCCGGTACCAGGGAGAGATCGACCTGGACGACATGGTCTTTCTCAACGCGGTGGAACCGATTCCGTTGGGGGAGCCGATCCGGACCCGAACCACTCGGGATGAGCTTCAATATCGCCTCTATCATATTCAGGGGCGGTTTCGAATCGATTTTCTGCCCGGCCAGGCCGACTACGGCGAGCATACCCTCGGGATCAGTTTTCGACATCCGGAAATGGACCGGAACAATCTGATCTACGTCAAGGATGTGCTGGGGATGGGGTTTGCCGGGGACGACCAGGCCCTGCTGGACAAAATGAAAAAAGCCCAGACCCTGAGCCCGGCCTCGGGATGGAAGCTGCGCCAGGTCGGCTTCTTTCAGGATACCGTGGAGGAGAACGGACGGGGAAATCCCGAATACCTCAACATCAACGGCGGGAGCGTCGATTTTTCCCGCTTCAACATGTGGGCCCGCATCGCACCGGACCAATTCATTCTTCGGGACCTGGTCCCGGAAACCTGGGTCAATTACATGCTGGCCTTAAGCCTGGGGCTGGTATTGATTCTGCCGCTGGTGGGAAGGACCCGAACCTTTCAGCCTCACCTTCAGGTGATCTGGGTGCTTCAGTTCGGGGCCGCCCTGCTGCTGCTGTTGGCCGCCGAGTTTTTTCTGATCGATCAATTGGCGGGCACCTACTATCTGGTCCCCCTGATCACCCTCATCAATATGCTCTGGTGGATTATTCCGGCCGTCCTGCTGGGAATCGGGGTGGACCGCTTCATCTGGATCCCTTTGGAAGAAAAGACCGGCCGTACAGTGCCCCGAATCATCCGCAATTCCACCCTCCTGGTCATCTATCTGCTGGCCTTTTTCGGCATCGTCGCCTTTGTGTTCGATCAGCGGCTCACCAGCCTTCTGGCCACCTCCGGCGTGATCGCCATGATCATCGGTCTGGCCATTCAGATCAACATCTCCAATATCTTCTCGGGCATCGCCATTAATGTGGAACGGCCCTTTCGGGTGGGAGACTGGGTGAAAATAAGCTCATTCAAGGAAGGCAAGGTGATCGACATCAACTGGCGCACCACCCGAATCCGATCCCGGGACGGAACGGTGCTCTGCATCCCCAACAGCCAGGCTTCGGAGTCGGTGATCGAAAACTTCAGCACTCAGAACGAGGGCTATTTTCTCTATTTTACCATCCATGTAGACCCGTCCCACGCACCCGATCGGGTCAAGAAAATATTGATGGACGCCGCCCTCTCCTCGGACGGGGTGGAAAAAGAGCCGCCTCCGGTCACCCGGTTTCTGGGCTTGACCGCCGGCATCACCGGGCAGAGCGAATCCTGGGCCGCCAATTATCTGATCGGCATCTATGTCCACAATTATGAAAAGAAATATCTGTACAATGAAACGGTGTGGACCCATGTCTGGACCCATTTGAAGCGATCCGGAATCAAACCGATCGTGCCTCGGCAGGAAACCCGCATGATCCTGGAAGGAATTCGACGCCCGAAGGCGCTGCCGGACAAGGCATTGACCCTTCTGGAGGAACTCGATATTTTCAACCCTTTCGGTCCGGATGCCCGGCGCTACCTGAGCGAACGGATGAAGCTGCACCGATTCAATCCCGGGGAAAGCATCGTTCGGCAGGGGGAAGGGGGCGATTCTCTGTTCATTATCGACGAAGGGGTGGTGAGTGTTCGGGTAAAATTCGACACCCGGACCCGGCCCATCGAGGTGGCCCGCATGGGGGCCGGCAATTTCTTCGGGGAAATGGCGCTGCTGACCGGAGAAAAACGGACCGCCTCCATCATCTCTCTGACGGAAACCCGCCTCTACGAAATCACCAAAGAAGACATCGCGCCGCTGCTGGAGGAGGAACCGAGAATCTCCAAGGTCCTCAGCGACATTCTGACACAGCGAAAGATGTCCACCGAGGCCCAGAAGGAAACCGACGATGAAGAAGGGTTCGACAAGGAGACCTTGGCGACCCAGATCTTCAATAAAATCCAGACCTTTTTCGGCTTCAAACGGTAAAGAAAAAAAATCGCCTGCGCTTCAGCTATCCTTCGGGGATTCTCAGGACTTGACCCGCTCGAATTTTGCGGAAATTTTTGATGGCGTTGAGTTTGGCGATGGACCGTGCGGAAATGCCGTATTTCCGGGCGATGCCCGACAGGGTCTCCCCCCGCATGACCCGGTGCTGCCCCTCTTCGGCGGCGTCGCCGGACTTCCGGTCCTTCTTGACCATGGAGACATACTGACCCGGAATTTTGAGCCGCTGACCGGCCCGAATGTGCCGGGTGTTTCGAATCCCGTTGTATCGGGCCAGAGACCGCAGGGACACCCGATGAAGATGGGCGATCTCGGACAGGGTCTGACCCCGCCTCACCCGATAGGTCTTTGCCCGCTGAACGGCCTTGTATTTCAACTCGCGGGGAATGGCGGCATAGGCGGTTTCGAACGGTTCCGGATCATCGCCCGGCAGGTTCAACAGGTATCCTTTCGGGATGAAGCTGCCCTCCAGATAGACGGAAGGCAGCAGGGCGGGATTCAGTTCCCGGATCTCCGCCCGGGTCAAACCGAAATGGTCCTCGAGTGTCGAAACCGCCACATGATGGGGGATTTCGAATTGAGTGGTGACCAGGGCGGGTTCGGGTTCGGTATCCTCATAATAGGCGGCATAGTTTCGGCATGCCTCCAGGGCCGCAAGAAATTCGGGATAAAAATTTCGCGAGGCGAATGCAAAGCGGCTTCCATCGAATTCTTGAATGATCCGGTCGATCTGGTCGGATCCGACATCCCGAACCGCGTTGACCATCCCCTGAAGCCCGTAATTATAAGCGGTGACGGCCAGAGGCCATGAGCCGAGCACCTCGTAATTCCGGGCCAGATGCCGGGCCGCGGCCCGGGTGGAAATGACCGGGTCCCGGCGTTCATCGATCTCCTTGTCCATTCGAAGGCGGTACTGTTTTCCGGTCTGCCGCATAAGTTGCCACATCCCGGTGGCGCCCACATAGGACCGGGCAAAGGGGTTGTAGGCCGACTCGATGAGCGGAAGATAGGCCAGTTCTTTGGGGACCTTGTGTTCGGCAAGAATGGTGCGCATGGTGTCCAGATACCGACCGGACCAGATGATCCCCTGGCGAAAGCTGTCCGCCTGGCCCAGTTGAAGCCGCACCCGCCGGTGCGCGTCTTTAAAGGAAAAACGCGGAATTTCTGAAATGTCTTTGAAAAGGGAATAGATTCTGCGGCTTTCGCCCTTGAGGCCTTCGGGGGAATCCCAGTGTTCCCCCATATCTTCCAGAAGCCCCTCGTATTTTTTCCGGGTTTTCTTCACCGTTTCCCACGGTTTGGCCCCTGCTGTTTTCAGATCCACCACTTCATAGATCACATCCACATACCAGCTGTCGTGGATGACCACCTGGCTTCGGGTGAAGCCGGTGAATATCTTTTCCCAGAATTCGACCTGGGGTTGGAGACCTTCAGCTCTCGGGAACAGGGTTTCCGGAGTCGATTCCTCCACCGGCGGAACCGGGAAGGGTCCGATGGATGTCGGCTGGGGAGGAAGCGGCAGATAGACGACGGATGGAATGATCAGCAGAAAACCGGCGAGCAGCATCAGGCAAATCAATTTTCGGGCCCTGGGGGCCCCGGACGGGGTTTGCTCTAACAACGGCCCTTTCAACTCTCCTGTCATTTCGGTTTCCTCATGATCATGGCATCTTCACATCCGCTTATTTTTCGGCAATATTACCAGACTGTATATAAAAAGTACCGCTTTTTCAAGTCTGTTTATGCATAATTCTTTCAGATTTCGCCTCTCCCGGAAAAAAGATGAGGAGATCCGAAGATATACCGAACCAGTCGAATCAGCCCCCACAGCACCACCAGCGGAATCATCACCGTTTGGATGAGGAAAACGATGATTAAATCGATGGTGTATTCGGCATAATCCGATATTTTATCCTTGAGAAAAAGGATTTTCTCCTTGATGCCGTCCTTTTCCCCGGCGCTCCGATAGATATCCTTCAGCCGTTCCAGATATCCCGGGTCTTCATTCTCGGTTGCAAGAAGACCGGTATCCTTGATCTCCTTGTCGACCTTCTCGAGGGACGTGATGGACCGGGCATATCGCTCCGCCAGAAACAGATCGTAGAGGGTTTCACTGACCAAAGCCACGGCGGGGATGCAGAAGCGGATGATGATGGAGATCAAAATCATTTTATATCCGAAGGCGAAAAAATTAATCGGAATCCCCCGGGGGGTCCAGATTCCCACGAGGATCAGCAGCATAGACAAAGAAAGCAGCACCGTAAAACCGAACCAGGTGCCCATTTCCATCAAAATTTTCTGAATCCCCAGGGAGGAGGTGCTGATCAACATCACCCAGGAAAACCGTTCCACCAGATCATTGACCGGATCGAGAATCTCCCCCACCGCCAGGTTCAACCCGACGCCCGCAGGAGACACCGCCACCGCCGTGCCTTGGATCACCGAAATAACCCCGTTCAACCCCCGGACCACGGCAAAGGTATAAATGGCACGGCTGATGGATGCCTCATAGTAGCGGTCTCCCTTTCGGTCGAGGTCATGAACAGGGGTGTGTCGAAGCAGGTTTTCCAGTGTCGAGGTGTACGCCAGAACGCCGATCAGAACCACGGCCAGACTGATCCATAATTTTTTGCGGTGGTTCTTAAAAAATGTAACACCTTTTTGAAAAAAATGCCCTTCCACAGCCCCCGCCTCCTTTATAATTCTCAGGAATACACGATTTCAATCTTCTTCAGCAAATAAAGCGGAACCTCGATTCACTTACACCCGGAACGTATGCAAGATATATGCAAAAAA
>JGI12048J13642_10499168_pt1 | contig 10648 bp, 12 predicted proteins | sample ElkSlonscriptome_16_FD_13642 | JGI IMG/M metagenome (IMG submission 13642) | reverse complement strand
ATCTCCTGAAGCTCCTTCTTGGCGTTGGCGAGTCCGGCTACATTATCATAGGTGACCTGGGTGGTGGATCGGGTATAGAGCTTGGCTTTGGATTTGCCGAATTTGAAGAGTCCGGCGCCGCCTCCGCCCATCCGTTCCTGGAATTTTTTGGAGCTGTAGACAAAAAATCCGATAATCAGGACCCACGGCAGCAGGGTGATGAGCAGGGTGGCGAACCAGGAGGCTTCGGTGGATTCGGTCCGAATGGTCACCCCCTTTTTCTCCAGCTGTTCCATCAGGCCGGGGTCGGGAAAAGAGGGGAGGATGGTTTTAAAATATTTGAGCGCGGGCGCATCCTTTTCGTTGGCGACTTTGATCTCCTTTTTGAACTCGCCGGTGATCTCTTCGCCTTTGACGTGGATGCCGGCGAGATTCCCGCCTTTAAGATTTTCTTTGAACTGGGTGTACGGAATCTGTCTCACATCGGAATAGCTTCGACCGACCAGAAAATAGATCAGCAAGAGCCATAATAGAAGGAACCAGAGGTTTCGTTTAAGGAAATTCTGCTTTCCCATTCCCGGTTTTTGAACTGAGTTGTTCATGATGTATGGTTTCCTTTGTGTGTGCGTTGGATTGGAGCATGTCGGCATTTGTTTCCGATCGAGCGCCCTCATCGGCTTCATGCCGTCGTTTAACATGCCAAATGGAAAGGACCTTGTATATACGGCAATTTCTGTATTTATTGTGGATAGGGACGATGGTATATTTGCCGATTCTGTCATTGCCGTGCGGGAACAAAAATGAGGGACGGATGAAAAAAGGAGGAAGGTAATGAAAAAGAGTTTGTTGATGGTGAATACCGGGGCGGGAAAAGGAAAGACGACCGCGGCTCTGGGGGCGGCGTTTCGCGCTTTGGGCCACGGCCGGCGGGTCTGCGTGATTCAGTTTATCAAGGGGAGTTGGACCTATGGTGAAAAAACCGCGGCGGAGCGGTTTGAAGACCTGCTGGAGTTCCATGTCATGGGCCGGGGATTCACCTGGAAATCGGACGATTTCGAGAAAGATATCGCCCTGGCCCGGAATGCCTGGTCTCTGGCCAGAGAGAAGATCGGTTCCCGAGCCTACCGGCTGGTGATTCTGGATGAACTCACCTATCTGATCACCTATAAAATGCTGGAAGAGGCGGAGGTGGTTTCGTTTCTGGAAAACCGGCCGGAGGAGGTCCATGTTTTGGTTACCGGAAGAAATGCCTCGAATGGGTTGATGCGGGCCGCCGACATGGTCACCGAAATGGCGGCGATCAAACACCACTACGCAGCAGGGATTCAGGCGCAGAAAGGCATTGAATTCTGATGAATTCATGAATGGGCCAGCCGATTGCGCTGAATCGAAATACAGGTTTTCATCCTGTAAAATAAGTCGTTTCCCTCATTTCTTTTGATTACGATATGGGGGAATATTCAGGGTCAGAATGAAAATGCGCATGTAACGGCGTGGGCCGCGACATGAAAACCAAATTGAAGGAGGAAAACCCATGAGCGAAGGCGGCAAAGATTTTATTCGAATAATTCTATCGTTGATCATTCCCCCCATCGGCGTGTTTTTTCAAGTCGGGCTGGGGCTCCATTTCTGGTTGAATATTTTGCTCACCCTTTTGGGGTATGTACCCGGCTTGATTCACGCCATCTGGGTGATCGTTAAAAAATAAACCTTTTCTCCCCACCTCCGCCCCCATTTCACGGCAAACCGTCGAGATGGACCGGTCCCCCGTTTTCACCGGATGGACCGGTCCTTCGGCAACCTTCCACACCTTTTTTTACCCGACCGAGGCATTCTCCTTTCGGCGGGCATTCCCTTCTTTCGGCGCTCCTTCGCAGGGGTAGCCGAAGACCCTTTGAAAGATTATCGAGTCGACTGCGCGGAGGCGCAGACATCTTTTCTATGCCGGATCAATCCACAGGAAAACCATTCGAAAGCGTTGGTGAAAAGAAGCGTCGGGGTAAAGAGAGGGGACGATTGAGAAGTTGAAACGAAGTGATGCGAAGCGCAGCTCAGAGAAGAACGATTTTCACGAAAACGTCTATTCCTGTATTTCCGACTCATCGGAAGCCAGCTGCGCCAGTTGGGGGGCAATTGCAGCCGTCTGATGTTTCGATTTTTTAATGGGTTTTGGAGGAGTCGGTTTGTCATCCGCGGTTTCATTTAAAACCGCGGGTGTAGGTTTAATATTCATTCCTTCGGGTTCTTTTTCAAGATCCGAGGATTCGGTTTCGGCCGGTATTTCCGAAACTGCGGTGTCGGGTGTTTCCTTGGCCATCTCGGCGATCGATTCCTCTGAATTCAGCGTCTGTACCGACACCTCCTCGTTTACGATGCGTCGAATGGTGGTATCGAAATCGAGCGTCAGCAGAGCACCGATTCCGCACAAAATGATGGTCATCACCGATGACAAAATCCACAGGGACTGCTTGCTGTTCATGGCCCCTCCTTTTCAGGAATTGTGAAGAGTCGGCAGTCGCTCGCCGATCGCTTCCTGGATGGACATTGAGGTGATTCGGTCGCCGATGCCGACCCGGATTCGTATTCGAGTGGCAACGGCTTCCGTGGATTCCAGCCGTATGGTGACCGGAACGCCGCTTCGGGTTTTGGCGTCGATTTTTCCCGCGCCTTCTTCCGCCCTGACCTCCAGAACGTCGATTTCCGGTTCTTTGTGGGCGGACAATGCTTCGGCGGCCGCTTTAATCGTCAGGGTCAGGGGGGCCTGATAGGTCGTGATCAGGTCTCCTTCGAGGTAGCTTACCGTCACGGCGCGGTTATCGGCCTGTTTTTCTTCGATCAGCATGGAACGGCATCCCATACACATCAGAGCCGAAAGGCATATCCAAAAGATCGGCCTAAAAATCGCTTTCATAGAACAAACCATTCTTATGCTGGGTATAATCCGTTTATTTGTCAAATTGGACGAAGGGCTTGGCTTCCTGATATTCCTCGTCTCCACTCGAATCCATGCCGTCGTTGGCCCACCGATAGGTCTCGATTTTGGTAGTGTCCGATGAGGGGAGCGAACTGCTGATGGATTTGGGGAACTGCCCCTCCGAGGATTGAAATCGGGTCAGGATCACTTTCTTGGGAATATCTTTGATTTCAATGATATCCTCGATATAGACGGCGACGATGTTGCCGAAAATGGGCTCCGAATTCTTCAGGTTCTGAATGTGCTCTTTGAAAAGATCCAGTGCGGTTTCCGGTTTTTCGGCGTCGACGATGCAGGAGAAATATCCGTGTCTGGCTTCCTGGTCAAAACCGAGTTCGTCAAATGAAAATTGGCCGATGTAGAGCATGTTGCCTCCTTAGCGGTTTCGGATTCATGTCAAGGCGTTTGCGATAGTGATGGTCGAGTCAAATGGTATCTCAGGCGACCGCTCGGCTGGTGTCGTTTTCGATAAATCGAAGGACCTCCTCGATGTCCGGAATTTCGCGCATGGCATAGACCTTGGCGAATTTTACCTGCCCGGTGCGGGAGATCAGAAAATTGGCTCTGCCGGAGACCCCTTTTTCTTCATCGAAGATGCCGTATCGGCGAGCCACTTCGCCATGGGGCCAGAAATCCGCGAGCATATCGGTTTCGGTCATCTTCATGTATTCGGCCCAGGCGATTTTGGCAAACGGGGCGTCGACGCTCATCCCCAGGGCCACGGTTTCAAAGCGATCGAAGAGTGATTTTTTGAGTTCCAGTGACCGCATCTGAATTTCGCAGACCGGGGTCCAGGCCAGCGGGTGGAAGGAGAGGAGTACATCCTTTCCGATTTCAAAGAAAGAAGAGAGAGTGACGTCCTGGTTTCGCAGGTTGTGTAGAGTAAAATCCGGTGCGGTGGCGCCGGTTTTCAGCGCGGTGGTTTCCATTATCGTGCTCCTTTAGGTCGTCATGAGCGTTATTGCTGTTCAGTTTGATAAAATTCAATCATGAATCAAAATCAGCCTCTTTTAAATACAAGAAATTCCGTAAGGGCGGTCCGGAAAACCTGTATTTTTTGCCCAAGGAAACGGTTATCCGAAACTGCTCCCCTGTTTTCGGCACGGGTCAAATCGCCCCCCCCCTATCTCCTGATCATTTCCGAAACCGGACCGGCCAGGGAGAGAACCTCGAAAGGCTCCGGGCTTTCCAGGGCCGACGTGGTTTGCGGACAGGAGTCGGTCATCCAGACATTGGAAAAACCGGCACCCAGGAACTTTTCCCAGGAAGCAATCGGGAACACCCCGTGGGTGACATAGGCCGATACCCGACACTCTATACACGACCGGGTCCGGAATCAATGGGGGGAAACCACTATTTTGAAGGGAATTTTTCTTGAATTTCTTCGATAAAAAAGAGGGCGACGGAGAATGCCGTTTATCCTGTCGGCTCGGCCGATACGCGTGCCAGTTCGATTTCGATCGCCGTGCCGAGTTTTTCCACGGTATAGGGTTTTCGAATGTAGGCGCCGGCGCCGAGTTCCTGGGCTTTCCGGACCCGGTCGGTTTCAGCGAACCCGCTGGCGATCACCGCTTTCTGGCCGGGGTGAATCTCCAGAATTCGGCGGTAAGTGTCCAGCCCGTCGATGCCCGGCTCCATAATCATGTCCAGGACCAGCAGGTCGACCGAGTGGGTTTTCATGTATTCCACCGCGGCTTCTCCGCTGGCGACCGCGGTCGGCCGGTAGGACAATTTTTTGAGAATGGAGACGGCGATCTCCCGCTGTTCCCGAATATCGTCGACCACCAGAACGGTTTCTCCGTTGCCGGCATAGGAAGCCGGTGAGCGGCGACCGTTCGGTTCGGAGAGGGCCTCCCGAGTGGCCGGAAAGAAAAGCTCGAAAACGGTCCCCCGACCTTCCCGGCTCTCCACATTGATGTATCCCTTGTGGTCCTGAACCGCGCCCCAGACCACCGCCATTCCCAGCCCCGTGCCGCTTCGGTCCATCACCTTTTTGGTGTAGAAGGGTTCAAATATCCGCTTGAGGTCTTCGGACGAGATGCCGGTTCCCCGGTCGGCCACGGTGAGGACCACGTAATCGCCTTCCTGAATGGTGTCGTATCCCCGAACCGGGGTATCGATATACCGGTTTTCGGAGGAGATGGTGACGGTGCCGCCGTCCGGCTGGGCTTCGGCCGCGTTGGAGACCAGGTTCATCACCGTTTTTCGCAAATGAACCGGGGACCCCTTGATGTTCAGCAGATCCGACGCGAGATCGGTCTGAACGGCGACCCCGGGATGGTATTGGATCAATTGGCTGCATTCCGGAGAATCGAGATATTCCTGGAGGATTGTGTTGAGGTTGACCACCTCCCGCTGAATCACCCCCCGTCGAGCCAGGGTCAACAGGTCCTGAACGATGGCCGCGGCCTTCTGCCCCGATTCCCGTATAGTGAGGACGGCATTCCGAATAGGGCTATCCGCCGGAAGGTCCATCAAAATCAGGTCCGGATAGCTCACCACACCGGAGAGGACGTTGTTCAAATCATGGGCCACCCCGCCGGCCAGCAGCCCCAGGGCCTCCATTTTTTTGAGCCGGACCAGTTGTTCTTCCATCCGTTCCCGCTCCTGTTCGGCTTCCCGATGCCGGGTGATGTCCATGTAGGTCCCCACCGCCCGCACGGCGCGGCCGGTTTCGTTATGTTGGGTCACCTGGCCCCGGTCCAGTATCCATTTCCATTCCCCGGACGGCGCCCGCACCCGGTACTCGGCTTCATAATAGGGGGTTTCCTGTTTTAAATGGCGGATCATCGTGGCCCGGACTCGGGCGAAATCATCCGGGTGGACCGATTCTTTCCAGGTCGACAGGTGCGGTTCCGTCTTATGAGGGTCGAAGCCCAGAATGTCTCTCAGGCGGCGGTCCCAGAGAATGACATCCGTCCGGAAATCCCAGTCCCAGGTGCCCTGATGGGTGGTGTCCAGGGCCAGGTTGAGCCGGTCTTCGCTCTCCCGTAAGGCCTGCTGGGCCTTTTGTTGATCCTCGATCATCCGGTTCGCGCCGGCGGCCAGAGCGGTAAACTCCGAGAAATGGACTTTATTCACATCGATCTTTTCGGATTCGAAAGCGGATTTTCGAAAAAACTCTGAGAAGAGATCGAGGCTGTCGAGTATCTTTTTGGATATTAAGTTGGCAAGCAGGGACACCATCAACAGCACCAGGATCAACACCCCGGTGATCCACAGGATGAGCTGTCGAACATCGTCTTTTAATGCCGCCCGTTTGGCTTCGATCACTTTTTCAATATCATCGATGTAGAAACCGGCCCCGACCATCCATTCCCAATCGGGCACACTCATGGTGAAGGCGATTTTTTCGTCGGGTTTGCCGGTGGTCGGTTTTATGGTGGCGATATAGCGAAGATACCCGCCCGCTTCGGCCTGTGAGATCCTGATCAATTCTCGAACGACATGGACACCTGTGGGATCTGTAAAATCCCACTGATTAATACCGAGGTTTTCGCTCTTATAATGGGCCAGGGTATTGGCATCAAAATCGTAGACAAAGATATAGCCGTTCTTTCCAAATCGGACTTGATTGATCCAATCCAATGTGTCGGACTTGATATCTTCTTCGAAATCCTCGATATACTCGCCGGTGCCGATCCACCAGTCATAGGGTTCAAAATAGGCCGCGAAACCGATCTTTTCGGACATGCGATCGATGATGCCGGGTTTGTACCAGTGCCACCGCAAGTATCCTTCTCGGTTCTCCCGGATCAGGTCGATAAACCGCCGAATGGTATACAGCCCCCTGCTGTCCTGAAGGTCCCACAGGTTTTTGCCTTCAAGAAGCGGGGAATGGGGCAGAAGCAGGTTGTTTCCCTCCATGTCATAGACAAAATAATAGCCGCGGTCTTGGTTGAAATGCAGCGGTCGCAGCGCGGCTTTGATCATCTCGATAATTTCCTGATCGGGCCTGGAATCGCTGTATTTATAGTAGATATTTTGGCTCACGGCCAAGGCTTCATAGACCCGGTCGCGGATATCGGCTTTCAGGGCTTCTTCGGTGGTTTCTCGTTTGTATTGCACATAGGCGATGACCCGTTCCACTTCCTGCTTGACCTGTGCTTTCTGGGCGGCGATGAAGTTATCCCTCAAGATCTGTGTTTCCTTGTGGAACCGTCGGTATTCATGGGAGATCCAGAAGAATCCGACGCATACAATCGACACAAAGGAGACGAGGATGATGCTCAGGTGAAAGGTGCGGTGAAGGCTCTGTTCTTTCTTCATGGTTGCGGCTAGGGCTCGGGATTCAGATTTAAACCTTAGATGTTCTTAGGCGAAATCGGGGGTGGTGTAAAGGGAATAACCGGATATGGCGGCAGTTGACGAGCTTTACGGAAAATGGAGTAATTGAGTCGATTCAACTCATATCCAATAACCATCAGGCGGCCAAAAGCATGTGAACGGTTTTCCTTCACATGCAGCGTCCATGACCGGCATCAAAAAATCGGATATTCTTTCAATAACCATTTCGAGATTTTTGGGTACATTCTCCGGTTTGGAATTTCGAATAAACGCTCTCCATTGAATCTGCTTTTGGGCGTCTTTGCTGAATTCGAACGTGAACGCCGTCGGCTGGCCCTTGGGCAGCGGCATTGAACGGCACCTGAATGTATTTTGAATGGCCTTGCAAAGCGTCTGTCCCTCAAATTCGAATAGCCGGCTCATCAGCCACACGTCATAAAAATCTTTCATCCGGCTGTTGGCCATACTCAGGCGCACCATGGCTTCCAGTTTTTCGGCTACCACAGTATACCGCGGGTACGCCAAAAGCACGGGATGGGGAGCATTCTTTGAAAATGTGGATGATATCTCCTGATTCGGCGGCTTCGGCGTACAAGAGATCAGCATCTTTTGTGACCCGGAAGTTCTGTCCTTTCCAGACAAGAAACATGCTTGCGCCTTTTAGAATGAATTTTTTTGAATGGGCCGAAATGCTGAGCCGGTATAGAAAACGCTCCATGCCGTAGCGATAGAGTAAAAGATTGAAATCCGCGCCTTGGCTTCTCGCTATATTCAGAAGCCGCTGAAAAACCGAATGCCCAATATTGGTTTTCTTTTTTCGATTCAAAGAATCGCCTCCAAATAGGGGCGCATCACATTGGAAACCCGGCACACCTTGGCAGCTTTCCATAGGTCATCCATATTTGCCTTCCGACTCCTCCAGGTTTCTCGAAGCGCTTCCAGGGCGATATCCAACCCGATCTTATTGCGAAACTTAAAACAATCTGCGACTGTTTTGGCCGGATTAAAAATTTTGACTGGAACGCGGTCTATATGGTGTTCCTCCACCCCGAAATGCAAAGACGGTTTACTGAAACGAACGATTTTTAGAGGAGGGTAATCGAATTTCGGCTCCCATTTTTTATTATCAATGGCGATCCACACCCGATGAGGGACCTGTGTCGTAAGATGATGAAATTGCAGCGCCGAAATCAAGCAAATTACCGCATGCGGTACCTTTTTGGCCACCTCGGCCATTGAAAGGAATTCGCTGGTTTGGGCATCCGGCAGGGCATAGAGTCCCCGTCCGACGCGCACCAAATCTCCACTTCGATACAGCCTCAAAAGGTATTCCCGATGAATTCCTGATGCCTCCGCGTCCCGAGGTCGGATCAACCCCCTTTGGCCGGCAAGATGAAGAAGTTTTTGTTTTCGATCCACAATGCTCCTTTGTGTCAATTGCTTTGTAATTATAAATAAATTCTGCGGAAATGCAACTTTTTTGTATTTCTTTTTCGCGGAATCAAGTGGCGGAGGATTTCGAGATAATAAGGGAATAGGACCGACCAAAAGTGGAGCAAGGACATTCGGAGCATGTATTGAGAAATATATGGTTGCTCAAGTAAAAAAAAACATGCTATAAAATTAAGATTATTCGGTATGATGGCAATTTCAACAACTTTCAATGCGATAACCCGGTTAAATACGAGATCTTCAAAGGTGTTTGGAGCAAAACTCAAATTCGACCCTTTATTTCATATAATCGTATCACATTGCCGGCAAGCGTATCGCCCCACACCAACATTCAACAAGGACTGAAATGAACCCCCTCATCGGCATCACCACCACCCCCAAAATGGACGGCAATCTCTTGCTCGACCGAGTGCCCCACGAATACGCAACCTCGGTTCAGGCCGCCGGCGGGCTGCCGCTGCTGATTCCGACGCTCACCGACGCCGAATGCATCGACGCCTACATCGACCGGCTGGACGGCATTCTTCTCTCCGGCGGGGACGCGGATGTGGACCCGGCCCGGTTCGGGGAGGACCCGGTGCGCGAACTTCGGCTGATCACGCCGGAGCGGGATGTGATGGAAATCGAGCTGTTTCTTCGGGCGTTTGAGCGGGACCTGCCGGTCCTGGCGATCTGCCGGGGGATTCAGGTCGTCAATGTGGCCGCGGGCGGGAGTCTGATTCAGGACATCCCGTCTCAGGTGACCGACGCCATCGGCCATTTTCCTCGGGGCATGGACATGCATCTTCTCTACCACCGGGTTAAACTGGAGTCCGGCAGCCGGGTGCACGAGATTTTCGGAACGACCGACCTGCGGGTCAACTCCTTTCACCACCAGGCGGTCAAGGCCGTTGCACCGGGATTTCGGGTCACCGCACGCTCTGCGGACGGGGTGATCGAGGCTATCGAGNTCCCGGACAAGCGGTTTATGGTGGGGATTCAATGGCATCCGGAGACCCTCACCGCCGGCCATTCGCAATTTCTGAATCTGTTCAAAGCCTTCGTGGCGGCCTGCGCGGAAGGATAACCGCCCGGGCCGCTTTATTCCCCGCCTTCGGGATCGAACAGATATCCCTTCGACCGAATGCTCTTGAAAAACCGGGGTTGTTTGGGCGCCGGTTCGAAGTATTTCCGCAGACGGACGATGAAATTGTCCACCGTCCGGGTGGTGGTGAACCGGGAATAACCCCACCCGACCTCCAGCAGCAGTTTCCGCGGCAGGGCTTTGCCCGGATTTTCGGCGAATACGGCCAGCAGCTTCAATTCCTGGTCCGTCAACCGCAGCTGCCCGGCTACGCAGTCCGCCTCCCCGGTCTCCAGGTCGATCGTATTCGGCCCGAATGTGAGCACACTCCCGATGCCGCCGGCATCCGCCGCCGTATCCGGCCGACCGGCGCCGTTCCAGGAGATCCGGGTCAGAAGACGATCCACCCGCAAAAGCAGCTCCTCCAGCACAAAGGGCTTGACCATGTAATCATCCACCCCATGGGTCAGGCCGGTGACCCGGTCTTCGGCCGAGCTTTTGGCCGACAGGATCAGGATGGGCAGCTTTTCGTTTTCCGCGCGAATGCGCTGCAGTACGGAAATGCCGTCTATGCCGGGGAGCATGACGTCCAGGACGATCAGGTCCGGCCCCCATTCCCGCCATGCCTCCAGACCCGCCGGTCCGGTGTCGGCGACCTTTGTTTCGTATCCCTGCAAAGACAGATTGAGCCCGAGCCCCTCGGCGATATGGCGGTCGTCCTCGATGATCAGTATCTTTTTTCCGGAATGTCTGTTTTCGGCCACAGCCCTCCTCGTTTGATCCGTTGATCGGGATCGGATCAGTACTTATCCGGCAGCGCCAGGGTGAATACGCTCCCGTGTTGCGGTCCTTCACTGTAAACGGACAAGGTCCCGCCGTGAATCCGGGCGATG
>JGI12048J13642_10460217_pt1 | contig 10649 bp, 7 predicted proteins | sample ElkSlonscriptome_16_FD_13642 | JGI IMG/M metagenome (IMG submission 13642) | reverse complement strand
GATTGCTACAGCAATGCGCAGATAGGTTAGGACAGATATTGATGGAGAAGCCGCGCACCGCGCGGCTTCTCCATCAACTATTGGTTTTATATCAGGGCGTAGTACTATATCCGCAGATGTCGCAGATGACCGCAGATTAGAGTTGAGGTTTTCTGCATCGTTAAGGGAGGCTTGGGCTATCTGGCACTGGCTTCTTGATGATGTTATCGAGTTCTTCGTAGTCGGGTAGGGTTGTGTCGATCGCTTGTCCGTTGCGAATGACGGTGCGATCGCCTTGGGGACGCGACAGAAGCTCGCTGAAGGTGCGAGCTTTGAAAATAACGAGGTCGGCAGGCAGTCCAATACCAATGCGTCCAAATTGAGGCAGCTCCATTAGATCGGCGGGTGTGGTGGTAATGCTGCGTGGCCAGTTGCCGTAAGGACTGTCGAGGTGAGCAATGCGAGTTGAGAGGTTAAACACCTCGAAGGCATCGTGATCTCCAAACCCGTGAAACGGATCGCGGCAGTTGTCGCTGGCGATCGCCACAGGGATGCCTGCTTCTTGCAACTCGTGCAAGAGGGTCATGCCACGCCATCGCGGAGTTTTGCCCGTTTTGAGGTGCGATCGCTCAGCCGGAAGATCGGCTTCTCCCTGTTGAAACCGCCTAGAGGCGTTCTGATTTCGATCCTGAAGGTACAGATTGCAGAGGGGCAGACTCACGACACCGATGTTCGCTGCTTTCACGATATCTATGGTGGCTTTGACTTCCTCTGGTGGCTGCACGGCTAGACTACAGCAATGTCCACACACAATGGGGCGATCGAAATCGTGGCGAATGGCAGCACGGGCGATTTGCCGCAGGGTTTTGTCTTCTGGATTGCCGCTTTCATCAGCATGAAAGTCTAGAGCCAACTGGCGCTCTTTCGCGATGGCAAATACTCGATCAAGTTGAGCATCTAAATCCTCGTTTGGGAAGGTGACTCCGCCCAGCACTCCTCCTTCAATCTCTGCCATCTGATCGGCAAGGGCTTCGCCTTCCGAAGCACAGAAATAGTCGATCGTGACTAGGCAAACTGCCTGAAGCCTGAGGCGATCGCGCCATTCATGCTGAAGCTGCTGAAATACTTTTAAGCTAATGCCAGCCTGGTCACCAAAGGCATCAATATGAGTGCGGATGGCACGAGTGCCGTGGGCATAGCTGCACTTGAGTCCAAACTCCATACGGGCATAGAGATCTTCAGCTTGCCAATACTGTTGCGAGTCCTTTTGCACAACCTCTAGAGCGCTGTCAAAGGTGTGATTGGGGTTTGGGCAGCGTTCCCAGATATGTCCCTTGTCGAGATGAGTGTGCATATCGATGAAGCAAGGCCACACCTGTTTGCGGCGTAAGTCAACTGAATGAATAGATGCAGCAGAGCTATTGTGAGTTTCCGAGTTGGAATCAAGCTGACCCGCTGGGGCGATCGCCACAACGATCCCATCGCGAATTTCTAGATCCACCACGCAAAACTCATCGCTTAGCAAGGGCGATCGCCCCTCTAATCGTGCAGCTTCAATGAGCGCGGGGTCGGCTTGCAAGAGACTTGCAGGGACATGCGCTTGCAGCAACCGATAGTGGGATACGCGAGGTGGAATCATAGCTGTAGTTTGTAGGTGACGGTCTCAGTTTTCTCGGCGAATGGCGCTTTCATGCCAGTCGCGTAATGCCCAGTCGGATACCAGGGTTAGGACGACGAAAATGGCGACTCCCAACACGGTGGTCATTGCCAACGCTGCAAACATTCGGGGAATTTGCAGATTGTAGCTCGACATCAAAATTTGGTAAGCCAGCCCCGAACGAGCGCCGCCTGTGCCTGCAACAAACTCGGCAACTACGGCTCCAATGAGAGCAAGGCCACCGCTGATCCTCAATCCTCCAAGGAAGTAGGGCATGGCGCTAGGCAACCGTAGGTGAATCAGGGTCTGCCATCGAGATGCTCGGTACAGCTTAAATAGATTAACTAAGTGGTGATCGGCGCTGTTGAGCCCAAGGGTCGTGTTGGCGATGATGGGAAACAAAGCGACAATCCAGGCACAGACGACCAGTGCTGCGAAGGTGTTGTTTTTGAGCCAGATGATGATGAGAGGGGCGATCGCCACAATCGGAGTGGTTTGCAAAATGACTGCGTAGGGGAAAAAGCTGCGCTCAATCCATTTGCTCTGGGCAAAAATGATGGCAATCACCAGCCCCGAAGTCACCGCGGCCAGAAAGGCGACCACGGTAATCTTGAGGGTCACCATCAGGGCTGGAAAGAGTTCTCCCCATTCTGTAATCAACGTTTGCACCACGAGCAGCGGCCCCGGTAACAAGTAAGGAGGGACACCGGAGACCCAGACCCCGATTTGCCACACCGCTAGCATCACGATGCCGACGAGAACGGGAGCAACAACATCGGCAGACAGCAGCGATCGCCGCATTCGGTCTATCCAAGAGAAAAGAGGCGACTTGCCCCGACGACGGGATGTTCCTGCTCGCTTTGTTTTCGCTGAATCGTAAACTTTGCCTGATGAGGAGAGAGATGACTTAAGACTATTCAACCGCCGCGTGAATAGAGCGACCACGCTAGAGAGAAATTCAAATAACACGAACCGCCTGACCCGATGAAGATGAATGAATGCTTTAAAGAATAACGTTCCTATCTCTTGGTGACTGAAGTCTTTGTGACCAAAGTTTAGATGACTAAAGTTGTCGCTACGTTACGTTTGACACAATACCCTAGAAAGCGCTTTTGAGAATCAGGTTCCGTCAGCTACAATCCAAATGTGTACCTCAAGCTTAGCCGAAACTCTGACGCTCCTCTGCTCTTATCGAGCGATCGCCACATTGTTCAGCATGGTGAAGTGCATCGCTTAGTGTGAAACTTTTGATACCAGACGCAGTCTATACATTTACGCACTCATCGTTCACAATCTGGCCTCTGAGAGAGGATATGCAAGCGAGGGGTGAGAGAGCTGTTGAACTTTAGTAATCGGTCACACCACAACTCATGAAATCAATCCAATCTACTGCAACGCTATCTGTACTGTCTCTGTTGGGCGCGATCGCAGCACCTTCTCTGCTCGGAACGGTACCTTCAGCTCAGGCTCAAGTATCTAGCCGCACTGTTGAAGAGCTGTCTGAGCTCTGCGAGGAGTTCACCGATTCTGATGCGGAATTTCAGTGTTTGTTGAACCAGTCGGGTCGCCTCAATCGAGCGAAGAATTTAGCTCGTCAGCGGGGTGAGCAATCCAATGGCGGGGTTATTACGGTTGAGACTGAGCCGTCGATGCATGGTCCTTCAGCCGAGTCACCGTACGAAATTGAGGTCACAGATGGTGTGGTGAGCTACATCTATACCTATCGTCTGCGTCCTCGTGCGACTGAAAATTACACGATCGAAACTCAGGTTGCGGTGAACTACAACACTGATTTTGAGCAGTGGGATGTAGACACGATCTATAACCGCGAGATTCTTCCGACCCCTTGCTCCTATTCCAGCGGATTGGCTGGAGAATGCTTCTAGGCAGAGATGCAGCAGTTTTTGAACTCTACTATAGCCATAGCCGGTAGTCATCAGTAGTCATAGGGCATTATTCTTCAATTGCTCTCGGCTTGTGTTTTAAGGCGCTTTAACATCAGAAAAGCAGCGTTGCACGATGCGGGTAGTGATTGGGCAAAATTCAGCCTTGGATTCTCTCTTGTAGAGGCATCTCACTGCGATGTCTCTACAAAAAACATTCTTCAAATGTGCAACGTCAAGAACTTGGTCAATGGTCGTCCGCCGCAACCCCCTTATATTCCAATTAATCTAAGCAATTTCTTCTTCAAACTCGGCAATATCTGATTCAGGAACTCCCTTCCCAGCGAATAGTTCCTCTGTGCGCTGCCTTGCCTTGTCTCTGACCTGAGGCGTGATACTAGATGCAATGGTCGCTACAGCTGCCGTAATCGCAGTGAAGTCATCGGTAAACCCAACGGCGGGTAATATGTCTGGCAGCATGTCTAAAGGCAATATCCAATAGGTCAACGCGACAATAATTTTGAGCTTGGCAGTTGCTGGAGTCTTGGCATCATGAAGGGCGTACCAAAGAACAAAGGCTTGTTCGACAAACCCCTGTCCGGCTTGAACGCCAAACGTTTTCATTTTGTCTAAAAAACGCTGGTCGGAGTATTCGACTTCGTCTGTGTCTGTTTGCTCTTTGTCATGAGCCAAGGCTTGGATTGGAATGCCGACTCGCTGCATTCGTTCACTGGCTGCTTTGACCTCGCTCACTGTTTCAGAATTTTGTTCACTTCTAGCTTTTGCTAAGACTTTGATGTAGTTATGAATAGTCTCAACTTGCACATCGTTAATTTCAAATGCATGTTGAACTTTTTTGAGTGCGTCCTCTTCCGTTGGCGTCATGACGCCATTAATCCAAATAAGGTTGAGAATGCAAAAGATCAGGCCAAACTTGAGTTCTTGATCCGCATTTGAAAGCTGTGCTAGAGATTCTTCTAATGGAGGTGGATCATATGAGTAAGACTGTAACTCTTCTCTTTCTTTTTGCGATAGTTTGTCTGCTTCGGGACTCGACAAAACCATTGTGAGTTCTGCCTCGTCAACCTTGTTGTCGATCGCGGCAACTGCAAAGAGGACGGCAAAGAAAGCGAGGGTATTTTCGTTGGAGAATGGCAGCAAATCTTGAACGCTTTTGAAAAGGCTCGATGTCTTTTCACCGATATTTTCTCCAACGCCAGCGGCTGTTTCTCCGACTGACTGGCCGACGCTAGAGGTGGTTCTTGCCACACTTTTACCAAAGCTGCCTACCCTGTTGGTTGTTGCTTTGAGTGCTGAGTTAAACCAATTTGCCATGATCTACAATCCTTCAAACAGACATCATCCCGAGTTTATTCTTACGAATAGCACTGTTGATGCTGTTGTGCATCTTTCTCTCTGGTGATGACTTTTAGAAAAGCTCGACAAGTTCTAGTCATCTCATTACCAGAATGACGATGTTGTAAGGAAATCATGACTTAGGCAATACAAGTAGGGCGATCGCCTCGATTACTATCGCCCTAGTGCTGTCCAAAAAGTTTTTTATTTGTACACTTATGCATTTCGTGAACGGTGACTCAGAGTGAAGCCATGTGTGAAGCATTATCAGTCACCTTCAAGATTTTCGCTCGAACTCTGAAAGGTTGTGGGTAGTAATTATATACTTGTTGAATCAAATTCTAAAGACGAGCAAGCAGCCCCTCTCGTTTACTCAGTGTTTGAGTATCCGGTTTGTCGATACGGTTGGATATTGCTGGGTCGCTCGTGACAGTCGCTCGTGACAACGGTGGCAGACCGAAGCGATCATGACTTCGAACAAAAGAGATGGAGATGTATTCTTCTGTTGGAATAGAGCGAACCTTGGGTTGATAGAATCGGTATCGGTGCTCGTGTAAGAACCATATTTTTACTCGGCACGCTATCGAGCCTATTTCAACAGTTATTCATCCAACATTTATGCCTGAAACTTCTTTTCTCTCTGCAACTGATTCGATGGATCAGGAATTAGAATCTGCAACTTCAGACAAGTCTTCAGAATCCGCCCTCTCTCCTGAGCAGTACCGCAAAAAGATGGAGCGACGCAAGCAGGTTCAGGAGCAGCGGCTGGCAGAGCGTCATCAGGAAAAAGGGCTGATCATCGTGCATACCGGAACGGGGAAGGGTAAAACGACCGCCGCCCTGGGGATGGTAATGCGATCGCTCGGTCATGGCTATCGGGTGGCGATCATTCAGTTTATTAAGGGAGCTTGGGAGCCTGCCGAAAAGAATGTGTTGGGGCGATGGCCTGAGCAGCTAGAGTTTCATGCGATGGGCGAAGGTTTTACCTGGGAGACTCAAGACCGTGAGCGCGATATTCAGATGGCTCAAGCGGCTTGGGAGAAGGCACTCTCTTATATTCACAATCCTGATGTGCGATTGACGTTATTGGATGAGGTCAACGTTGCGCTGAAGCTGGGCTATTTGTCTGAGGAGCAAGTGCTTCAAGGGTTGGAGGGAAAGCCGGAGATGTCTCATGTGATTTTGACTGGACGGGGTGCGCCAGCGGGACTCATTGAAGTGGCTGACCTGGTGACAGAGATGACGATGGTTAAACATCCGTTTCGCTCTCAGGGTGTGAAAGCCCAGGCGGGGATCGAATACTAGAGCTAGCCGCTGAAGCACAGGGATATGAGACTCGAATATGATATGGCAGAAGCGTTTGAGAATCAGCGTTTTGGCTCTAATTGTCGATCAGGGTGAGGTGTTGCTGATCGACCCAACGGCTCCTTCCTCTGTCGGCGATCGCTAATTGCAGCAGGATAGGTAGGCTCGAAGTCTGCGCTAGATTTGAGCTGAATCGGCTAAGCAGTGGGCGAATTGATTGGTGGATAGAGGCTGTGTTATTTCAATTCACAGGACGATAGAGTGAAAGAGTCTGGTTCTGAATCGTCTGGCCTCTTCCAAAAACAGCCAAAGAAGCTGAAATGCCTAATCTGTTGAAAAACGTTTCGAATGTGACTCAGGGTTTAGTGAGTCTGGGTAGCGTCGGAATGGTGGCGATCGCCGTTGGATGTAGCTCTTCGATCTCTGGGTCTGATCCTGTTCAACAGTCTATTCCTCCATCGGTTTTGGAGTCTACCTCTGAGCCTTTTGAATCCCAGAATAAATCTCAAACTGAATCTCAGTCGGAAGCGTCTCAGCCGTTGGATTCCGTAGCAGAATCTTCAACCCAGAATTCAACCGAACAGTCTCTTCTCTATCGCTTTGACCCGGCTCAGGTTGAACCGGGCGATCGCCTTCTGGGTCTGGAAATCGCTGATGTCGAAGTTTTTTCCTTTGGCCCGGATGCCTATGTGGGCACTGTTGAATTTCAAGGGGAAGTCATAGTCAGCGGAACGTATTCTCCCCAAACGGCTCTGCCCGGAAGTGAAGTCGGCATTCCTTGCTTTTTTGTCAGCGGAGACTCTGACTCCCAGCTCCCTCGGTTTGGCCATGACGAGCGCGATCCGTGGTTCTGCTTTACCAATCCTGAGATTGTTCAAGCAGCCTTCGAAAATTCTTCTGCAGAACAGCTTGCAACGATTGTTGTCGATAGCTACAAAACGGTGTATGTCCCTAGCGATGTCTATAATGAAGCTCGCTTTGTTCGGATAGAAGCACCGTAAGATTCAAGGAATCGCAAACCTTAACCCGTCATGTAAAGCGTCGATCGGGAGGGGGAGGAATCTTGTTGGCCGGATCAGGGCCGTCGTTGGCGATCGCCAACAGCAAGCGACTCAAGATCCGGCCATCTTCTAATCGATATAGATTAAACTCTCCTCCAATCTGCTTCATGAGCGACTGGCAGATGGTCAGGTGCAACCCTGGAGGAGCATCTAGGGCGGAGGGGGCAAGCAAGTCGGGCGATCGGCCTTCGTGCAGCTCTTCTAACAGAACAGGCTCAATGACTCCATTGTCCGTTATTGAGAGTTCTAGCCAGTGAAAATCGAGGGGGCGGCACCAGATATCGATCCGTCCGTTGGGCTCCGATCGGCAACAAGCCGTAGATAACAGCTCAAACAGGACAAACTCAATTTTTGCAATGTCGCCGCCAATATTGAGGTTGCTTTCGTTGTGAACCTGTGACCAAATTTGGCGCAGTTTGATTAGCGATTCTACTCGTTCCATCGCTCGCTTCAGCAGCGTTACGAGGGGCATGGTTGCATATTCAGCTTGGATGCGCCATTGCTCTTTCTTGATCACCGGAGTCACCTGAACTAGCAACTGTCCGAGCTGGCGAGTAATCTGATGAAATCGCATACTCGCAAGAGCATCTTTTTGATGGCTGAGTTCATTTAATCGGCGCACGTTGACATTGAGGTTGCGGCAAAACTCTTCAATGCGCCGTTGCTTGTACCAGTTGAGCCGTTCTAACTCTTCTCGATAGGCGGCTAGGTTTTCCGTGAGCAGCAAATAGCGCCGTGCCCAAGCAAGCTGGCTGCCTAAAATTTCGAGTACATCGAGATGGCGCTCTGACCAAAACCGATCCATGCCATCGGCGACGATGATGATGCCCGATGGCTCATGTTCAGGAGCGGTTCGCAAGGCCATTGCCAAGAGCTGACCAATCCCAGAGCCACTGAGCCAGTGGCGGGTTTCGGGAGACAGGTGATCAACGCTGATTGAGAGAGTGCCTTCCGTAGCGAGGGTTCCTTGGACTAGCAAATCCGTGTGAATAGACATCGATACGTCAGAGGCAATGGAAAACTTGTTGTCCGTGACGGCAGCCGCTACAACTTTGGCTTTTTTCCGTCCCGGCTTCCATGAAACAAGGGTGGCGAGGGGGGCTTCCATGAGGCTGGCAATATGCTGCATAGAAGCCTGTTCTAGCTGATCGAGGGTATGGGTGCGCTGCATGGCAGTGAGTCCCCACTGGATGGCCTGATAGAACCCTTCCTGTTGCTGTACGCTGCTGTGAAGGTGCCACTGACGCAAAATCAGTCCGATTTGCTGACCGACGGCTCGCAAGAGTTCTCGTTCAGTCCGGTTCCATGTGCGAGGCTGGTCGTGCCCGATGATGACCATTCCCATCAGCGGGTTGCCAATCGATGTGTTGCAGACGAGGAGCGATCGCATACCTAAATCGAGAAAATCTTCTCGCCACGCCATCAGCTTCAGGTCTTCCTCCAGATCTTCGACCCCTACAGCTTCACTGCTGCGTTCTAGCATTTGCCAGTCGATGTCGTTGAGATGCTCTAAAGATCGATTGAGGGAGCGATGACGCGGCAGTTGATTTTGATAGGAAACGGTGAATTTTTCCTGATTGGCGTTGTACGTCAGCACGAAGAATCGCTGCGCGTTCAGTCGTTGACACAGCCTTTCTGCACAGATATTCAATGCCTGAGTCCAGTCTTCCTCGCCGTAGATTGCCCGCGACACTTCTCCAACCAATGCTTGGTCAAGTTTGACTTGCTGGACGACTTGCTCTGTGGTTTCTAGGGGAGCAAACAGCGCCAGGAGCTGGGTCACTGACCGCATGAAGGTTTTTTCTGCTTCTGACCAAATTCGGGACTCATTGTCGGCAACGGCAATAAATCCCATGAGTTCGTTCTGAAATAGCACTGGGGAAGCGAGTAGTGCTTTGCCTTGGATGTACTGCATCAGTCGCCCAGAGAGATCGGTGTTGAGGGCGCTGTTTACATCTCCAATTGCAACGATCTGGTCGGCAGAGAGGGTTTGGTAAAAGCTGTTGACATGCTGCACCGGAATCGTTTGGCTGAGTACACGATCGGATGTAGCTCGACCGTTGGCGTGAGTGCTGAGGCGATGTCCAGTCTGAGCGACTCGTGGCCAGAAGTGACGACTCTCTGCTTCAAACCAGTAAATGTAAGTGTGGTGAGCCTGAATAAAGGCGTGGACTTCTTTGGCGATCGCCGTCAGTCGCTCATCAATGGAGGGGAGAGTTCGTAGCTGGCCCAAGAGAGACAATATCGGCACGTCCGGCCTTTTCGATTGCTCTTGCTGACGATCGATGTCACATCGATACAGAGTCGTTGCCAGTTCTCCAAATAGCATCGACATTCGTGATTTTTCGTCAGACTGGGGAGAGACTCCCCACAGCTGAGAGCCCAACAGTACTACTCCCACGCACTGGTCGCGGTAACGTAACGGAAAAATGATGGTGCCGTGAATCTCAAGTTTCTGAGCGGATTTGCGCCAGCGTCCAGCGCGCATTTCTTCTTGCAGATCAGCGACTCCGACAGGTCGCTGCTGGATCACGACCTGCTCAAGAACATCTCCCGGTTCGATGTTGTAGGCTTGACTCAAAAAGGCAGTTTCTCCGACGGGAGTAAATCCACCTTGGCCTAGAATACGGTGATTTGTCCGGTCGTAAAGTCCGATCCATGCGAGAGCAAAGTTGAACTCCGTTTTCAAATAGTCCAGCGTGATATCAATGAGAGCCTTGACACTTTCCTCTTCACGCAGTGCCTGTAGTGCCTTGCCTAAAGACACTAAGTGTTTTTCATGGATGGATGATGCCGCCTTCTGCCCAGTCATGGTGTTAGTTCTCGCTCGATCCGGGTGGCTAGTGCCGCATTAACATTAAAAAGCACATCGCCTGAATTAGAACACCAATGTAAAGATGACGTTGTATTGAGTCAGTCGATTGGTGAGGTGATTTTATGGTGTGGCTTTGATCTGTGACTGCGCTGCAGCTATAACCTGTTTTGTGCAGGAGTATCTTAAACGCTAACACGTCAATCATTGGCGATCGCCGCTACCAAATTACATTCTGGTTGAAATGCCTTCTGGCAAGAGACGATGCAGTCTTCGCTGGTAGCGAATGCCGTCGAGTTCTAACTGAGTTGATCGCGAATTCGTGTCTCCTCTCATCTAGGTTGCCCGATTGTGACGCAAAACTCCTTGCCAGTGCAGCATTTCCGAATACGGTCGAAAAGATGGAGCAGAATCTGTCCTCTTTTTTGCCTACGTTTTCGCAGATAAGATGAAAACGCTTTTTCCTGTTTTGCATTATCTTTCAACAAGAGTAACCGTTTCAATCGCAGGACAAGTACACTTGCCAGATATAGTGCTACGCGCTGATAGAAAACCAATCGTTGATGGAGAAGCCGCGCACCGCGCGGCTTCTCCAT
>JGI12048J13642_11300884_pt1 | contig 10650 bp, 7 predicted proteins | sample ElkSlonscriptome_16_FD_13642 | JGI IMG/M metagenome (IMG submission 13642) | reverse complement strand
GTCATTGGCGCTCACATCATTACCACTTAATCACCAACTTGAAGATGAAAGCACAGTTTTTTTCTTCCCACTCCTCCCCCTCTCCCCCCTCTCAAACGGGTAGAATCGAGCGCAAAGCCTACCACCTTGAAAGGGCTGGACGGGGAAACCCCGCCCCTACAAGCCGACTGCACTAAAACAACTTCGCCCCCTTCACCTGCGCTGATTGTTGCAGATTCGCTCGTTCGCCACAAGCTTTCGGAGTCGGGAACAACTTACCCGGATTGGCTAACCCCTTGGGATTAAACGCCCCCCGGACGAGTTGCATCGTTTCTAAGTCTGTTTCGTTGAACATTTGCGGCATATAGCAATTTTTGTCTGCCCCGATGCCATGTTCCCCCGACAAACTGCCCCCGGCTTCGACGCACAACCGCAGGATTTCTTCGCCCACTTTTTCGACTTCGGCAAAAGCTCCTTCTACCGCTTCATCATAAAGAACCAAAGGGTGTAAGTTGCCATCCCCGGCATGAAATACATTCGCAATGCGATAGCCAGAAGATTCGCTGAGGGCTTCAATTTCCCCTAATACTTTCGCCAGTTGGGTGCGGGGAATCACGCCATCTTGGACGAAATAGTTGGGGCTGATGTGTCCTGCCGCCGCAAACGCCGCTTTACGCCCTTTCCAGAGCTTCAGGCGAGTTTCGGCATCGCTGGCCGCTGTGACCCCGCGAGCGCCTTTCTGCTGGCAAATCTGGGTGACTCGTTCTTTATTGGTCGTCACTTCTACTTCTAAGCCGTCTAATTCCACCAGCAAGATTGCGCCAGCATCGCGGGGATAACAACCCGTCGCCACAATATCTTCAACGGCGTTGATGCTGAGGTTGTCCATGATTTCCATCCCGGCGGGTATCACCCCGGCACTAATAATCCCGGCTACGGCTTCTCCGGCGGCGGCGATGGTGTCAAAATCAGCCAAGAGGACGCAAATCGCTTCGGGGGTTTTGAGGATGCGGAGGGTGACTTCTGTGGCGATGCCTAATGTGCCTTCTGAGCCGACAAATACGCCCATGAGGTCATAACCGGGCATTTCGGGGATTGCGCCGCCGAGGTCGATAATTGAGCCGTCTGGGGTGACGACTTTCACGCCTAAAACATGGTTGGTGGTTACGCCGTATTTGAGGCAATGTACCCCCCCAGAGTTTTCAGCGACGTTACCGCCAATGGAGCAGATAATTTGGCTGGAGGGGTCGGGAGCGTAGTAAAATCCGGCTCCGCTTACGGTTTGGGTGACCCAGTTATTGATTACGCCGGGTTGCACGACAACGCGCTGATTTTCGAGGTCTACGTCGAGAATGCGATTCATGCGGGCGGTCACGATGAGTACGCCGTCTTCAACGGGGAGTGCGCCCCCAGAAAGTCCGGTTCCTGCGCCTCTGGCCACCCAGGGGAGTTCGTATTGGTCGCAGATTTTGACGGCAGTTGCGACTTGTGCGGTGGTGCGGGGTAGGACGACGAGGGCGGGACGTTGGCGATAGGCGGCGAGTCCGTCGCATTCGTAGGTGAGTAGTTCGTCTTTGCGGCGCACGACGGCATCTTTGCCGAGGGCTTGTTCAAAGGCTTTGATGATGGGTTGACCGTTGCGTTTGCTGGTGGATGAGAGGAGGTTTAGCATTGATTTTGGCAGAGTTACGGAAACGTTTGTTCGATGATTGGTTGGCTTTTTGTTATTGGTTCTTGGTTATTGGTTATTTGTTTTTCATTATATTTGATTTCAGAATCGAAGCGGAGTCTGGTGTTTACGTTTCGCCTTTTAGTAGAACCCAGACATATTCCAGAACCCCGGTTTCTAGTGTCGAAATCTAACTTAATCGGGTAAGCAAATAAGAAACCGGGGTTCTTAATTCTCGATATTAAGATTTTATGATTTTGGTCATTAAAAACTGTTTGAAAATTTGACCGCGATAGGGTTTTTCCCGTTCTTGGGTAACTACAAACCCTTTGGCGGTGAAAAAGGGTTGGGCGGTGATGCTGACTTCGGCAGAAAGGGATGTGATGTTTTGCTGTTTGGCATCTTCTTCGAGTTGATTTAATAAGTTTGAACCGACTTTGCAACCTTGCCATTGAGAGTGAACATAAAAGCAATCAATATGACCGTTTTGGGCAAATTCTGTAAAGCCGACGACAGTATTTTCGATTTCAGCGACGTAGACCACTTGATATTGAGAAAGGCGATCGCGCCAATAAGATATACTTTGAATACAAGGCGACCAAGCGGTAATCTGGGCGGGGCTGTAGTGCTGAGAGTTAATGCGGTGGATGGTATTATGATACAGTTGCGCGATCGCGCCAATATCTTTTTCTTGATAAGGACGAACGATCATGGTAATTGATAGATGTGAATATCCTGGTCGTGACTTCCAGTAGCAATGGTTTTAAGGTCGCGAGTAATATCAAAATAGTTAATGGGATAGGGATAATCTGTAACGATTTGTTGGGTTTCTCCGGTTTCTAAATCCCAAAAACGAATCGTTTTGTCAGCACTACTACTCACTAAAGTTTTGCCATCAATGGCAATTTCCACATCATTAACATAACTGCTGTGACCAATTAAGGTTTGGCGTTCTTCCCCGGTATAAGTATCCCATAATTTAATCGTATCATCGGCACTTGCACTTGCAAGAGTTTGACCATCGGGACTTATTTCTAAGTCATTGACATAGCTTTTATGACCCTTTAAAGTTTGTAATTCTGTTCCCGTCGTCGTCTCCCAAAATCTAATGGTTTTGTCAGCGCTACCACTGGCTAAAACTTGACCGTCAGGACGAATGGCTAAGGCATTCACCGCACTGGTATGTCCCTGTAAAACTTGTTTTTCTTTCCGGGTTGCTAAGTCCCAAATCCGAATGGTTTGATCGGCACTGGCACTATATAAAATTTTACCATCTAAGTTAAAAAGTAAAGCATTAATAGAACTGGTATGACCGCTTAAATCAGCGAGTAGTTCTCCGGTTGCTAAATCCCACAATTTAATGATTTCATTCGCGCCACCACTGGCTAATATTTGACCATCAGGACTAATAGCTAAATCATTAACATAACTGTTGTGATTGAAAGTTTTTAATAACTCTCCGGTGTTTAATTTCCAAACTTTGATGGTTTGATCGGCACTCGCACTAATTAACAGTTTACGATCTGCGGTAATTAAAAGGTTGTTTATTTCGCTAGTGTGACCTTGAAAGGTGCGATCGCTTTGCCAGGATCGCATTGATAAAGAAGCCACAGTCTGCGTAACTGGGGGACGAGAAGAAACGAAAAAGTAACCGCCAGTTACCATTAATAACACCGCTAATCCCCCACCAATTAAACTTTTGCGCTTAATATTTTTAGTTTTTTGCCCCTTTTGTAAAAAAGTGGTTTTGGCCATGATGACCGTATTTTCATCCCGTATTACATTGTGTTCAGCCGTTACAATTTCGGGATTTTTACCGCTCAATTGGTTGAGAGTTGAAATAATTTCTTGGGTGTCTTTGGGGCGATTGATGGCTTTAGGAGACATCAAGCAATCGATAAAATTAGCGAATTGGGGCGAAATTTGGGGGGCATAAGCTCGCCATTCAAACTCGTCCGTGAGGGGGTTATAAATATCTTTATCGGTGAGTTTTTTCCCCGTGAGTAAATAAACAAAAGTGCGTCCTAAAGCGTAAAAATCAGATTGGGGAACTGCATGACCTTTTTCCTGTTCGGGGGGTGTATATCCGGCGGAACTAATGCGCGTAATCGTTCCGGCGCTGCCAATTTGTGCGAGGTAAGTATAGGTCATTTCGCGGGCTGCACCAAAGTCAATTAAAACCAATTGACCCGAAGGACGCAGCATAATATTTTGTAGTTTAATATCCCGATGAAAGTAGTTTTTGAGGTGAACAACTTGCAGGATTTGGGTGATTTGCTGAAGCCATTGTATTGCTTGAGATTCATCAATCAGTTGCGTTTGTTGGCGCAACCATTGTTGTAAGTTCATCCCCTCAATTTTTTCCATGACAAAGCAATGGCTAGGTTCGGGATTGTTATGAGCAAAATAGGTAAAATAAGCATCCGGTTCAACTTTAGGAATCCCCGGATGATTTAATTGACTGAGGATAACAGCTTCTTGGCGAAAAAGCTCAACGGCGCGGGTGTTTTTGTGATGGTGAGATTTGAGAACTTTGAGAATTTTGTTTTCTGTGCCGTCGCTGACTTCATAAATCGCCGCAAAACCACTATCATCATTTAAGAGTTTAGTAATGCGGTAGTCATCGCGCAGTTTTAAAGAAGAACCACAATGACGACAAACTACATTTTCAGCATTCGCTAGATCGCCCGGTTGCGGACAAAGTGGGTTAATACAGTAGCACATAGTTGGAGCTACCCAAAAATCGGGGAAGGATAGAACGTTACAGCGTCACAGATGCTTCTATCCCTTCATGTTACTGCGATTTGAATGGGTTTTGTGGCGATCGCCAGATAATGTTTGGACAATAACCCATTGTCCCGTAACTGGATCGCGATAAGTTTGAAACGGATTAGCTTTTAATGGGGTTTCACAAGCTTTGGCCATGGCACTCCGATACCTCCCAATTTGATCCTTATCCTATTATTCTAGGGGCAGAGATTAATGAGGGGCGCGATCGCTATCACAGGTTTTGTTGTTTGTGGTTGGTGAAAATTGTGTCTAAGCTTCATTCACCGTCAGCAAGCGGGAGGTTTCAAAACGATCCATCCAACCCTGTAAATACTGACGATTTTCTTGTTGATGTTGGGGGTTTTGACTGTCGAAAGGATGGGGGGCTAAACCCTTAATCGCAGCAGTCGTGACGCAAAACATTGACTTCTGGAAACTTTGGCAAATCTGCACCCGCAAATCATCTTCTTGACGGGGGGTTTGACGATAGACATCGTGGAGATAGGACGGCAGAAAATGGCGCATATCCTGCATTAATAGCGTCGGCGGAATACCTGACCCCCCAACGGGTATCGGGTCAGCATACAGCGCCCCGTAGGTAAAATCCCCTTGTCCCGATGGGATTTGATGGGCTTGGGCGTTGTAAGATACCGTCCCTGGAAAGGGCGTACCCCGGAAGAAAATCGCCTCGACATAAGGGACGGCGGTATCCATCAAAAAGGTGAGTCCTGCCGACTGGGGAATAATATCGTAAGTTTCCCCGCGCAACTGGACGCTGTAGGTAATGGGCTTACTCGCATCAGCCACCAAGCCATCGAGGATATGTTGTACCACTTGGGGAATTGAGGTAATTTCGCCCTTGTCGTAGCGATCGCTCAAACTTAAAAACATATCGCTCATCACCCGCCAAAACTGCCCCAAACCACTGTAATACGACAGCATTCGCACTTGTTCGGGCAGATAGTCGGGAAATAAAGCATTTAAGCCCAACATGAATGGATTATTGCGCCATTGGGCTTGAATCGCAGCTTTAGCATTTTTGACAAACTCTGGCGAGTCGAGATAAGCATCTAATTTGCCGCCCCCATGCCAAAACATAGACTTCATGCAATATTCAGCATATTCGTAATTCAGGCGATCGTGAAACCAATGGGCGGTTAAACGCTTGAGAGACACATCGCCATTAAAATACTTGAAAAAGGGAAACAACACCAAAAACTGATTTTCTGAGATGTAAATCAAATTGCGGGAATAAGCATCCAAAACCACCCCATAACTTTTGAGAATCCCTACCACTTCCACCACATTCAAGGGTGAATCTTGCAGTAAATCCTGTCCCGCTTCGAGGCGTTTGATATATTCAGCGAGGGGATGGCGAGAAGTTGCAATTCGAGTCGTCATTTCAGTTATCAGCAGTTAAGGGGCAGTCGGCAGTAGGCGTGTAGGGGCGGGGTTTCCCCGCCCAAGAGAGAGTTTAATTCTACCCCAGAAAGGAGGTCAGAAACTTCTTGCTATAGGGCAGACTCTAGAAAAGGCTCAACGCTAGAATATATCTGGGTTTCAGCCTCAAAAAGCGAATTGAAGTTTCACGCGAGAGTTATCGCCTCATCAGTGACTACCGCAGCCAAGTCGGTAGCTTGAAATTAGGAATATTTATTACCAATAATTCTGGGTCACAGACATTGCCCTTTTGATTTAGTCTAGTTGGCGGATTTTGTTTTGTTGAGCGAGATCGGTGGCAGGAATTTCAACCCGAAGCGCTGGATCGACAATTAAAGTGGCGGTGTTTAGCTCACTCCAGCGCGAAATCCAACTCGGTTGCAGCCCCAAAACCACAATCAAAACCGCTAAAGCAATGGCGGGAAGGCGCTCAGACCACTGAACCTGGGGCATTTGGCTCACAGGAATCGACAAACGGCCAAAAAAGACATTATTGACCATAAGCAAAAAATATACCGCCGTTAAGCCTGTCCCGATCATACACAGAAGCGTGGCGATTGGGAAAAGGGGGAAACTGCCGCGAAAGACCAGAAACTCAGCGATAAAGCCAATCATACCGGGAATCCCGGCGCTGGCCATCACCCCCAAGATAGTCAAACTGCCCACCAGGGGTAAGCCTCTTTCGGGATTGAGTAAACCGTGTAAGACCCTGACATCACGGGTTCCAGTTTTTTGGTACACCACCCCGACTAATAAAAAGAGTAACGCCGAAATCAAACCGTGACCGATCATTTGATACACTGCCGCCATGAGACTGAGGGGAGTGGTTGCTGCGGTGGCAAGCAGTATATAAGCCATGTGCGCGATGGAAGAATAGGCGACGACTTTTTTCATATCTTGCTGCGCGATCGCGGTGAGAGCGCCATATAAAGCGCTTACAGCCGCTAACCAAGCTAACCCAGGGGCAAGTACAATCCAGGCTTCGCGAAATAAGCCCACACCAAAGCGTAATAAGCCATAAGTCCCTAGTTTTAACAATACTCCTGCCAGTAACACTGAAACCGGAGTCGAGGCTTCAACGTGCGCGTCCGGTAGCCAGGTATGAAAGGGAAAAATCGGGATTTTGATAAATAACCCCACCAACAACATCCCCAACAACCAAAATTGTAAATCGAGGGGTAGCGCCGAGGATCGCAAGGGTTCATAATCAAAGGTTGTCCCCTGGGTAAACCAGACAATCCCCAAAAAGGAAGCCAAGACAAGAAACCCGGATAAAGCTGTATAAATCAGGAATTTCATCGCCGCATAGCCGCGACGACTGCCTCCCCATATCGCAATCAGGAAATAAAGGGGGATGACTTCAAATTCGTAAAACAGGAAAAATAAAAGTAAATTCTGCGCTAAAAACGCCCCCGCAACGCCACCACTGAGAAACAGCATCAAGGCAAAATAAAAGCGCGATCGCCCAATTTTTTCATCGGTACTATAAATGGCAACCAGGGTTAAAAAGCTGTTGAGGACGATCAACGGCAGGGATAAGCCATCTAAGCCCAAATGGTAACTAATGCCTAAACTTGGCAACCACTCAAAACGCTCGACAAACTGCATCGAAACTTGGTCGGGGTTGAAGTTGTACCCCAATACCAGCGTCCACAGTAAGACGACACTGGCAATGGTTATGGCGATTTTCCGATAACGATACGCTTCCCAATCGGGGGGTAATAACGCGATCGCGATCGCCCCTAGAATGGGTATCCAGATTAATGCACTTAACATTTGTCTTTAGTCCTTTGTCCTTTGTCCTTTGTCCTTTGTTGTTGGGCGGGGAAACCCCGCCCCTACAAGGCGATTGCCGATTGCCGACTGCCGACTGCCCAAAAAACTGCCGACTGCCCAAAAAACTGTTAACCAGAAAAAGCCGACGACCAATAATCTAAAATCCCTTCCCATTGACCACTAAACGCCAAACCCAGAATCACACTCACAGCCAAGAAAATCGTGAAGATATAAAACTGGGATTGACCCGAAACATTGTACTTTAGGGCATTCCCGCTAAAAATAGCCGCCAAACCTACTAAATTCACGCCGCCATCGACAATGTAGCGGTCAAACCAAGCGGTAAAGCGGGAAAACGACGACACGGCCCAAACTACGGTCATGTTGTAAACACGCTCAATATAAAAGTCGTAGGCAAATAAATCTTGGAAAAAGCGCAGATAAACTTGCGTAGGTCTTTCCCAATTACGGCGTAAGGGTATCAACGCCCCGAATAAACAACCGACAGCCCCCGAAGCGATTAATAAGGGCATTGCCCAGTGATTCAACAGTAAAACATCTTCGATCCAGGCGTTTTCGGTGCGGACTAATAAATCCAGTTGTTGTAGGGCTACAGGCAGAAATAAGACGATCAGGGATAACGTTACCATCGGGACAGCCATAGGCCACTGCACTTCGGCACAACGGCGGGTTTTGGGGTGGGGTGGGCCGAGAAAGACTAAGCGGAAAAGGCGGGTGAGGTTAACGGCGCTCAAACCATTGACCAACAGTAATAAAATCAGCAATAAAGGGGGAATGGTGTAAAAGCCTTGTAACCATTGCTGCATTGTCCAAAACATCCCCATGGGCAGTAAAGCTACTAAACTCGCACTGCTGATGATAAAGGCCACGGTGGTTGCAGGCATTCGCGACCCTAAGCCCCCCATCTGGGTAACATCTTGGTTGGTGGTGTTGAATATAATTGAGCCAGCACTCATGAAAAGTAAAGCTTTGGCGATCGCGTGGGTGAATAAAAGCAAAAAGGCAACGGTAGCGGGTTGACCAATGCCGACGGTAACGAAAACTAAGCCCAGATAAGCACTGGTAGAGTGAGATAAGGCGCGTTTAATATCAATTTGCGCGATCGCCATTAAGGATGCCCCAATCGCGGTAATAACGCCAATTCCCACCAACACATCCGACGCAACCAAAGACAAGGTAAAAACCGGTTGCAATTTAATCAAGACATAAGCCCCCGCCGAAACCACAATCGAGTTGCGTAAAATCCCGGCAGGATTCGGCCCTTCCATGGCTTCATCAAGCCATAAATTTAAGGGAAATTGAGCGCACTTTCCCGTCGGCCCGGCAATTAAAGCCAGTCCTAACAAGGTCGCGGTGAAAGGTTGCAAAGGTGCAGTTTGTACCCAATCTTTGAGTTGACTAAAATCTAAGCCTTCCCCATAACTGGATAAGGCCACGACTCCCATTAAAAGTAAAATATCCCCGACTCGTTTGGTTAAAAAAGCGTCTCGCGCGGCGGTGACAACCAGGGGTTGGGCGTACCAAAAACCGACTAATAAATAAGTCGATAAGGTCAGCATTTCGAGCAATCCATAACTCAAAAGCAAGGAATCACTGAGGGCTAAACCACTTAAAGCCGCTTCAAAAAAGCCCATCAAGCCATAAAACCGCGCCATTGACCAATCTTTTTCCATGTACCCTAGGGCATAAATTTGGGCTAACAAACTTAAGCCCGTTACCAAAGATAAAGCACCCATACTAATCGGGGAAATATCTAAGGTTAGGGTGAGGTTGAGATCGGCAATTTGTAACCATTGGTAAGCCACTTGTTGGGGGGGTTGATGCCAGATGAAACGCAACAAGATTAGGTTATGTATCAAGGCAACCAAGGTCATTAAGATATTAAAATAGGCGGCGGGTCGCGGCCCGGTGCGGCGAACCATCCCCATCGACCAAGGTAATGTTAGTATTGCGCCAATTAAGCCATAAATAGGAATAATACTACTGCTGGATAAAAGCCATTCAGTCATTCAAAATTACCTTAAAAAAACAACATATTGTTGGGTTTAGAAGTAACGGCAAGCTTCCGGTTGAGTAGGGATATAAGATCAAGCACCGTCTAATTTTCTGACTTATAATTTTAGTAAAGAGTTGCTCTCGCGATCGCCCTGGATTACTGTTAAGTTTATTTAATTTTAACCCGAACATAGCTTGACAAAGTAACAACTTTTTGCATGAGTTATTGCTGTGGTTGAGTTGAGTAGAAATGACCCGATTTGAGTCCTCATTTTGTCCGGCTTGGGGCGATCGCGCTGTTGCCCTTTCACCCTGATTTAATCGCGATCCCTTTACATATACCTGAGTATTGACTCACACGGGGCTGATTTTTGGTGTCAGAGAGTCTCAGACCGATTTCAATCGCTTTTGAGGGAATTAATCCCCGAACAAAGCGATTATAAAACACCACTCTCACCCCCTCGCAAAATCCTTAAGATAGTCTTTGGGAGAAAACTCTCCCCAGCGATGTATTAATTTTTGTTAACTCACCAATTTAAAAAAATCATAAAGACTTATATTGTCAAAGGTACAAAGGTTTCCTATGCTTGTTTCTAGAAGGAAAATTTTAGAATCGCCGTTCCCGTCAAAAAAATATTAATCGGGAAATTAACCGGGTTCAAGTCGAGCCGAAAAGCGGTCGTAGATCGAGGTCGGAAAACATCCGTCTCTTAGATATTCGAGGAGCGATCGCGCCCTTTGACGACAGAATCGGTCAAAAACAGATTCAAAAATTACAGTACACCAAATTACGCAGAGGTCAGTTTGCGTGACCTTGCCAACTGCGTTCGTTTTAACGAGGAGCTAAACAAAAAATGCCAATTGCGGTAGGAATGATTGAAACTTTAGGATTTCCGGCGGTGGTAGAAGCGGCGGATGCTATGGTTAAAGCCGCTCGCGTCACCTTAGTCGGTTACGAAAAAATCGGGACTGGACGAGTCACCGTGATTGTGCGGGGTGAT
>JGI12048J13642_10015009_pt1 | contig 10651 bp, 10 predicted proteins | sample ElkSlonscriptome_16_FD_13642 | JGI IMG/M metagenome (IMG submission 13642) | reverse complement strand
AGAAGCTCGGAAAAAAGATCCTAACGTCCGGATGTGGCCAGGGGACGGTATTCGGTGACGTCATGGACAAGTTCGAGAATGTCCGGGTGGACCCCGACGCCGTCGTTCGGACGTCATGGCTGTACGCGCTAACCAAGCAGATCAACACCCTGCCGAGCCTCTATTTGGCCGCCGGCGCTATTCACGGGTGCGTGTTGTGCGAAACCAATGAGCCGATCGTGTACATGGAGGATGTCGGGCGGCACAACGCCATCGACAAGATCGCCGGCTACATGATGATCAACGGGATCTCACCCAAGGGTAAGATCTTTTACACAACCGGCCGACTGACCAGTGAAATGGTCATCAAGACGGTTCAGATGGAAATCCCCATTCTGATTTCCCGCTCGGGCTTCACCGCATGGGGGGTGGAACTGGCACAAAGCGCGGACCTGACGTTAATCGGCCGCGCCAGGGGAAAACGATTCATCGCCGTGTCCGGCGCCCACCGAATCGTTTACGACGCCGACCTCTCCGAGCTCGAAGATAAAGAGAATGCGCGCAGCCGGCGGAAAGGAAGCCTGCCCGACTAACCCACTCTGCGCTGAGCATCGCTTCGAAGTCATAACGCTACGCGAAAGCAACATGGCAGGGTAAAACCTTTGAAGCGGAAATCTTTCAGAGAAAATCCCGTAAAACGTGGGGCATCCAGAAATATTGAATTTTTGCTTCGGCCACGCGTGGCAATAATAAGAGCACAACCGCTGTCCAACGTTTCGCTCTTATGACAACCATATGGAACTTTTATTGCTGAAATCTGTTCGCATGGACACTGAGCGATCGAACAAACACGGAAGGGCAATTAAATTCTGGTCAGTTCTGCCGCGGAGATCAGAGGCGAACGACGCCGCCTTCCATACTGTTCCCCGTTATCCTTATGTTTCACACAGACTCAGGGTTTGCAAACGGCATCTCAAGCGCTATGCATGGGCGCATCGATGATCGACCGAAGCTCATCCACGCGATCGAATGATTTGCCGAGGCTTGTTTAGTTGGCGTAGCGCGATGGGGCTTAATTCCAGCCGATGATCTAGTGAGCAATAGGCATTTGTATTATTTGCACCTCGTTTGCGGGGAACGGGCAAGGGGTGACGTCATTTCCGGCACATGGCGAATGTCACAATGGGTTGCAACCAACGATCCGTCATCGCCATCTTGGCTCCGCGACAGGCTTGGCCGCCGGTTGGAAAAGCGATGAGGGTGGACCACGTGGACCAACAATCACTGCCGCGCAGGCAGAAGGCAATTAGAACATGATAATGAAGAACCGCGATCATCCCGTCGTTATCGGTATTGTTGGCGACTCCGCGGCGGGCAAAACCACCTTGGCGGCCGGTCTTGCGCAGGTGTTGGGCCCGGAACGATCGGTCAATATCTGTATCGACGATTATCACAAATACTCACGCGCCCAGCGTGCGGAAATCGGGATCACGCCGCATGACCCCGACTGCAATTACATGGATATCCTCGAGCAGCACGTTTATCTGCTGCGAGACGGCCAGCCCATTCTCAAGCCGACCTACAACCACGACGGCGGTATTCTTGGGCCGCCGGAGTACATCGAGCCCCGCGATTTCATCATCCTTGAGGGGCTGCTCGGCTACGCCACTCCGAAACTGCGCGACGCTTACGATGTGAAGTTCTACCTCGAACCTGAGGACGATTTGCGACTGAGGTGGAAACTGCGGCGCGATACGCAGTTCGGGAGCTATGACGCAGAGCAGTTGAAGGCGGCCTTGGAGCAGCTCAAGAAGGATAGCGAGGAGTCGGTCATACCGCAGCGGAAGTACGCAGACATGGTTGTGTGCTTCTATCCGCCCGATGACGATCCCGGAGAGAGCGGCGGGCGCTTGAACGTAAGCCACATCCTTCGCCCCACACTGCCGCACCTGGACCTCGAGCCGGTGCTCGAAGCGGGCGCCGATCGCGGTATCATGCTGGAGTTAGCGCGTGATATCGATGCTCGCCCCGTGGATGCCTTACATATTTTTGGAAGTTTGCTCGACAATCAGGCCGAAGAATTGGCGAACTACCTTTGGAGCCTGATCCCCAACGAGCCAACCCCGCACCCGGCACTGGGAATTTATAGGGATAGCGACAATGTTGCGCATCGCAGCCACCCGCTGGCCCTGTCGCAGTTGCTCATCACCCACTATTTACTCAACGCGGCGTTAGGACAGCATGCAATCTGAGGAGAGCCCGCACATGACCGCAGCACAGCCGGAGTTGGATGTGGAATCTCGACTCCAACCGGAAGCGGAGGCCGTGGCCACGCACGAAGAGATGGTCAATGCCATCCGTATGTTGAGCGCCGATGCCGTTCAGGCGGCAAAATCCGGCCACCCCGGGCTGCCCATGGGTATGGCCAGCGCCGCCAGCGTCCTGTGGACGCGTTTTTTGAAGTTCGATCCCACAAAACCCGACTGGGAGGACCGCGACCGCTTTATCCTTTCGGCAGGCCATGGTTCGATGTTGTTGTATTCACTGCTCTATCTCACCGGATACGAGGAGATGACCATCGACGAAATTCGAAACTTCCGGCAATTGGGGTCGAAAACGCCGGGTCACCCGGAGTACGAAATCTCCATCGGCATCGAGACCACGACCGGGCCGCTGGCGCAGGGGCTTGGTAACGCGGTCGGCATGGCGCTCGCGGAGCGGCTTCGCAACAACCGCTGGGGCGACGATATCGTCAATCACTATACCTATTGCATCGTCGGTGATGGTTGCCTGATGGAAGGCCTAAGCCAGGAATGCATTTCCTTCGCCGGGCATTTGCGCCTCGCCAAGCTGATCGTCCTTTGGGACGACAACCGGATCTGCATCGACGGCCCGACGTCGCTGACCACCAGCGATAATCAGCTTGCCCGGTTTGAGGCTTGCGGTTGGGACGCGGAACAGGTGGATGGTGACGACCCCGAAGCTGTGGCAGCAGCGATTGCCAAGGCACAATTGACCGACAAACCGACGTTGATCGACTGTAAGACGACCATCGGCAAGGGAGCGCCAACCAAGGCCGGAACGTCCGCCACGCACGGCGCGCCTTTGGGTGAGGATGAAATCGCCGGTGCGCGAAAGGTCTTGGGCTGGCCGCATCCGCCCTTTCATGTGCCCGATCACATCATCGCCGCCTGGCGCGCCGCTGGACGGCGCGGTATTTCCGAACGGGAGGCGTGGGAAGGGCGCTTCGCGGCCATGGATTCCGGCAAGCGGAAAGAGTTCAAGCGCACCAGCGCAGGCAGGCTGGCGCCGGGGTGGCAGATGCCACTGAATGAGTACAAACAGAAATTGGCGCACGATCAACCGAAATGGGCGACCCGCAAGGCTTCGGGCGAGGCCCTGGAAATTCTGACCGCCATGTTCCCGGAGGTGATCGGCGGCTCCGCGGATCTGTCCGAGTCCGTCTGCACCATGACCAAGAGCACCAAACCCATTACGCCCGGCGACTACTCGGGCCGCTACGTCCATTACGGTATCCGGGAACACGCCATGGGCGCCACCATGAACGGGATGGCGCTCCACGGCGGCTTCATTCCGTATGGCGGCACGTTCCTCGTGTTCGCCGATTACATGCGCGGCGCCATGCGCATGTCGGCGATCAACAAACAACGCGTGATCTACGTGCTCACCCACGATTCCATCGGCGTCGGAGAGGACGGACCGACCCACCAGCCGTCCGAGACGTTGGCCAGCCTTCGGGTGATGCCCAATCTGCTGGCGTTCCGCCCCGCCGACGCGGTCGAAACCTTCGAGTGCTGGGTGATCGCGCTGACCGGATACGACATGCCGTCCTGTTTGGTGCTCACCCGTCAGGCCCTCCCGGCGGTCCGTATCGAGCATGAAAGCGTCAACCTTTGCGCTCGCGGCGCTTACGTGCTGCGCGAAGCGGAGGGCGGGGAACGCGAGGTCACCCTGTTTGCTACGGGCTCGGAAGTGCACATCGCCGTGGCAGCCCGGGACTTGCTGCAGGGCGAGGGGATACCCACCGCGGTCGTTTCAATGCCCTGTTGGAAATTGTTCGAGCTACAGCCGGCAAAGTACCGCCAAGAAGTCCTCGGCCCCGGTTGGCCGCAATGCGTGCGGGTTGCCGTGGAGGCAGCCATATCGCCTGGCTGGGACCGCTACATCGGCGACAATGGTGTATTTGTCGGCCTCGAGGGTTTTGGCGCGTCGGGACCCGGCGAGGCACTGTTCAAACACTTCGGCATCACCGCGGAAAATGTCGTCGCTCAGGCCCGCGCGGCGATGGCTCGCCGGTCGGGCGACTACATCGAGTAACCCACCCACCCGTGCTCCAATGGACCGATCATTATGACCGCATCACCGAAATCCCCGGCAAAGGTGAAGATTGCCCCGTCGATCCTTTCCGCTGACTTCGCCCGGCTCGGCGAGGAAATCCGGGCCATCGACGAAGCGGGGTGCGACTACGTCCATATCGATGTCATGGATGGTCACTTCGTTCCCAACCTGACCATCGGGCCGCTGGTAGTGAACGCAATCCGCCCCTATACCAATAAGCCCTTCGACGTCCACCTGATGATCGACCCGGCGCAACCGTACCTCAGCGAGTTTGCCGCCGCCGGTGCCGACATCATTACCGTGCATGCCGAAGCCGACGTCCACTTGGACCGCAGCCTTCAGGTCATTCGCAGCCTGGGAAAAAAGGCGGGGGTTTCCTTGAACCCGGGCACGCCGGTTTCAGCCTTGGAACATGTGCTGCATCGTCTAGACCTGATCCTGGTGATGTCGGTCAATCCTGGGTTCGGCGGCCAGAGTTTTATCCAAACGCAGTTGGAGAAGATCCGGCAGGTGCATCAAATGATCGGCGACCGGCCCATCGAGCTGGAGGTGGACGGTGGGGTCAATGCCGAGACCGCGCCGGCGGTAATCGCCGCGGGCGCCGACGTTCTTGTTGCGGGCAGCGCCGTATTCCAGGATGACGATTATCGCTCTAGCATCGCTGCCCTGCGCCCGACGGCTGCGTGAGCGCAATCGGTTAGCTGCTGATAGCGTCAATTTCCTTGTCGGACAATCCGCCGGGTACGATCGTAATCGGGATGGTTAGCTTGCCAATTCGCTTTAGAGCATGGGAAATCAGCCGCCCGGGACCTTCCGAGCCGGTGGCGGCGCCCAGAACCAATATTGACAACTCGCCTTCACTCGCCAGCAGTCCCTCTAATTCTTCGGTAAGTTTACCTTCGCGAATGTAAATGACGGGAATCGAGCCGGAAAGCTTCTGCACCACCGAAGAGACCACCTGCAGCATTTCTTCCGCCTGTTCGCGCCGCTCTTCTTCCATCAGGTTGCCCACGGCCATCCAGTGCTGGAACTCGGCGGGCTCGATCACGTACAGCAAAGCGACCCGTCCGCCGGTGTGTTTGGCCCGCCGGCACGCGTAGCGGAGCGCCTGGTGCAATTCCTCCGACTCGTCGACGATACACAGAAACGTGCGGCCGTAATCGACCGGTACGTCGTCGGCGGAATCTTCCGATTGGCTGGCTTGCGGGTCGGTCGTCACGGACTAGCCTTTGCGAAATACAGCGCTTGCTGTCCATCCTGCCACTACGGCGATGAGGATGGCAAGGACACCGTAGGCCAGCGAGTGGCGATGGGCAAAGTGAAACACGCCGGCCTCGAACCCCACTTTGCTGATCACCAAGGGAGTAATCTCGGCGTTCACCACTTCGCCGTCTACCACCAGAAAGATCTGGACGATGTACGTGCCGACCGGGGCATTGGCCGGAAACCGCATATCCGTTCGGAACAGCCGGTTGCCCAGAAACGCGATGCGTTCGGCCTCCGCGAAGAACAAATTTTGTCTTATCTTGTTGCGGATCAGCGCCTCTCGGAACGCCTCCACTGCCTCTGGATCCGTGTTCTCCGGCGCGTTAACCCGGAGGTTGCTAACGCCGATCTGATGCCGAGCCGCCACCCGCTCGGGAAGGAACTCCGAAAGCGGGCGGCTGGTGGCGATGGCGTAGTAACCGGGGACGCTGCGGAATATCATCTCGCTCTCGTTGACCCAGATGCCCATCTTTCGACCCTTGCGGCGAACCACCACTTCGCTTTCGGGGCCACGCACCACGACCACGACGTCGCCTTCTCCCTCGGTGGTTCCGAACAGCAGTACTTCCTGACCGGTAAAACCGGTGGTGATGGCGACCAAGTGATTCGACAGATCGACGATGAGCTGAGCACTCGACGATCCGGGCATCGCTACGAAAAGCAGGAAGAAGGGCAGGGAGAGGATATGGCGCCCGCGGAACATCAATGCCCCACCACGTTGCCGATGGAATACAGATCTGCAGGCGTGACGATCACGTCGAAGCCGATCTTGACGGCCACGGCGAGCACCATCAGCGCAAGCAGCCCGCGCAACTGATCCCCGCGCAGGAGCGCGCCGGCGCGGGCGCCGAACTGGGCACCGATGACCCCGCCAATCAACAGCAGCAATGCGAGGACCACGTCCACCGTCTGGTTGCTGACCGCCTGGAGTACAGTAACGTTGGCGGTGACGAAGATGATCTGAAAAAGCGATGTACCGACGACCACGGCGGTGGGCATGCCCAGCAGGTAGATCATCGCCGGAACCATGATGAAGCCGCCGCCGACACCCATGATCGCCGCCAAAACACCGACCACGAAGCCGACACCGAGCGGCAGCAGCGCGCTGATATACAGCCGGGAGCGGCGGAAGCGCATCTTCAGCGGCAGCACATCTATCCATGACCGGCTGGACTTGGATTTGGATTGTTGTGATTTCTTGCCGCGGTGGCGGGTCATCGCCTTGATGCTCTCGATCAGCATCAGCAATCCGATGATACCGAGAAAGACCACATACGACAGCTTGATCACCAGATCGATCTGGCCCATCTCGCGCAACAACGTGAAAAGCCAGACGCCGGCGCCCGAGCCCGCAAAACCGCCGACTACCAGGACCATCCCCATCTTGAAATCGACGTTGCCACGTTTCCAGTGGGCGAGAACCCCCGAAACCGAGGACGCGACGATCTGATTGGCTTCCGTGGCCACGGCAACGGCGGGCGGAATGCCGATGAAGATCAGAAGCGGAGTCATTAGGAAACCACCGCCGACGCCGAATAGTCCCGAAAGAAATCCGACCCCGCCCCCCAGGCCGAGAATAAGAAAAACATTGACCGAAATCTCGGCGATGGGGAGGTAAATGTCCATTGCGCGCGGCGCCCCCGCGTCCGCTCCGATTGCCGGTTAAGGGTTCAATGCCGAAAAATCGCTGTGCCCGAAACGAAACCGTCCCGGAAGGCAGCCCTCGACGTGCACTGCCGGAAGCCTATTTCCCTTTGATGAGAATACCTTACGGCTGCGAACGGAGCAAAAGTTAATGTCGTCCGGAAGAGGGCGAGGTGGCATTACCGGCGCAGGTGTGACCTTCTTGCCGCGCTTGCACTAAAAAACCGAAACGCATCGGACTGAATCCTCAATTCAGACCTTTTCCCATTCACAATAGAGCCCCAGACCCCCGGCCGTGTTGGCAACTGTAGCCAGGCAACTCCGCACATTCTCTTCGGGAATGTAAACGGCCATGATGACAGCGTATTGTGCGTTATCCTCCGCAATGATTCGTTCGGCGTTGAGCCTGACGATATTGACCTTAAATTCCACGAAGACTTCGCTTAGCCGCGCAATCAACCCCGGTCGGTCGCCGCCGCTTACGGTAATCCGGTAATTCACCTGTCCCGACTGACCACGAACCGGCTCGAGCTCGAATAGCGCGACGCTGATCTCTGCGTTGCTTAATTCCGGCAATCTGCGGAGCGCGGCGTCGATGTCTCCGGGAGTCACTCCCGGCGGTACTTCCACCACGGATGAGAATTCTGCGGCTTCGCCCAACACGGCGAAAGTGGTGTCTCCGAGATTGGCTCCAAGCTCGAATAGGCAGCCCGTGGCGGCGGAGACGATCCCCACCCGGTCCGGGCAGGAAATGGAAACCAATGCGTTGACGGTCATGGATCAATCCCTGTTCTTATCCACGGGAGCTTTTAAGCATACTATCGACCGGTTGGCCATTTCTGATGCGCCAATTTAATGATCCGCACCGTTTCCGACCAAAGCTGAAAACGGTCGAGATTGTCCACATCGGTCCACGCCACGTCGGCTGCGTCGGTCGCAGCCTTGGCCTCGCCGGATTCCCAGCACGCAGCCACGTCCACGAGAGTGTAGTGATAGCGGACGGACTGACTTTGGGGAACGCGCTCGATCAAATCGATGACGTCGATCAGACCGAGCGCGCGAACCGCCACACCGGTTTCTTCCGCCACCTCGCGGCTGGCTGCCTCGAACACTGTTTCGCCCAGTTCCTGAAGGCCGCCGGGAAGGCTCCACTGGCCTTGCCGGGGGGGCTTGCTCCGGCGCACCAGCAGTGTCTCGCGTGCTCTCAGCACAACCACGCCCACACCGATGGTCGGCCGCTCTGGGTATTCGCGATTCAATACCTCAACTCCCTCCGACGTTTTATCGCTTTTTCCCGCTCCATCTATAGCGGCCGGCGGCGCGGCTTGCTATCGTCCGTCAACGACACATCATCCTGTTGAAGCACCTTTATGTTCAATGACTTTGCTACTAGCGTGATCGAAACGCGCGGAACCACCATCCATACTCTCCACGGTGGTTCGGGGCCGCCGCTTCTGTTGCTGCACGGATATCCACAGACCCACGCCATGTGGCACAAGATCGCGCCGCGTTTGAGCGAACACTTCACGGTGGTCGCCCCTGACCTTCGCGGCTACGGAGACAGCGGCAAGCCGTCTTCCGACGCCGGTCACCATATCTATTCGAAACGCGCCATGGCGCAGGATCAAGTGGAGGTGATGGAAGCCTTCGGTTTCCGGTCGTTCCACGTGGCCGGACACGACCGCGGCGGGCGGGTGGCGCACCGCATGGCCCTCGATCATCCCGGCAAGGTTGAGAAACTGGCGGTACTCGATATCGTCCCAACCCACAAAATATTCGCCACGGTCAGTAAAGAGGTGGCAACGGGCTACTATCACTGGTTTTTCCTAATTCAGGAAGGCGGTCTACCGGAAACCCTGATCGGCCATGATCCCGAATACTATCTCCGGGCAAAGTTGGGACACTGGAGCGCCGGTATGGATGGTTTTACGGCGGAGGCTCTTGCCGAATACATTCGATGCTTCAGCGATCCGGCGACCATTCATGCTTCGTGCGAGGATTATCGCGCCGCCGCGAGCATCGATCTCGAGCACGACGAAGCAGACATGGATCATAAGGTAGCCTGTCCCATGCTCGTGCTATGGGGCGACCGGGGTTTGATGGAGCGAAACTATGACGTTCCGGGCACATGGCGCGAGCGGGCCAGCGATGTGCGCGGATACAAATTGGGGTGCGGTCATTTCCTCGCGGAGGAACTGCCCGACGAGACCCTGACCCACCTCATGAACTTTTTTGCATCCTGACTCATTGCGTTCATTCGCCCGACGGTTAACTTTAGGCCTATGAAAAAACGAAAGATTCGAAAGCAGAAACTGGCCCTGTCTGGTCCCGGAGCTGTAAAAAAACCCGAGCGTCCCATGGGGCTTATGGGGCGGCTGCGCGCCTATTTTTTCGCCGGCATTCTGATCACCGCGCCCATTTCCATTACTTTTTACCTGGCATGGCTGTTCATCACTTTCGTGGACGCCCGGGTGACACCGTGGATTCCGGAGAAATATAACCCCACCACCTATTTGCCGTTCGGCCTCCCCGGGCTTGGGGTCGTGGTTGTGGTGCTGGCCCTCACCCTGATCGGCATGCTGACCGCCGGTTTCTTCGGCCGCTTGCTGATGCGGTTCTACGACGGGTTGCTCGCGCGCATGCCGGTTGTCCGCAATGTCTACAGCGCGTTAAAGCAGATCATCGAAACGGTTCTGGCGCAGCAATCCACGGCATTCCGCCAGGCGGTACTGGTGGAGTACCCGCGCCGCGGCATCTGGGCCATCGCCTTCATCACCGGGCGCACGGAAGAAGAGGTGCAAAACCTCACAGAGGACGAAACCATCAACATCTTCCTGCCCACGACCCCCAACCCTACGTCGGGATTCTTGTTATTCGTTCCCAAGGAAGACGTTGTTCCGCTCAGCATGACGGTGGAGGAAGCCATCAAAATGGTCATCTCCGCCGGTATCGTTACCCCGGAAGACCACCGTCCGGACAACGAGAAGCAGGTCCCCGTCGTGGTCGCGTCCCCGGAAGATGAAGAGCACCCGCTTCCGCATCCGGACCGGGAACGCGCATGAAACTTTATCCGGATCGCAGGTAGCGCACGGCGGCATCGCGCTCGAACAGGTAGAGTAGGTTGCGGAGCGCCTGGCCCCGGGCCGACTTGAGATAAGGGTCGCGGGATAAGACCAATCTGGCGTCATCGCGGGCCGTGGCCAGCAACTCTCCATGAAAGGCCAGGTCGGCAACGCGGAACTCCGGTGCGCCGCTTTGACGCACGCCCAAGAGTTCGCCGGCACCCCGAAGGCGCAGGTCCTCTTCGGCGATCCGAAAACCGTCGTCGGTTTCGCGCATGATGGCAATCCGTGCCCGCGCCGCCTCACTTAGCGGCGGTGCATAGAGCAGCACGCACGTAGAC
>JGI12048J13642_11084157_pt1 | contig 10652 bp, 6 predicted proteins | sample ElkSlonscriptome_16_FD_13642 | JGI IMG/M metagenome (IMG submission 13642) | reverse complement strand
TTTTTTTTTGCACCGTGACTTACGGGCACCTTAGAGCCGGATTACAAAAATCATGGGGGTGAAGAAGCGAGACGCGGTAGCCTGCTCAGCTGTCTGGCGCGCCGGTATCTGGTGGCCCGAGCGCCACGCCATGATCATTGCAGCAGTGCATCCACCGACTCGGCCACCAGGATACGGTCGAGCCACTCCAGCAGCTTGTCGCTATCGGCGGCGAGTACGCGCCGACGCACCGTATCGCTCGGCAGGCCGAACTTGCGCTCGATCTGGCGCAGCAGGGCGGTCGCCTGGCCGAGGCGCTGGCCCTGATTGATGCGCTGATTGATGCCTTGCTCAATGCCCTGCAAGAGCCCCTGTTCGAGGCCCTTTTGCATGCCCTGCTCAATCTAGCGGTCGATGAAGGTCTGCATGATCGGTTCTCCGGTGGAGGTCTTCTGCAACAGCGCACGGACGGTGGGCTCATCGACCCGCTGCCTGCGGGCAGGTCGATGAGCTGGTAGGCGAAGCCGGGCACGAACGCCTTGAGCTGATCCGTCAGCGGCCTGACCAGGTCGTGAAAGCCGACCGGCGCCTGCCATGGCCGTTCGCCGTGATACACGACTAGCCGATAGACCGGCGCCAGGTGCTTGGCGTTTGGGTGCTGTTTGCGGTATCGCTCGCCCTCGGCGGCGATATAGCGTAGGAGCTGCAGCGCGGTCTAGTGCTCGGCCCAGCTCTTGTGCTCGAACAATGACCGCCGCCGAGACCGCTCCAGACAACGCACCAGAGACCAACCCAGAGACGACTCCGGCGACCGAAGGAAAAGGTGCCAAGGAAAAGAAGGAAAACAAGGAAAAGAGAAGGATGTGCAAAAGATCAACCACAACGATAGCCGCACCGGTACGCCTTGGGACTGTCGCCACAAATCCTCTTTGGTACAGGCCGAGACCTCTCTGCTGCTGTGCCAGCGCTACATCGAGCTGAACCCCATCCGCGTTGTTTTGGCGGCCAATCTCGCCGATGATCGCTGGTCCAGCGATCGCGCCAACGCCCTCGGCGCGCCCGATCCGCTGCTGTCGCCGCAGCCGCTTGACCTCGCCCTTGGCGCCGACGACGACGCGCGCCGCCGTGCCTGTCGGGAACTGTTCCGTGGCGCACTCGACGACAAACCGCTCAGCGACTTGCGGCTGGCCCTCTCAACCAGGATCAGCCGATCGGCAACGACCGCTTCTATCGGGAGACGCAACCTGTCACAGCCTCCGAAGCTCGGAAGCCAGCGCGTACATTGCGCCAGGACAATCCCGCGGCAGTCTCCAGCGACATTGTTCACAGAATATTCTGCTGACGCTGCTTTATGCTTGGTCTATGATCGAAAGCCTGAGTGCAGTGGTCGGATTACAACGAAAATTCAGAGATCACCAAAGCCCGGGTGACGCCGATTTGTCCAGTGCGTAGTCCATTGGCTGCAGGGCTGTATCGATCGAATACCAACAGCTCTTGCTGAATCCGGTTTACTGCTGTCCCATTCGTCTCAGCCGCCAAGGGTAGCCTTCCATGTCATTCGCATATACCAAATTGCTTATCTTGCCGTTGTTCGTTAGTACCGCGCTCACTGGCTGTGGCGGTCCTGCCGAAGACGAGGCCAAGCAGGCGGGCAAGACGCCCGCGGATTTTCCAGAATCAGCGGTCGACTATTTTGCCGATATGGACGGCGGCGAGCCATTGTCCGAGGCCGAGATCAAGGGGCGCAATACCTGGATGGTCTGGACCGGCGGTAATGAGGCGTTTTGGGACTATCTGGCGAATAATAGCCTGGGCACCTTTGATCTATTAAAGACCATCTCATCCTTTCCCTGCTCGGGTGAGCAGCGTACCTATCTGGACGGGCTCAGCGCCGCTGCCCGGGAAGAGATGCCGCAAGCCGCCTATGGCCGCGGTGATGGCGGCGATGACGACGACGCAGGCAAGGCTTGGTATGCCTACTATGATCGGGACAGCCGCTTCAAGTACCTAGGCCTCATGAATGAGCCCGGCTATCAGCGACCGACGCAACCGGACAAGCATGGCCTTTGTCTCGATCAGCCGACCGACGCCGCCGATCCATTTGATCCAGCGGTCTATGGCTATCCGTCCGGCGTGCTTGGATTGCGGCTGTATCCAAATCCCAATTTTGATGCTCAGGCCGCGAATGACTGGGATGCCGAGCGCTATTACACCGACCCCGAGTATTACCAAGATCGCGAGCTGGTGCGGCCCTATCGAGTCGGCATGGCCTGCTCGTTCTGTCATGTCAGCTATCTGCCCAGCAATCCGCCGACGGACCCGGAACAGCCGGAATTCGCGAATCTTTCCGGGACCATCGGCGCACAGTATTTTTGGTTCGGCCGCATCTTTGCGCCAAACGTGAGAAAGCGCAATTTCATCTGGCATATCCTGGACGCGCAACAGCCTGGCGCCGTGGATACCTCCTTCGTCCCGAATGATTACATCCTCAATCCACGGGCAATGAATGCCGTATTCAATCTGCCGGCGCGGCTCGGTGCCGCTGACCGCTGGGGCGAACAGACCATGACCGGAGGCGCCCTCAAGCTGCCTGAGGTGGCGCAGAAGGGGCCGACCTTTGGTGTTCCGCATGTGCTTTGGGACGGGGCCGACTCCGTCGGCATCAATGCGGCCCTGACCCGGGTCTACATCAATATCGGCGAATACCACGAGGAATGGATTCGGCACATCAATCCGATCGTCGGCCTGAAACCGCAGACCCCGATCCGGGTCGAGGATGCCCAGCAGCACTCGGTCTACTGGCAGGCAACCCAGCAGCGCGCTGACAATCTGGCCGCCTATCTAATCCGCGCCGGTGCGCCGATGCCGCTGGCCGAGGCGCCGGATGCTGAGCAATATCTGCGCGGGGATCGCAACGAAGAGACCTATCTGGCCCAGCTCGACCGCGGCAAGGTGGTATTTGCAGAGAACTGCGCCCGTTGCCATTCGAGCAAGCTGCCGGAGCCAGCTCCCGGGCTCGACGATGCGGTCATCTGCGGCGCGGAGCGCGACTACCTGGACTGCTGGTCGCAGTATTGGGACTGGACCCAGTCCGATGACTTCAAGACCAAGATGATCCAGCTGGTGCGCCAAGAGGACTTTCTCGACAACAACTACCTTGCCACCGATGCCCGCATCCCGGTGACGCTGCTTGAGACCGAGGTCTGCTCATCCATGGCCAGCAACGCCGTCGAGGGGCGCATCTGGGACAATTTCTCGTCACAGACCTACAAGGATCTGCCAGGGATGGGTGAGCTAAGGCTGACCAACGCGGTCACCGGTGAGTCGTTCGACTGGCAGTCACCTGCCGGCGGGCGCGGTTATCAACGGGTGGCATCACTGGTTTCGATCTGGTCCACGGCGCCCTTCCTGCACAACAACGAGCTCGGCCGCTTTACCAGCGACCCCTCCACCGCGGGTCGGATGGCCGCATTTGACGATGCGATGCAAGAGCTGCTCTGGCCAGAGAACCGCCAAGGCACCGTCCACCGCACCGATCAGGTGACCTGGCTGGAGGTGCCGGTGGCGGCATTGCCGGGCTCGGCCAAGGTCCTGCTTGGCGACCACTTCCTGTCCGCCGGCCTGCGCGGCCTGCTCGGGATCGGCTGGGCGGTTAAGGAAGTGGATGGCGCCAAGCGGGTCAGCATCGGCCCCATTCCGCGCGGGACGCCGGTGAGCCTGATTGCCAACATCAATATGGAACTGCACGACGAGCGCGTCAGCGCCTGGGACCTGATCGGCTTTCTACGCAAGGCCAAGGGCCACTTTAAGGAGATCAACCGAGTCATCGAAGACGCCAGCCTGGACGCTGAGGCGCAGAACCAACTCGCCACCGCCGAGCTCAAGGACCTGGTGCCGGACCTGATCGCGCTCAGCTCCTGCCCAGACTTCATCGTCGACCGCGGCCATGAGTTCGGGGCCGACCTGTCGGATGACGATAAAGCCGCCCTGATCGATTTCGTGAAGACCTTTTGACGGGCTGCCTGATGGACTACGACTATATTGTCGTCGGCTCCGGTGCGGGCGGCGGCCCGCTGGCCGCGCGGCTGGTCGAGGCGGGGTTCAGCGTGCTGCTGCTAGAGGCCGGCCCGGACGATCAGGGCGTCCTTGAGCAGGTGCCCGCCTTTCATGCCGCCGCCTCCGAGGATGAGCGCATCTCCTGGTCGTTCTTTGTGCGGCACTATACCGATGAGCAGCAATCGCGGCGCGATTGGAAGTACATCCCCTGCGCCGATGAGCCCGAGCGCGGCGGCGTCTACTACCCGCGGGCAGCGACCCTGGGCGGCTGCACCCAGCACCATGCCATGATTGTTGTTAGACCACACAACAGCGACTGGGACGGCATCGCCGCGATCACCGGCGACCCGAGCTGGGCGGCGGTGCGCATGCAGCGCTATTTCCAGCGCCTGGAACGCTGCGAATATCGGCCATTCCAGCGCCTGGTGCACCGATTCTTGGGCTGGAGCCCCAGCGGCCACGGCTTCGACGGCTGGCTGCCAACCACGCTGGCCGATCCAAAGCTCGTGATCGGCGACAGGCAGATTGCCGAGATCCTCATCGACTCCGCCCACTATGCCCTGGGCCACACCAGAAGCCGCCTGTCCTCCTGGTTCAACAGGCTGCTGCAGACCCTGTTCACACGAGGCGATCCAAACGACTGGCAAGCGATCAAGCACCTTCGGGTCGGGGTGCGCCAGATCCCGCTGTCGGTGAAGTGTGGCCGACGCACTGGCGTGCCCGAGCGCCTGCGACAGGTGAAGGCCGAGCATCCAGGGCGGCTCCACATGCGCACCAATGTGCTGGTCACCCGGGTGTTGTTCGAGCCCGACGCGCCTGCTACCGCTGCTGTCAACAGCCCAGACGCCAATTCAGACGCCAACCCAGACGCAAACCCGGACGCCAACCGGGCCGCTCACCGGGCCATCGGTGTCGAGTACCTTGATGCCGCCCAGGTCTATGGTGCCGATCCACGGCGGCGGACGCCGCCGGCTGACACCCCCAAGGTGGAGGTACGCGCAAAGCGCGAAGTCATTCTCTGCGGTGGCGCCTTCAATACCCCGCAGTTGCTTCAGCTCTCCGGGATCGGCCCGCCTAAGGTGCTCGCTGACGCGCGGGTGCCGCTGCGCCAGGATCTGCCGGGCGTCGGTGCCAACCTCCAGGACCGCTACGAGGTGGGTGTCGTGTTCCGCATGAAGGCACCGTTCGCGGCCATGCGAGAGGTGACCATGACCCCCGACCCCGATGATCCGCACTTCCGCGCCTGGCAGCGCGGCGAGGGTCTCTACACCACCAACGGCGCCCTCCTTGGCATCATCGACCGCAGCAAGCGCGAGCGGCAAGACCCAGACCTGTTCCTGTTCGGGCTACTGACCGACTTCCGCGGCTACTATCCGGGCTATTCGCAACGGGTTCGGGATGCCCGACAACAGCTGACATGGGCCATCCTCAAGGCACATACCGAGAACACAGCCGGCCAGGTCGCGATCCGCTCGGCTGATCCGCTGGAGCCGCCCGGGATCAACTTCCACTTCCTCAACGAGGGCAATGTTCCCGAGGACGAGGACATTGAGGTCATGGTTTCCGCCATCCGCCGCGTGCGCCGGATGGCCGAACGCTATGCCGAATTGATTGAGGAGGAGATGGTGCCTGGGCCAAGCTGCCGCGACTCAGACCCCGAGCGCGAATACCAACTGCTAGCCGACTTCATCCGTGACCAGGCATGGGGCCACCACGCCTGCGGGACTTGCAAGATCGGCGCCGATGACGACCCGATGGCGGTGCTCGACAGCCGCTTTCGGGTGCGCGGCACCGAGGGGCTGCGGGTCGTCGACGCATCGGTCTTTCCGCACATTCCAGGGCTGTTCCTGGTCGCCCCGGTCTATATGGTCGCCGAGAAGGCGGCCGACGTGATCATTGAAGACGCCCGCGGCGATGTGCCGCCGGCCGAGTGAGACCGAGTCAGCGCGCACCGTCCGTGCATCCGCTATCCGCCCCCGCTATCTAAGAGGATCTGTCCATGTCTGCTGCCAGCCTAGCCCCCGCTGACCATGCCCGACACCGGGAGACCATCTTCAGTCCGCTGGAATTCCGCAGGCTGAAGGTCAAAAACCGTCTGTTCCGCTCAAACCTCGCCGGCATGTTCGACGACTACAACGGCCACGGCGGCAACGCCCGAATCAACTGGGAGGAGCAGTTCGCCCGCGGCGGCGTCGGCACCATCATCTCGTCCTACTGCCCGGTGTCCATCCGCGGCCGCATCCTGTTCCGCTACGCAACCATCGACCATGACGATAAGATCCCGTTCTGGCGCCTGGTCGCCGAGCGCGTGCATCGTTACGACTGCCGCTTCGTCATGCAGCTCAGTCACTCCGGCCGCCAGCAGGACCTTGGCGGCGTCGAGAACATCTATCACAAGAAGCTCAGCTCGACCAACAAGAAGGACTTCTTCCACGGCCTGCTGTGCCAGGCGATGACCCAGCAGGACATCGATGAGGTGGTCGGCCAGTTCGCCGCTGGCGCCCGCCGCGCCCGCGAGGCCGGTCTCGACGGCGTCGAGCTGCACGGGGCCAACGGCTATCTGATCACGCAGTTCCTGAGTTCCGGCATCAACGACCGGACCGACGGCTACGGCGGCTCGGTAACCAACCGGGCGCGCTTTGTACTGGAGATCGTCCGCGCCATCCGCAAGGAATGCGGCCGAGACTTTCACCTACAGATGAAGATCAACGGCGTCGATCATAACGACTGGCTCTACCCCTGGCAGCCCAAGGGCAACAGCCTGGAGGAGAACATCGCCATCTGCCGCATCCTGGAGGACGACGGCCATGGTGTTGACGCCTTCCACATCTCCAGCGGCAGCACCTTCCCGCACCCGCGCAACCCGCCCGGAGACCTGCCGATGCGCTCCGCCGCGCGCTGGTACGACGGCATGCTCTCCGAGGGCGTGCGCACCAGGTTGAACCACTTCATCTTCGGTGACCCCTTGCTCGGGCCGCTGTTCCGTCGCTACTGGACCTGGCGCCGCGGCCCGGTGATCGAGGGCATCAACCTGGACTACTCCCGCGCCGTCAAACAGCAGGTCTCGGTGCCGGTCCTGTGCACCGGCGGCTTTCAGCATGCCCGTCAGATCGCCGAGGCGATCGACGGCGGTGCCTGCGATGGGGTCAGCATCGCCCGACCGCTGATCGCCAACCCAGACCTACCGCAGATCCTTGAGCGCCAGGACGGACCGGACCCAGGCAAGGAGTGCAGCTACTGCAACAAGTGCCTGCTCAACGACCTCGAGAACCCGCTCGGCTGCTATGAGCTGTCGCGTTACGACGGTGCCGACTTCGACGCGCGCTACGCCAACATGATGCAGACGGTGATGTCGGTGTTCGATCCGCCGACCTCCTCGCGCCTGACCTTCAACGATTGACCCGGAGACACGAGCATGAGCCAGCTGACGACCACCGAGCCCCCGATGACGCCCGTCGAGCGCTATCACCGCCGTATCCAGTGGATCATCCGCGCCTTGCTGCTGCTAGTGATCCTCTGGCTGATCTTTGATTAAGCCGACCGCGGAGACGCTGATGACCGCCGCCGAGACCGCTCCAGACAACGCACCAGAGACCAACCCAGAGATGACTCCGGCGACCGCGCACTCGCGGCCCGGACTGCGCCGCCAGAGGCACCTGCTGCTCTGGTTGGTGCTGCTGATCCTCGCCGTCGGCGTCATCATTGCCTACCAGCGCTTCACGCGCACCGAGCCGGTCACCTATGCCGACCCGGTGGAGCACTTCAAATATGGCTCTATCGGCAGCGAGCCGGTCAACGGCATTCCCTATTGGATCTTCCAGGCCCTACCGCGGATGTTCGCCGACAAATTGCCGCCGGGTGCGCCAACGGACTACCGTGCCTTCGGGCTGCTGTACGAGCCCGGCAAAGACCTTCCCATCGGCACATCCCAACGCAAGGTGATGGGCATCGATCGGGTCTGGCTGAACTGCTCAGTCTGCCACGTCGGCACGGTTCGGGCCGAGCCCGGCGGCGAGCAACAGCTCATCCTCGGCGCACCGTCGAACAACCTGCGCCTGTTCGATTTCATCCAGTTCATGCGCGCCGCCGCCATCGATAACCGCTGGCAGCCGGATTACGTCTTCGAGAAGATCAGCGCTGCCGGCGGCGACCTCGGGCCGCTGCAACGTCTGATCTATCGCTTCTTCGTCATCGACCAGGTCCGCGCCGGTCTGCTCGCCCTCGACGACCAGCTGAGTTTTCTCGACCGCCAGGCGGCCCTCGGCCACAACTGGGGACCGGGACGGGTCGACACCTTTAATCCGTACAAAAAGATCCAGTTCAACTACGACATGGCGCGCATCCCCGACGCCGAGCTGAGCGGCGCGGCGGACTACCCGTCGATCTGGATGCAACGTCCGCGCCAGGGCATGAACCTGCACTGGGACGGCAACAACGCCTCGGTGGAGGAGCGCAACCTGAGCGCATCCCTAGGCGCCGGCGTCACGCCCACCACCATCGACATGGCGAGCCTGGAGCGCATCCGTGATTGGCTCTGGGACTTGCCGGCACCGGCCTTCCCAGCCGAGCACATCGACCAGGCCAAGGCCGCCGCCGGTGCGCCGCTCTACGCCCGCTATTGCGCCACCTGCCATGGTGCACCGGGCAGCGATGGCGGCTATGACTATGATCGCGCCCGCCACCCGCGCCTCGGCGAGGTCGAGCCGCTGGCGGCGATCGGCACCGACCCCGGTCGCTGGCGCTCCTACACCCCGGCCTTCGCGGCCGATCAGAACCTGCTTTATGCCGGTTACCCGCGCCCGTCCGATGACTGCGATGAGCATCTGTGCAGCGCCCGCTTCAGCCATTTCAAGAAGACTGACGGCTACGCCAATCAGCCGCTGGACGGCATCTGGGCGCGCTCGCCCTATCTCCACAACGGCTCGGTACCGACGCTGCGCGCCCTGCTCGACCCGGCCGAGCAACGGCCCCTAACCTTCCAGCGGGGCAGCGATGTCTTCGACTGGGACGCCGTCGGCTATCGGTATGGGCCGTCGGCCGATGGCAGCGATACCGCCTTCCTGTTCGATACCCGCAACCCAGGCAACAGTAACAGCGGCCATGCGGGGCCGGCCTATGGCACCGAGCTGCCGGCGGCCGACAAGGACGCCATCGTTGAATACATGAAGACCTTCTAACGGCCAACCTGCACAGAGCGGAGATACAGCTATGTTGAAATCCAAACTGGTGCGCTGGCTGGTCGGGCTGGCGTTGATCATCGCGCTGCTGGCGCTCGGGGTCTGGGCCATCGCTTTTCGCACGGTGGCCCAGGCCGAGTTCGACGGCATGGCGGCCGAATTCAATCACGGCTCCATCGGCAACGAGGACGCCCAGGGCATCCCCTATTGGATTTGGCGCGTGCTGCCAACGCTGTTCAACGAATACCTGCCGGGCCCGACCGGTTATTCGTCGCTGGGGCTGTTCTGGGAACCAGGTGCCGAACTGCCGGTCGGTTTCTCCAAGAAGGTGGTCGGCACCGAGCGCGTCTCAATCAACTGCGCCTTTTGTCATCAGGGCAGCTATCGGTTGGCGCCGGACGAGCAGTCCCGACTGGCGGTCGCCGGCCCCGGCAACCGGGTCGCGGTGCAGGGCTATCTGCGCTTCCTGGCCCAGGCCGGCAACGACCCGCGCTTCAACGCCGATACGCTGATGGATGCCATTGGCCTGATCTACGAGATGCCCTGGTGGCAACGCCTGACCTACCGCTATCTGTTTATCCCAGCCACCAAGAGCGCCCTGCGGCAGCAGGCCCGAGACTTCGCCTGGGCCGACGCCAACCCGGACTGGGGCCGCGGGCGCATCGACCCGTTCAATCCGATCAAATACGGCATCCTGCGCATGGGCAACGACGGCAGCATCGGCAACTCCGACATGATGCCGCTGTGGCAGCAGGACCTCTCCGAGGGCGAGAACGCCGCCGGCCAGCCAAGGTCGCTGCACTGGGACGGACTCAGCACCAGCCTGCACGAGGTCGTCGTCACCGGTGCCGTCGGCGACGGCATGAGCTACAGGAACTATCAGCGCGATGCGGTGCGCGGGCGCCTTGATCGCATTGAGGCCTACGTGCGCAGGCTGCGGCCCCCGCCATCACCCTTCTCGACCGCGCTGCCGACGGACAACCCTTTCCACGTCGATGCCGCGCTGGTGGAACGCGGAGAGGCCCTGCACCAACAGCACTGCGCTGTCTGCCATGGCCCTGAGGGCGCGCGCTTTCGCAGCGTCATCCCGGTCGACGAGGTCGGCACCGACCGGCATCGGGTCGAGATGTGGACCGCGGTCGCCGCCGAGCGCTATAACAGCTACAGCGAGAAGGGCAAGGACTGGGGCTTCAACGGCTTTCGCGACGTCGACGGCTACGTCGCCGTGCCGCATACCGGGCTCTGGCTGCGCGCACCCTATCTGCACAACGGCTCGGTGCCGACCCTGCGCGACATGCTGCGCCCGCCGGCGGAGCGCCCGATGCTGTTCTACCGCGGTGATGACCTGATCGACGCCGACAATGGCGGCTTCATCGCCAGCGGCGCCGAGGCCGAACGCGTCGGCGAGCCATACGACACCAGGCTGCCCGGCAACGACAA
>JGI12048J13642_10251631_pt1 | contig 10653 bp, 8 predicted proteins | sample ElkSlonscriptome_16_FD_13642 | JGI IMG/M metagenome (IMG submission 13642) | reverse complement strand
ATCATCAGCCAGCGGGTCCGCACCTCCCGGGCCGGCATCGAGGACCCGGAGAAGCCCGTGGGCGTCTTCCTCCTCGTCGGGCCGTCGGGGGTGGGGAAGACGGAGACCGCTCTGGCCCTCTCCGACCTCCTCTACGGTGGGGAGCACAACCTCATCACCATCAACATGTCGGAGTTCCAGGAGGCCCACACCGTCTCCACGCTCAAGGGCTCGCCTCCGGGCTACGTAGGATACGGCGAGGGGGGCGTCCTCACCGAGGCCGTTCGCCGGCGCCCCTATTCGGTGGTGCTCCTGGACGAGATCGAGAAGGCCCACCCGGACGTCCTGGAGCTCTTCTTCCAGGTCTTCGACAAGGGCCGGATGGAGGACGGCGAGGGTCGGGAGATCGACTTCAAGAACTGCATCCTGATCCTGACCTCGAACACCGCCACCGATACCCTCATGAAGCTCACGGCGGACCCGGAGACCATGCCCTCGCCGAAAGGGCTGGCCAAGGCATTGAAACCGGAGCTCGACGAGGCCTTCAAGCCGGCCTTCCTGGGGCGGACGGTCATCGTGCCGTACTACCCGGTGCGCGACGACGCCCTTCGGCAGATCATCGACCTCAAGGTCGGGAAGGTCCAGCGACGCATCCACGCGACCCACGGAGTGGACCTCCACATCGCCGACGAAGCCCTGGCGGAGGTGGCGGCGCGCTGCACGGAGGTGGAGAGCGGCGCCCGCAACATCGACAACATCCTGACCAACACGATGCTGCCCGAGGTGTCCCGGCTCCTCCTGACCTCCATGGCCGAGGACCGGAGCCCGGAGCGCATCCATGTCAGCATCGGCGACGACGGCTCCTTCACCTACGCCGGCGGCGGCGGGGATTCGGGAGCCGGATCGACGGCCGCAGAGTGAGGAGGCAGACATGGTGACGACGACGACCCAGGCGGGGCGCCCCATGACGGTGGAGGGCGTGCTGGGCCCGGACGCGCTCCTCCTCGAGGCCTATCACGGTGTGGAGGGGGTGTCTCGCCTCTTCACCTTCGAGCTCGACATGATCTCGGAGGATCGTGAGATCGAGGCCGCCGACGTGCTGGGAACGGCGCTGCTCCTGCGGATGGACCTGCCGGACGGCGAGCAGCGCTTCATCCACGGGCTGGTCAACCGGTTCACGCAGAGCGACGTCCAGGCCGAGTTCTCCCGGTACGAGGCGGAGATCGTGCCATGGACCACCCTCCTCACCTATTCGCGTCAGAGCCGGATCTTCCAGGAGATGACGGTCCTGGAGATCGTGGAGCAGGTCTTCGGCGATCTGGGGCATTCGGACTTCGACCTGCGCTGCACCCGGCCCTACGCGAAGCGGGAATACTGCGTGCAGTACCGGGAGACCGACTGGGCCTTCGTCTCGCGGCTCCTGGAGGAGGAGGGAATCTTCTACTTCTTCGAGCACGAAGAGGAGCGCCACCTCCTGGTCCTTGCCGACGACAATCAGGCCTTCGAGCCAGCGGCGGCCGGCGGCTCGTTCCTCTTCGACACCGACGGGGTGATCGGCGAGACGGACGTGATCCGCAGCCTGGCGCAGGAGCGGTCCATCCACTCGGGCAAGGTGGTGCTTCGGGACTACGACTACCTGAACCCCTCGGTGAGCCTGGAGGCGACGCTGGAGGGCGAGCCGGAGGTGTCGGGCCTGACGTCGTTGGAGATCTACGACTACCCGGGGGATTACTCGACCCTGGACGACGGTGACCGGATCGCCCGGCTCCAACTCGAGGCCCGCGAGGCGGAGTACCATACCGTCCGAGGAGACGGAGACGTCCGGGCCCTCTGCAGCGCCCGCACCTTCGAGCTGCGGGGCCATCCGCTGAGCGGACACAACCGGGAGTACCTGGTGCGGACGGTGCGCCACCACGCCCGGAACGCCGGGGTGCGGAGCCGGGGTTCCGGCGGCTTCGAATACCGAAATGAATTCCTCGCGCTCCCCTCCGAGGTGCCCTTCCGCCCGGCCCGACGGACGCCGGCTCCGGTGGTCCACGGCCCCCAGACAGCGGTGGTGGTGGGCAAGAGCGGCGAGGAGATCTGGACCGACAGCCATGGCCGGGTGAAGGTCCAGTTCCACTGGGACCGACACGGCCAGCTCGACGAGAACAGCTCATGCTGGCTCCGCGTCGCCACCCCCTGGGCCGGGAAGGGCTATGGCTCCCTCACCATCCCACGCATCGGCCAGGAGGTCGTCGTCGGTTTCCTGGAAGGAGATCCCGACCGACCCCTCATCGTCGGCAGCGTCTACAACGCCGAGCAGACCCCTCCGCTGGACCCGACCGAGGGCGGGATGAGCCAGGGCATGATCTCCCGCTCCACGCCCGGCGGCGGTGGGTTCAACCAGATCTCGGTGAACGACACGGCCGGAGAGGAGGGCGTCACGGTCCACGCCCAGTTCGACATGAGCACCACGGTGGGCAACGACGCTACCGAGGACGTCGGGAACAACCGCACCGCGTCGGTAGCGACGAACGACGCGCTCACCGTCGGCGCGGACCAGACGCTGGAGGTCGGCGGAAACCGGGAGGCGAGTGTGGGCGGGAACGAATCGAAATCGGTGGGTGCCGACCAGGCGACGTCGGTGGGGGGAGACCAGACCGTCGGCGTCTCAGGTGGTCGGACCCTCACCGTGTCGTCCGACCGTTCCAGCAGCGTGGGCGCCAACGACGCCGTCGAGGTGGGGTCCAACCGGGCAGTGCAGATCGGGGCCGACGGCGTCATCGAGGCCGGCGCCAACCTCACGCTGAAGGCCGGAGCTCAGATCACCATCGAGGCCGGGGCGCAGATCGAGCTCAAGGTGGGAGGGACCTCCATCAAGCTCACGCCGGGCTCCCTGGAGAGCTCCTCTCCCGCCATCACGACCACCGCGGGCGCCTCCCACGAGATCAAGGGCGCCATGGTGAAGCACAACTGCTGACCGTCCACCCCGAAGGAGAACCGATGTCCGACACGCCCATGCACGACCCGCCACGCGCCGCACGATTCACCCGCAGCGCCGAAACCGCTGTGTTTCGGGGGCGGGGCGTCCAGATCGTCGAAGGTCGGCCCCCCGAGGAGATCAGCTTCCCGTCGGGCCGCGTCCTCACCGTAAGCTCCGAGGTAGATGAGGAGGCCGGCCAGAGCGAGGGGGAGTCCATCACGGTCCGTTCGCCCACCGGGGAGGTCGAGCTGTCCATCCGGTTCACCGCCGAGGGGCCGAAGCTCCGGTTCCAGGCCGCCGAACTGGAGCTCGACGCGACCGATACGGTCCGGGTCCGGTGTGAGGAGTATGCCGTGCACGCTCGCCGCAGAATTCTGCTCCGTAGCGAAGGCGACGTCCGGACGGAGGCGGAGGACGAGGTCGTCTCCGTCGCGGGCGGAGATGCGGTACATCAGGCACGGACGACGACGATCCGCTCCACTCGGGGCGACGTGTTCATCGAGGCCAACGATGATGCGCGGATCCACGGCGAGCGCGTCAAGCTGAATTGCTGACGAGCTTCCGAGGCCTCCCATGATCCGCCTCTGATGGATTTCTTCAACCGGACCGACTTCGGCGCGGATATCTTCCGCGCCGTCGTGGGCGAGCACGACATCCAGGCTGCCGTGGTATGCAAGCCGACCTTTCGTATCGAGGGGGGGCGACTCGTCCCCGATCCGGGGGAGCCGTGGCCGGTGGGGCCCGACCCTCTGGAGATCGAGGGAGGAGAGCTCGACGGCGAGCTCCCCTTCTATCGGCGAGGGGTGGACGTGATCGTGGTGGGCACCGCGCATTCGCCCTGGGGAGAGCCGGTGCCGGCCCTGGATGTCGAGGTGACCGTGGGTTCGGCGCTGCGTCGAACCGTGCGGGTGTTCGGCGACCGGTATTGGGTGGAGGGACGAGGGGGCCCGGTGATGACGGCCCCCGAGCCTTTCATGTCCATGCCGCTCACGTGGGAGCGGGCCTTCGGCGGCGAGGGGGAGGCCGAGGCCGGGCCGGTGGCCTACGGGGCGAATCCGGTGGGCCGGGGCTTCTATCTCTCGGCCGACGAGGCCCTGGGCAGCCTGCTCCCCAACCTCGAGGACCCGGAGCAGCCGGTCCGGTCGTGGGAGGACCATCCCGAGCCCGTGGGTACCGGGCCGTACAAGCGGGAGTGGAGCCTGCGGATGAGGAACGCCCTCCTCCTCGAGGACACCGACGAGGGCACCCGGGTGAAGGCCCTCCTTCCGACGTTCAACAACAACGCCCACCCTCGGATGATCATCGAGGACCCACGTTCCCTGAAGGTCGGTGATCCCGTTCGCATCTCCCACGTCCGCGCCGATACTCCGGACGGCAGCCTGGCGTTCTCGATCCCGCCCCTCCGGCTCCACATCCACGTGCAGCTCGAAGACCGGCACCGCATGTATGCGCTGTATCCGGAGCAGATCGTCGTGTTGGCGGACGAGGCGCGGGTGATGCTCTCCTTTCGGGTCTGCTTCCAGTACACGGTGGTTCCGATGGAGCGGAGGTTCGTGACGCTCCATGAGGGTCCGGTGCCGGCAGAGGTCCCCGATGCCTACGTCGTGGACGCCGACGCGCTCGAGCCCACACCGTGAGTCCCCTGGAATCGGGCGCCGGGCATGGCGAGACGGTGCGGGTCGTCTGCGCCCAACAGGACGACGCCTACGTCCTTGCCCTGGTCAAGAAGCGAACCTACTCCATCGGCAGGGACGGTGGGTGTGAGCTCGCCGAGGAGCAGCAGCCGGTGACCCAGGACGTGGTCTACGAAGAGGAGGCCGAGCCGCCGGAGGTGGCCGCTCCCCGGTGGGACAACGACTGCTTCGCCCTGAAGCCGCGAATCGACGTGCTCGTGCGGGGGGAGGCCCAGTCATACGGACGACGTGTGACCAGTACCGTGGTCGAGGCCCGGATCGGTGAAGTCTATCGCCGCATCAAGGTCTACGGAGACCGCGTCTGTGAATGGCAGGGTGGGCGGCCGACCTTCTCGCCCCCCGAGCCCTTCGAGACCATGCCGGTAGGATACGACCGAGCCTACGGCGGATTCGACGCCGAGGTCCTCGAGCGGGAAGGCGACGCCTTCGCCGACGCGTTTCGGAAGGTGCGACCAGAGTGGAAGGTGGACGCGACCACCTGGTGCCACTATCCGCGGAATCCCTCGGGAACCGGATACGTCATCGCTGGGGTGCCACGGAAGCGGCCGGTCCGGGTGCCGAACCTTGAGTTCCCCTTCGATCCGGTGACGCCGGATCGATTGGCAGTATCACCGGTGGAGCGCTGGATGAGCGCCCCGCTGCCGGCGGCCCTGGACTGGGTCGATCAGACGTGGTTCCCGCGGTCGGGCTATCTGGGCCTGATTCCACCCCATGCGTCCGAAGACGTCCCCCCACCCGAGGTGCGCTTCGGCTTCGCTCCCGAGGACCTGCTGCAGAGCCGTTCCATCTTCGACCTCGGCTTTCGTCACGAGTTTCTCCAGGGAGCCTCGGCGGGCCTGAGCTTCTGGGAGCTGCGCCCAGGCGAGGAGGTGCTCGTGCGCAACATGTTCGAAGAAGCGCCCGACTTCGTGGTGCGGCTTCCGATGGACCGACCCCGGATGGCGGTGGAGCCTCGCGGTCAGGATCGCCAGGAGATGGACGTCCATCTCAACACGGTGATGGTGGATGCGGTGGCCCGAGAAGTAGTTCAGGTTTGGAGCGGACGGCTGGGCGTGTGGCGCCCGTTCGGCCCCCAGGAGCTCGAGGAGATCCCGTATTGGATCGGCTGGTGAAGCAGGCAGGCAACGTGACCTTCGACGGAGGCCGGTGTGACCTTTCATAACGCCCACATGGTGGTGCATCCGTTCGTCGGATACGGACAGCACATGTCGACCGCGCCCCCATTTCCCGGTCCCCCGCCTCCTGTCGGCATGCTGCCCCACATCTCCGGGACCACGGTGGCCAACCTCCACATCAAGGCGAAGGTGGCCGTGAATGTGCTGGGCATGGGGGGACAGCCCCTCGTGGCTCGCGGCACGGATGCCGGCTATCTGGTGCCCCACAACTCCATTCCTCCGGGGAACGGGTTTCTGACGATCCTCATCGGGCTGGGCAGCTCCAAGATCATGTTCGGAAGCTCCACGGTGAAGATCGCCGTGTCCGGAGCGGCCGAGGACTGCGGAGCGTGCCTCCCCCCGTTCATTCCCCTGAGTCAGAACCTCGCCTGCAACGAGCCCATCAGCGCGCCCACCGACTACGTGGTGGCCCCCAACACCGTCGAGGTGATGATGACCCTCGGGGACATCCTGGGGGGTGCCCTCGACATGGCGTTCGACATCGCGGTTTCGTGGGTGGCTGGTAAGGTCGGGGGGGCCATCAACAAGGCCTTTCAGGGGGCTGCGGCCCGGTGGCTCTGTGGCGGGTCGCAGCTCTGGCAGCGTGTGTATTGGCGTGAGCTGGCCAATGGGATGGACGACTACGGCGCTCGTCTCCTGGCCGATCGTACCAGCCGGCAGTTCGCGGACCGTGCCATCCGGGAGCTTGGCAACAGCGTCGTCGGCAAGGCCGCAGCCGACATCGTGAACGAGACCATCACCAAGCCCCTCCTCCTGGATCCCTGGACCAAGCCGTCGAGCGAAGCCCCTGGGGGAGCCGCGCGTGAGGGTGCCGACGGGACCAATACCGCCGGGGATCCGCCCATCCACGACACCAACCAGCTGCAGGAGTCCGAGGGAACCCAGACCGACGACAGCTGGTGGCCGTAGGGGCGACGCAGGCACGCGACGGGGGAACGGATGCTTGCCCCGGAGGAGGGGCCGGAGGATCTTGGAAGGTGCGCCTCCCAGGTCGGTCCCCCCGGAAACGGCCCGGCCCCGTCGTCCCTCGACACGGATCCAGCACCATGATCTTCCGCACCTTGCCGTCCGTCCCCGTCCTCCTCCTCGCGGTCCTCGGCATGACCGTCGCTGCCGCTCCCCTCCACGCCCAGGACAGCCGGCCCGGCATCGCCGTGTGGGAGTTCGAGAGTGGAGGCTCCTACGGCGACGGCGCGCTGGACACCGAGCTCCTCGGCGTCGGCATCCAGCAGCAGCTCGCCACCGAGTTCGCCCAGAATCCCGCCATCCGCGTGGTGGAGCGGTCGCAGATCCGCGACATCCTCGCCGAGCTCGACCTGGCGGCCGAGGGCCGTGTGGACCCGAACACCGCCGCCCAGGCCGGCCGGCTCGTCGGCGCGCGCTACATGATCCTCGGGAGCTTCATCGACCTCTCGGGCCAGATGCAGATGAACGCCCGGATCGTGGACGTGGAGACGAGCGAGGTGCTCCACGGACTCACCGTGCGTGACTCCCGCGACGAGCTCTTCAGCCTCGTCTCCGAGCTGGCCTCCCGGGTCACCGAGGAGGTCGATCTGCCGCCCCTCCCCGAAGGGGTGCAGGAGGCCCGGCAGGAGCGAGAGATCCCCGCCGAAGCCATGACCCTCTACGCCCGGGCGCTTCTCTACGAGGACCAGGGAGAGCGGGCGCTGGCCGTGGAGACGTACGAGCGCATCACGCGGGACTTCCCTCAGTACACCGAAGCCCAGGACGCCCTGGATCAGCTGGCTTCCGGGCCCTTCTGACACCCACCCAACACGCCGCGCCATGAGCCGTCGCGTTGCCGCCTGGATCCTCGTCGTTCTCATCGGCTGTGCGCCGCCGACCACCGACACCTCGGCTCCACCCGCGCCGGGGCCGGGCGAGCCCACCTCGTCGTCGGCCGCCGAGGGGAGCGCCCCGGCCCGGGAGGCCGCTCCCGAGGCCGAGGCCGACCCTTCGCAGAGCCAGGATGACCGGCCCGGGATCGCGGTCTGGGAGTTCGAGAGCGGGGGATCCTACGGCGACGACGCCCTGGACACCGAGCTTCTCGGCATCGGGATCCAGCAGCAACTCGCTGCCGAGTTCGCGCAGAACGCCGCCCTCCGCGTGGTGGAGCGGGCCCAGCTCCGGGGCATCCTCTCCGAGCTCGACCTGGTCGAGGACGGCCGGGTGGACCCCAGCACCGCCGCTCGCGCCGGGCGGCTCGTCGGCGCGCGCTACATGATCCTCGGCAGCTTCATCGACCTCTCGGGCCAGATGCAGATGAGCGTCCGGGTGGTGGACGTCGAGACCAGCGAGCTGATCCAGGGGCTCACCCTGGAAGGGCCCCGGAACGAGCTGTTCGACCTCGTCTCGGAGCTGGCGTCCCGGGTGACGGCGGAGGTCGACCTTCCGCCCCTTCCGCAGGCGGTTCGAGAGCTCCGCAGGGACCGGGAGATCCCCGCCGAGGCCATGACCCTCTATGCCCGCGCACTCTTGTACGAGGACCAGGGCGAATGGGCGTTGGCCGTCGAGACGTACGAGCGCATCACGCGGGACTTCCCCCAGTACACCGAAGCCCAGGACGCCCTGGCTCAGCTGACCTCCGGCCTCTTCTGACCCCCCCGAGCCGCCCACCATGAGCCTTCGAACCCCCGCCTGGATCCTCCTGGCGCTGGCCGGCTGTGTGCCGGGCACCTCCGTCGTGTCTCCGCCGTCCCCAGCCGAGGTGCCTCGCCTCGAGGCTCGGGTGGACGCCCAGCCCGGGGACGTGGACAGCCGGGTCCTGCTGGGTGCCGCCTATCAGGACGCGGGACGGACGGGAGAAGCCATCGCCACGCTGCAGGGCTCGGAGGCGATCCTGTCGGGCAATCCCAGTGCGGTCCTCTACCTGGGGCTGGCCTACGAGGATGCCGGACGATTCCGGGACGCCCGGGGCCTCTACCGGCGGTTCCTGGACACCGCCTTCCCCGACGACGGCGTGCGGGAGCGGCTTGCGGGGCGCATCCAGCTCCTCCGGCGCCAGGAGCTCGCCCGGAGCGTCCGGGACGCCCTGGCCCGGGAGCAGGAGCTGGCGGACCGGGTTCCGGCGCAAGGCACCGTGGCCGTCTTCCCCTTCGTGGTCGGAACGGAGGATCGGGAGCTCGAACCGCTGGGTCGCGCCGTCGCTTCTCTGGTGCTGAGTGACCTCGCCCGCCTGGATCGACTCACGGTGCTGGAGCGGGTGGGGATCGACGTCCTGCTGAACGAGCTCGCGCTGGCCGAGTCCGGGGGGGTCGATCCCACTACCGCCGCCCGGAGCGGACGACTGCTGGGCGCCCGGCACGTGGTCCAGGCGGACCTGGCGGGAAGCCGCGAGGCGCTGGTCCTGGACGCCGCCGTGGTGGAGCTGCAGGGCGGAGAGGAGTCCATCGCCGCCCTGGACGCCCGGGGCTCGCTGGACGGCATCTTCGACATGCAGAAGGAGATCCTCTTCGACGTCGTGGACGCCCTGGGGATCACCCTCACGGCCGCCGAGCGGGAGGCCCTCTCCGAGCGTGCGACGACGAATCTGATGGCGCTCCTCGAGTACGGGCGCGGGCTGGAGGACGAGGCGGCGGGTCGCTGGGACGCCGCGTCGGCGCACTACCGGTCCGCCGCTTCCCTGGACCCGGCCTTCTCCGCCGCCAGCCAGGCTGCGGCGGAGCTGGGAGCCGCCGCCGGTGCGGTGGGGATCGCCACGTCCCAGCTCCTGCTGGAGCTCACCCTCCCGGATCTGTCGGGCCTCGTGGAGGAGCTCGGCGCCCTGGTGAACTTCGCCGGCATCCGCGATCCGGCCCAGGAGCTCCTGGGCACGGAGGGGACGGGCGCCGGGAGCCTCAGCCTCGAGATCATCCTCGTGCCGCCGGGTGGAGGGGAGGACCGATGAGCCGCCGCCGATCCGGGGTCGGCGTCGCCCTCGTCCTGGCGTGTGCTGGCTGGTCCGTCGGCGCCGACACCTTGCAGGCCCAATTCCCGCAGGATCCCTTCACCTCCGGCGCCGGTGTGGTGGTGGAGGGGTACCGCTTCGAGGGTGTCGCCGCCGACGTGGTGGAGGGCATCGTCCTGGGTACCGCGCCCATCGACGCGCGGGCTCGACTGGGATCGAGCGTGGAGCTGGGGGTCCGGTCGGCCTACGCCCGCGCCATCCTCTTCCTCCCGGGTGGAGAGGAACTCACCCAGGAAGGGTTCACGGACACCGAGGTGCGGCTCACCGCCGCGCCCATGGGGGGTGGGCTGACCCTCAGCGTCATCGGCTACCTCCCCACCGGCTCCTCCACCCACGGGCCGGAGGAGGCCGCCGTGGCGGGGCTCATCGCCTCGGACGTGCTCCCCTTCCGAATCTCCCACTGGGGCAGGGGCGGCGGCGTGGCGCTCCATGGCGCGGCCGCCCGTCGCTTCGGGGCCGTGGGGGCGGGTCTCGCGGCCTCCTGGCGCTTCTCCGGGGAGTACGAGCCGCTCCTGGGCGGGGTGACCTACCAGCCCGGGAACGAGTTGCGGGTCCGCGGGGCCCTGGACGTCGACCTCGGCTCCGCCAGCCGGTTCTCCGTTGCCGGGACCTGGTACGACTACTCGGACGACCGACTCGCCGGCGAGAACCTCTACCGCTCCGGGGATCGCATCGAGGGGTACGCCTCCCTGGCCTTCCCCATGGGACGGCGGTCCGCTGGAGCGCTCTACGGCGGGCTTCTCCACCGCGAGACCGGCACCTTCCTGGATCCTGGAGCGCCCACGGGACCCGCCCAGGACCTCCTCCTGGCCGGCCTGCGCACCCGTGTGGCGCTGGGCTCCGTGCGCTGGGTCCAGTCGGTGGACTCCCGCTTCTTCCAGCCGGAGGACGGGG
>JGI12048J13642_10055699_pt1 | contig 10654 bp, 7 predicted proteins | sample ElkSlonscriptome_16_FD_13642 | JGI IMG/M metagenome (IMG submission 13642) | reverse complement strand
GCCTTGGACCCAGAGACTCCGATCCGAGACTTAGAATCTTGCATCGATATGGTCGACATGGTGTTGGTCATGAGTGTCAAGGCAGGGTTTGGCGGTCAATCGTTCAATCCCGTTTCGCTCGACAAGTTAAAACTGTTGCGAGAGAACCATCCCGATTTATTGCTACAAATTGACGGGGGCATCAATTCGGAAACGATTACCCAAGCCCGACAAGCCGGTTGTGATTTGTTCGTTGTTGGGTCTGCGATCGTTTGCAGTGATGATTACAGTGCCTCCTATGCCGAATTGGATCAAGCGATCAAAGCGACCCGTGCCCCTGACGATCAAACTAAGAAAGGACAGGAGAAATCATGATGTTACGTGCTCCAGTGCTATCCCGTGTTTTGGTCATTCGACCTGGTGCGACCTCCTTTGACGATGAGCAACGAATCAAGGGTTCGCTCGACATGCCATTGAGCGATCAGGGCAGAGTCCAAGTTGATACGATGGCGTCCCAATTGGCGGACGTTCCTGTGAAGACCATTTTTTCGGCTCCCTGTGAATCCGCGATTGAAACCGCTGAACGTTTAGCCAAAGGCCGCGACATTCGCGTTAAGGTACTCGAGGGGTTGAAGAATATTGACCATGGCCTGTGGCATGGCAAGCTGATCGAAGAGATGCGACGAAATCAGCCAAGGGTGTATCGAACGGGTCAAGAATGCCCCGACGACCTCTGTCCGCCCGGTGGCGAAGCGATTCGCGATGCTCGCATCCGCGTGATGAAGACGGTCCGAAAAGTTGCTCGCAAACATCGCGACGAGATCGTTGCAGTCGTCGCACCCGAACCCATGGCGTCGATTATCCGCAGCTCCCTCAGTGGCCAACCGCTATTGAACCTTTGGCACCTGCAAACCGATTCCGCCAACTGGGATTTGGTCGAAACCGAAATGCCCTAGGGGTTTGTCATTGGTCATTGGTGTAGAAGGATCGTTGGAGTGCTTTTTTGATGTTGGACTGGCGTAGGCTGGGTCTGGGGTGCTCAAAAGCTTGGTGTTAACGTGATCGTAACTTACGCAGTTTAGGTGCCTCTCCCGGCGCAGCAGGTCGTGCGGCTTTTCAGTGCAACTTAGCAAACAACTTACAGCCTCCCCCAAGCTGCGGTCGGTAGAGGTTGACAATACCCACTCAATTCCCGCAGTAATACAATCGACGTCCCTGCTCGCCTATTTTCTCTTGGCCTTGGGCATTTGGAAATTTTTCAAGATTCCGACAAGTTTTCCACACTTAGCTGCTTTTGCTAGCAAAATTCACTAACTCTTCATCTTGCAATGGGTTACGGCGATGGGGAGCGGCGTGCTTGTCCAGGCCGGGTGGCCCCTTTCGTGTCGTAACTTGTGCTAAAGGAACGACTTAGTGCCCCTTCGAAAATTAGGTTTGACTTTGTAGAACGAATCTCTAAGATTCCGTCTGTTGCCCACATTTAGTGTGTTCGATAGCGTTTCGGCACTATGGGTAGTGAAAGCATTGGCGATTAGGCGTTTTTTGACGGTTTGCGCGATCAATCGGTTTTCCCGTTTTGACTCGGCCCCCGCCAGAGCACCAAGCGTTCGAAAGCTAGCCTTCGAAAGCTAGCAGTGCAGAGCTACCGATCGAATCGACGGACCGCCGACATGCAACAGCCCCCTGTTTATTTACGTAAAGGTCTGATTCGAGTGCTTCGCGAGGAACGCGAATAACCACTTTGGCACTTGAGTCATGGCCCACGGACGAACCCCCCTTAGGAGTCTTAAAGGTATGGCTACGGTATTATCTGCACAAATCCCAGAAAATGGTTCTCTTGAATGCGATCCTGCAATTGAGCGAGTCAACGGGCAGCATGGAGTCGAATACGCCAAGTCGAAATTTGGTAAGAAACTGCGAAAATCTCGCGGCAGCGACGGACTGAAGATCGATACGGTTTTTTGTCCCGATAACGGCGAAACCCCGTTCGCCACAACGAAGTGGGATACTCGTAGTGCATCGATCAAGGATGAGATGGGCAAGGCATTGTTCGAACAAAATAATGTCGAAGTGCCATCCAATTGGACTCAGTTGGCGACCAACGTGGTGGTTTCAAAGTACTTTTATGGTGACCCGCACAACGAAGGCGAACGCGAACGAAGTGTTCGCCAGTTGATTCACCGCGTCACCCGTACGATCACCGATTGGGGTTTGGCCGATGGCTACTTTGATTCACCAGAGGATGGGGATCGTTTCTACCGCGATCTGACGTGGCTATGTCTGCATCAACATGGTGCATTCAACAGTCCTGTTTGGTTCAACGTCGGTTTGCATGCTCAGTACGGCGTGGTCGGCGACAAATGCAATTGGCACTGGGATACCGAAGCACAAGATACCGCCCAACCCGACAACCCCTACGAGTACCCGCAAGGCTCGGCATGCTTCATCCAGTCGGTTGCCGACAACATGGAAGACATCATGCGGTTGGCATGTAGCGAAGCGATGTTGTTCAAATTTGGTTCGGGTACAGGGACTGATTTATCGACAATTCGCTCGCAACGAGAAAAATTGTCGGGCGGCGGCACTCCGTCGGGCCCCTTGTCGTTCATGCGAGTCTACGACTCGATCGCGGGCGTCGTCAAAAGTGGTGGCAAAACTCGGCGAGCTGCGAAGATGCAATCCTTGAAAGTTTGGCATCCTGATGTGTTGGAATTTATCGAATGCAAATGGAACGAGGAAAAGAAGGCTCACGCATTGATTCGCGAAGGTTACGAATCGAACTTTAACGGGGAAGCCTACAGCAGCGTTTGTTTCCAGAATGCGAATTTGTCGGTTCGCATCACAGACGATTTCATGGAAACGGTTCGTGACAACAAGCCGTTCCAAACTCGATGGGTTGACGCGAAGACGTCGGGTGAACCACCCCAGTACGATGCTCGTGAGCTACTCAACAAGATGGCGGAGTGCGCCTGGCATTGCGGCGACCCAGGTGTTCAGTACGACACGACGATCAACAAGTGGCATACGTGTCCAAACAGTGGCGAGATCAATGCTAGTAATCCCTGCAGCGAATACATGTTTCTCGACGACACTGCTTGTAACTTGGCATCGATCAATTTGATGAAGTTCGTCGGACGCGATGGCAGTTTCGATGTCGAGCGATTCCGAGCGGCATCCCGGTTGTTCTTCATCGCTCAAGAAATTCTGGTCGATCACGCGTCGTATCCAACTGAGCCGATCGCTCGCAACAGCCACGCGTTCCGACCGTTGGGGCTGGGCTATTCGAATTTGGGCAGCGTCATCATGACCGCTGGCTTGGCTTACGATTCCGATGCGGCTCGAGGTTTGTGTGGGTCGCTGACGGCACTACTGCATGGCGAAGCGAATCGCACGAGTGCCGAATTGGCGGGTGCGGTCGGGCCATTCGATGGTTATGCCGAGAACGAGGCTCCGATGTTGGGTGTCATGCGAATGCATCGAGATGCGTGCGATGAGATCAACGACGATGGGCCTGCGGAGTTAAAGCTGGCTGCCGCCCAGTTGTGGGACGAGGTGTTGAAGATCGGTGACAAGTACGGCTTCCGCAATGCTCAAGCGACCGTGCTCGCGCCCACTGGAACCATTAGTTTCATGATGGACTGCGACACGACGGGCATCGAGCCCGACATCGCGCTGGTGAAGTACAAGCAGCTTGCTGGCGGCGGAATGCTGAAGATCGTCAACCGAACCGTCCGCTTGGGTCTGGAAAACCTCGGCTACTCGGAAAGCCAAGTCGAAGGCATTTTGGCTTACGTCGATGAGCACGATACGATCGAAGGGGCACCCGACTTGGACCCTGAGCACTTGAAAGTTTTCGATTGTGCATTCAAGCCAGCCAACGGGGTTCGCAGTATTGCTTGGCAAGCTCACGTGGCCATGATGGCCGCTGCACAACCATTCTTGTCGGGAGCGATTAGTAAGACGGTCAACATGCCGAACGATGTCACACCGAAGGACATTGCCGATGCCTACTATTGGGGCTGGGAACTGGGGCTCAAAGCGATTGCGATCTACCGAGATGGTAGCAAGCAATCACAGCCGCTCAATACCAAGCAAGACGACAAGGCGGATGCGAAGGGCGAAACGGTGAAGGTCAAGACGGTCGAGCGAGTCGTTTACCGTCCTGCTCGCGAACGGCTGCCCGATACCCGACAAAGCTTGACTCATAAGTTCAGCATTTCGGGTCACGAAGGTTATTTGTGCGTGGGTCTCTATCCAGACGGTCGTCCGGGTGAAATCTTCATCACGATGGCGAAAGAAGGATCGACGATCGGCGGGATCATGGACAGCTTCGGAACCGCTCTATCGATTGCTTTGCAATACGGGGTGCCTCTCGAGGTTCTCGTGAATAAGTTCAGCCATACGCGTTTCGAGCCAATGGGAATGACTTCGAACAAGGACATTCGCATTGCCAAGAGCGTGGTCGATTACATCGCTCGTTGGCTGGGGTTGACCTTCATGAGTGGTCATGGTGATTATTCTCCGTCGGCCGCGAACCTTGACAAAACAAGTTCGGCGAACGGCCCGACGGTTCCAGCGACCAACCGAGCGATCGAAGAGCTTCGTGAGGATGCAGGAGCGGCGGTAGCGATTGCCGAGCGAGCAACGTTCTTAGCCAGTTTACCGGAGTCGTATTCGGGCAATGGGAACTCGGGCGGCAACGGGCACTCGGGCGGAGATGGCGAGCAGGAGTCGAGGAGCGTGTTTGATCCGTCGGTTACATCACAAACCGAGCAATTCGCCCGCTTCCAAATGGATGCCCCATCGTGTGACAATTGCGGCACCATCACGGTACGTAACGGCAATTGTTATCTGTGCCATAACTGTGGCAACAGCATGGGCTGCAGCTAGCCGATTAGCGACCGGCTAAGGACGGAAACCATCAAGCCACCGATTCGTCGGTGGCTTTTGTGTTAGAATGGGAGAAATCGTAACGTCGTCCACTACCACCAGGTTTTTCATGCACGATTGGACACTCGTTCCTGCCGGTATTTATTACGATTTCCACAACTCGTGGATTACGGAACTTCGCAATTGGCTCAACGGAGGCCAATTGCCGGAAGAGTTTTACGCGGTGGGCGAGCAGCGGGCCGGGGCGATCGGACCAGACGTCTTGACGTTGCAGGCAAAAGATTACGAGCCCGGCGATCCGGAGGCAAAGTTTCCAGATGGCAGCGGTTCAATACTGGCGATTGCCGATGCACCGCCCAAAGTCAAAGCGACGATTAGCCTCGACGCTGACTTAGCTTTCTATTCGCTGCGACAACGCCGCATCACCATCCGTCATACGTCGGGTGACGATATCGTTGCGATCATTGAAATCGTCTCGCCTGCGAACAAGCATTCGCGAACGGAGATCAATCGCTTCCTTGAGAAGATGACAACCATTGCGGCCTCGGGCGTGCATTTTCTTGTCATTGACCCTTTCCCACCAGGCACGTTTGACCCGCTCGGACTGCCCATGGCGATCACGGAACAACTTGGAATGCAGACCAATCAGGCAAGGTTGCCCACTTCTGAGAGTCGATCGCTATTTTCTTTTGACGCTGGCGAACTGACTGCCTATGTCGAGCCAGTGGCGGTTGACCAAGAGATTGCTTCGATGCCACTTTTTTTAATGCCTGGACGCTATTTGAGTCTCGACTTGGAATTCACATACCGCGAATCCTACCAATTTTTCCCAACACGCTTCAAGCAAGTCTTGGAAGCGTCTTGAAACGGTTTCACCCCCTCCTACGTCAACTAAAAAGTGTCAGGACCGTTACGACCGGTAAGTTCTCTCGCCTTCTGCAACAAACCAAACGGATATTTTTCACTTTTTCTCTGGCGTGCAATAGACTGTGCCTCTACGCGCTTGCCGCGTTCTGTCCGTCGTTCTCCTCTCGTGTTTGGCCTGATGCATTTACAAGCCTTTCTGCTGATCGTCGTTTCGCTTAGTTGTGGCTCCTTGCCCCAAGGAGACGTCGACTTGCCTCGCGCGATTTGTGCCAGTTTCGGAATGATTACCGCTTGGTGGTTATTGTGCCACATCGCCGCTCGGACGACCGCCAACTACGTACTTGCCGATCAGATCGAGCCTCTCGATGGAGCTCGTTACTTGGAAAAACAACTCGACATTTTCCGCTGGCTCGGTCTCGGCGTCGTCGTCATGTGCTTAGGCGGTTTCGGGCTAGCCCGGGGAATCGATTCGGTTCCCATTTTGGCCGATTCCATGCTGTTACAATCGCTTGCATTGTTGATGCCAGCGGTGCTGTTAGCGGCCGCGAGTTGGTCGGCGGAACATCGCTACGGCGTACGGATGCAGTACGTTGATTCAGGGATTGGCGAGCACTGGCGTGCGATCACAGGAGCATTTCGAAGCGGGATGGCTTGGTTAATCTTGCCGATTTGTTTCTTGTTAGCCCTCGCCGATTTGGTAGGACAATTGCCGATTCAAACGGGGACTGCTAATACGATCATGGCAATCACGTCGCTGATGTTTCTGTGTGCTGGCTTGCCGTGGATTGTGTCTCGTTTATTCAAAACCGAACCCTTGGACTGCGTAACCAATGCATGGATCACATCATTACTTGAGCATGCGGGTCTACGGCGGACCAAGGTGGCTCGCTGGAACACAAACGGACGAGCTTTCAATGCCGTCATCATTGGATTCATGCCGCCGATTCGGACGATGTTGATTTCCGATCGTTTGCAGGATGAATTATCGCGTGAGCAAGTGGCGATGGTCGTTTTGCACGAGGCAGCTCATTTGCGACGTCGTCACGTGCCACTACGAATGTTGGCGATCTTGCCCGCCTGGGGATTCGGTGCCGTTGTGACTCATGTCGCAGGCGATGCGAATTGGGCGATGGCGGCTGGAAGTGCCGCGGGGTTGTTGATGACGTTGATCGTCCTGAGAATGGTGGCCTATCGAACGGAACTCGATGCCGATCTTCAGGCATGCCGAATGGCGGTTGAAATTGCTCCATCGGTTGACGACGTGCCCATGACTTATGACGCCGCCGCTTCGACACTCGGCGCGGCACTGCTTCGCGTCACGGAGGAGCAGCCTCAAAATCGACGCCGCACTTGGCTTCATCCCGGAGTCGACGAGCGCATCGAATTCATGCGGCGAGACTGCCAAGCGGAAATGAAGAACAGCACCGCAGCAGGGACCATCGCGAACCCAGCATAACTGTGCAAGGCAACCAGCGTGTGCATTGTCTCGGTCGATGGAATCGGCAACATGCAAAGGAAGACGGTAACGATCGTCAAGAAACCCGTTACGATGGTCGCCCAAAAACCGAGCTTCTGTGACGAGCTGGCGTCTCCGGATCCTACAATGCGGCCAATCCAAAGTAGCGCCAATAGCGGTAGGGTGAACACCAAAACGCCGCTGGACATCATGTGAGCCAACAACAAATTGCCGCCCAAATGCGATCCACCGAGCGATGGGAGGGAGGTGATCGTTAGGGCTGCGACACTAACCGCCAATCCCAACAGGCAAAGCGTTTCAAGAAGTTTTAACATAGACTTAGGCTCTGTCCGAAAAGGGGTCTGACCCTCTCCAAGCAAACGATTGAAAAAATGAAAATGGGCTTGCTCTCTCCAAAGGGTCAGACCCCTTCTCGAACAGAGCCTAAACAGATTTCTGGTTTCGGCTGGCCAGGCGCGAGGATACTGCACCCACGCCGACAAGGAGGACGCCGAGCATTATCGCCAACGAAATGGCGATAATGACTTTGAATAGTTTGCGGCCACCAAACAATTGGTTCCAAAGCAAAATTTGGTTCGCAGGACGACCGCGAAGTCCCGCCATCGTGATCTGTGGTTCTTGATCCGGTGCGGGACCGACCGCTTGGACCAGCGAATCAAAGATCGCTGAACCTTCGGCATGGCATTCGAGGCATCCGTTTACCCCGAGCGACCAGCCGGCTGGGCGGACGTTGTGTGCCAACGGCCAACGAACCATTTCGACGGACTGCGGATTCTTGAGTTCCGACTTATCCATTCGTACCAGTTCGCTGGCGTCTTCGTTATTCTTGTAAATCAGTCCACTGGCGACGTAGACAATCTGTTCAGCATCAAATTCTTCTTTCAGCGCCATTAAAGCCGCTGAGACTTTTTCGTTGAATAGCTTATTGCCAGCTTCGGAGCGAAAGGTTTTGATTTTCGCAAGTTCTTCGTCCGTCAGTTCTTCGTCCTTCGCAGCGGCGCGCTCTTCGCCGAGAATCTCTTTTCGCTCCGTGCGACTCGGCTCGGGCATGACCAACTCGTCGACAAAGTTTCGCCTGACTCGTAGCGATCGCCGGGTTAAATCGTAGATCTTCGATGGATCGATCGGCGTTAATTCACCATCGCGGATGGTTCCCCAAAACGCTGGCCATACGGCACGCTGCGGGTAGATTTTACCGTCTTCTCCGAGACCGAAGACGGGAGCGGTGATGCGTGGTAATTCCTGGCCCGTTCGATGCCCTTTTTCGCCAAGTCCATGAGCGAAACTGGTTAGCATTCCCATCGATTCCGGTTGGGGAATGGGGCCACTGTGGCAAGTCGTACACGACATGATCTCGAAGTGTACTGGCGGAAGACCTTCGTGCAGCGGCAACGGAGCGCCCATGCGGCCACTTCGAGAGCTGATATCGGTGCTGGCTAGGTGCTCATCGTCATGATCGGTGCCGAAGTGGCATCCAGCACAACTTAGTGTGGCGATCATGTGTTGTGTCTGTGGATCGTCGTAGGTTTCCGCTTCGCCTTCATAGCCGCGCACGATCTTGTGATCGATACCGTTGCGGTGACAATCGACGCACGCCATCCCGGCCCGGAGGTGAACGTCTTGGTCGTGAACCCAACGCGCTTCGATGCCGCTGGGGCCGATGGTTCGTTGGCTATGGCATTGGTAACAGGAATTGTTTTCGGGTTTGCGAACCAAATCGATGAAGACGGTTCCATCGGGCGAGAACACTCGATCGTCGTAATCAACTTTGGGCAGCTTGGCTTGAGTCGATTCCTCTTCGGGATCGGAACCTTCCTTGATTCGCGAAACTTTTCCGTCGATCGTGCCCAAACGCAAACCAGCGGTCGCTGCCCAAGCAAAGTTTTCTTCTTTGATTTGATCACGACGAGCGTTGAAGTCGTATTTGCCTTGTTTAGCGTGACAAGTCAAACAATCGATGCGAAGGACACCACTGAGTTTCCAGCGATCGGACGTCGCTTCGCCTTCGTCGCCTTCGGCTACTTCATCGGTCTCACCTGCCGCCACTCCACCGCCTGGAATGCGGTCGCCGAACTGAAGGGTCATTTGCCACGGAGTGATGCCCACGTCGTTGGGATTGAACAAGCGCTCGTAGTCGCGGAAGGAAAGTGGAAGTTGGGTCCCGGTGCGTTCTTCGGTCCAGATCCAAGGTTCGCCCTGGCGTCCATCGTTGGTCTCGGGTAGGAAAGCGTTGAAATGCCAACCGTGTGAAATCGTTTCGTAATCGTGGCAACGTCCGCAAGTCATCAGCGGCGAATAGGGCGTCTGCGAATCGGGGCCGATCTTGTTGTTGTCGGCATCATAGAGATCGATGTGATGCAGAAAGGCGGAATCGCTATCGCTGTGGGCGAAACGGCTGTCTGCCGCCTCGGTATCGTTTGGCACGCGCAGTGCCACGTCAGTGAAGAAGATGGCGAAAAGAATAAGAAAGCTTCGAAATTGCATCGGGGTATCCTAAAGCCGCTTTGGATAAATGCGATCGTAGCGGAACGATCGTAGCGGACGTCGTCAAGACGTTCGACCGCAAACGATGTCGGAACCAAACGGTTGTCGCTTTTCCACGACTGCCCCATTCACGATTTGTCTGACAACTACCATACTGGAACAGAGCCGACCGTTCGGCCGAACGAAAATATAATCAAATTGAACAGGAGATGCGACCATGGGACGATCTGGAGTCATTACATTCAAGGGCAACCCGATGACGCTTGAGGGCAACGACTTGGCCGTCGGTTCGGCAGCCCCCGATTTCAAATTGCACTATGCCGATGCAGGCATTCAAACGCTGACTTTGGCCGATTTAAAGGGCAAACCGTCCGTCATCAGTATCGTGCCAAGTTTGGACACGCCCACCTGTGCCGTGCAAACGAAGCGTTTCAATCAAGAGTTGGGAACGCTCGGCGACAAGATCAACTGTGTCACCGTCAGCCGCGATTTGCCGTTTGCCCAAGCGCGTTTTTGCGGTGCGGAAGACGTCAAAATGCGGACCGCTAGCGATTATCAAACCCATGCGTTCGGCACCGATTATGGCGTCACGATCGAAGAACTAAAGCTGCTCACGCGAGCCGTGATCGTGCTTGATGCCGATGGCAAAGTCACTTACAAGGAAATCGTACCGGAAGTGACCAACGAGCCCGACTATGCTGCTGCGATGGCCGCTATCAACGAATTGGTTTAACCGATGGTCTAATTCGGGATGAAGCAATTCGTAGCGGAATTCGTAAAGAGTTTCGGTCGCGAAGGAATAACAGGGCGATCGTCTTAACGATCTCCGCTACAGGCTCAATCCTCATTCTTAGCTTTGACAAAACGCTAGCGATGACGCCAAACTCTAATGCAATTGTCGTAGCCGCGCTTTACCGCTTTGTGCGGCTACCCGATTATCGACAACTCCGCGAACCG
>JGI12048J13642_10004862_pt1 | contig 10655 bp, 10 predicted proteins | sample ElkSlonscriptome_16_FD_13642 | JGI IMG/M metagenome (IMG submission 13642) | reverse complement strand
CTGTGAAGCTTACAATATCCTCCTCCGATGAAGAATAGGTATGACTCACCTGAGCACCTTCTCCAAAAGAACCATCGCCAAAATCCCATGTAAATTGAAGGGGACTCCCCTCCGGATCATACGAATCCGAGGCATCGAAATTTACTGTAATTCCCGCGGGCCCCCAAGTAGTATCGGGAGTGCAAGACACGATGGGTTTTAGGTTTCCACCGAAACAAATGCGTTTGACAAAAGAGGGGAAGAGCGAGGTGATGTAAACACATTCATCGTAGGGATTTACGACCATGTTTACCGGTCTGCCTACACTATCCGTCCAATGCTCTATAGCGACCAGCTCATCATTTTGCGTGAACCTAAACGTTCTAAGCCAACCTAAGAAGTCGGCGAGAATATAAGTGCCTTGATACTCTTGAGGGATTGATGATCCGCTTAGAAATACGCCTCCCGCGCCGCTAATTCCCCGAAAAGAGGCATTGTTTTCCAGGGAGGTCTCCGTGATCGGAATGGTTGTCGCATTTCCGTCGTCGTCAAATGAGGGTAAGAGCGCTTCGGGCGGGCCTCCCCAATCATTCGGATAGGCCAGGGCGGGGCGTTCATGGTCGAAGGTTTCAATTGAAGAGGGAATTGAGGTGCCCGGTTCACATTCATTTTCGAAAGAATAGCTATGACTTTGATTCTCTTCGGTAATGAGCTCTTGAAATGAGAAAAATTCTTGATCGCACGTTGTATTGTCAAACAGCGGATTGGGAGCTAACGGGTTATCCGTGATGAGGTCCGCATAGCCAAGCTCATGTAAGTTCGGGCCTTCAAAGATTGGCCAGCCATAGTTGCCACCACTTTCGCGGATGATGTTTATTTCTTCCCATTTCGTTTCACCTACATCGCTTAGGAAAATGATCCCGGGATGGCCATCTTCCAAACTCCCATAACCCGTTCCGGGGCGTATCGTCATTCGGTAAGGATTTCTAAAGCCCAAAGCCCAAACCATTGATTGGGGCAACTCGGCTTCTCCTTCTAAATAAAAGGGATTGTTGGCAATACCTTCTCCCGTTTCGGGATTGATCCGCAATATCTTCCCGTTCAAGCCCCCGATGAATTGAGAACGAAAGGCCCCGAGTAATTCATTTTCAGAGAGCACCCCATCTTGAAAACTTATATCATCGTAGCCTGCAGAGGGAATAGGCCCCTCACCGTTGTAGCAACAGCTGTGGCTATTGCCATCGCCCGTGGAGACCAAAAGACTACCATCTTCACCGAATAGAAGGGCGCCCGCACCATGACCCTGAGCGGCGATGGGAATTCCCGTTCCAATACTTTCGCCAAGGATGATTTGCCTGGAGTTTGGAGTTACGGATGTGAAATTTGCAAGATCAAGTGTGTAACGCGTTATTCGACCCATTCCTCCTTTAAACTCATCATCAATCTCAGGGTCGTACTCATCGCTTCCATAGTAAAGCAGGTGATGTCTGTCTACATTATAGAGAAGGTAGATATATCCGTTTTCGGAAAAATTAGGATCCAGTGCTGCACTTATCAAACCATGATCTGCCCAGAAACCAACTTCCTCCGTTATGTCTATAACGGGTGATTCAGAAATTTGTCCGTTATCAATCGACCAAACCTTCCCATCCAACTCATAGACATACGAGATGCTTTCGGAGCCAAAAAGAATTCCCGCAGGGTAGGTAAATTGGTCGTAGACGATCTCTTCGCCAAATCCGGTCGGGTATTGCCCGAAAGAATAGGAAGGTAAAACCCAGGTAATAATTAAACTTATAAACCAAATTTGTTTCATTGAAACACAGTTCTCAAAATAGCGAATGTAGCTTGGCAGATTGATTTAGTTCGTGATTTTTCATTCTTCTTTTCCTCAGAAATAGGAAAGTTGTGATCAGTCAAATCTAATTTAATGTTTATTACAAATGTTTTTAATGGAAAAACCCGGGCAAGTGCTCAAGCGTTTTGCTTTGCCAAAAACTTCCCGAAACCTTTCATCACCAGCAGGTGAATAACTGCCTGCGAAAGCCGATACAGGTACCAGGGCAATCGTGGCACGAACTCGTGAATGGCGGCGATAACAAACCGATTGTCCAGAACTGATCTGAATTCCAACCACCCGTAGTTTACCCGCTTGGCCAGAAGGCCGCCGGTAATGTAAAAGAGTCTGCGCTTTTCGTCGCTTCGCTCTTCCACGAAAGTGAGTTCCAGCAGTACTTTACCAAAAAGATTGAAACAAATCTTTTTGTCCTGTTTGTCAGCCTTGAGGAAGAAGGTAAATGTTTTAGAAAGCCAATCGGGATAGACTTCGGCTACCCAAGCTGCACTTTTTTGAGCCGGGTTAGAAAGACGTTGTACACTCCTTACCGTATTCTTTGCTCTCTCTCCATAACGTCTTTTTGGCAAAGGCGGAGATTTCTCAGTCAATGCGTTTGAAACAGATTCTTCAATTGAGGTATACTCGAGGTCGGAAAAGGGGTTTTTTGAATCGTCCACTCGCATATCGTGCCGCAGGCTCTCGATCAGCGGCGAGACAAAGGTGGTGCTGGAATCAGAAAATTTAGCCACCCACAGCTTCGAGAAGCCAAGCGTAAAAAACGGAATGGAAAAGATCCAACGTTTTTTGCCCAATTTTTTGGAAGTGATCTTCAGCAAATCCATATAGGAATGGATCTTTGGGGAGCCCACTTCAATGGCATGGCCGTAGAGTTCTTCGTTGCCTAGCGTGCCGTCGATAATGGTCAACATGTTTCTTATGTCGATGGGCTGAGACGGAGATTCGCACCACTTTGGGCAGGCCATCACAGGTAGTCGCTCGGTAAGCTTTTTGACGATATTGAACGAAGAGCCACCTGCACCAATAATAATACTGGCGCGTATCGCAGTGAGCGGAGTTTTTCGCGAACTCAGTGTTTCTTCCGTCTCATAGCGGCTGCGCAGGTGGGTTGAAAAGTCCGATGAGTCCTTTGGGAGAATACCTCCGATGAAGGCAATGTGTTTTAAGTTTTGCGCTTCTGCAGCTCGGGCAAAATTGTCGGCCAACAGAAGGTCGGTATCTTCAAAAGATCCTTGATTCAAGCGGCTGGAGGGCTGCATGGAATGAACCAGGTAGAGGGCGTAATCGGCGCCGCGTAATGCTTCTTCCGTGCTACTGAGGGAGTAAAGATTTACTTGACGCCACACTACGGTATCGTCTTCGGTATTCTCCACCTCACCGCGACTGAGGGCGATGATATCGTATTGGTCAGAGTACTCTTGAATAAACCACCGACCGATAAATCCCGTGGCTCCGGCTATAGCAAGAACGGGCTTCATGTAGTATAGAGTCTTTTAGATTGATGCGTCATTAAAAACATAACGGCTTTTATCAGCCAAGTGTTTAGTGGAGGTCCGGTTGGGTCGGCAAGGGGCAAGGTGAGTAGATTTTTAGCTTTCAGCTGATTGTTATCCGTGAATTTAACGAAAGACTTTTATGCAGTCCTACGGCCGTGTTTTTATGGAAAGCGATAACTTTGAAAGTTAACTATATCCTAAAAATTTGAATTCACAGAGTCGAGTGCCCGAGCATTAACTAAAAAAAGAATGACCGTATTTCTGATTTCATTATTTCTTGGACTCTGCTTCATTTTGTTCATTTCATATTTCAGATGGAACCTGAGTAGAGAAAACTTAAAAAAGCTTGATTTGTCAAGCTACACGGTTTACCGGGACAAAACTGTACTGACGTCTGCTCGACTTAAAGCAGGCGAGACTTTTGGCATTCCTATCAAGAGTACCTTGCTTATCAATGACCACGAAATTCATTTAATCCCGAGCGGGTTTAATCCCTTTTTGTTTATGACTGAATTCCCCTTTTCTTTCTTTAAGGCGACCAACAAAAAACTTAAGATTCAGCGGTCTGATGCACAAGAGATCACATTCACTGCCCGCCAAAGAAAGTCCTCAATATTCGGTTCAACGTTTGAAGTGACCATCAGGATAGATGACGAAGAAGAAAAAAGAGCAATACTAAAGAAATTCAAGAGTTGGCGTTAAGCGTATCGCTCAGAGATTAATGGTCTTCTGTGATTGGCGCTGAGGGAAAATGATCTTCTTCATTCGATCGATTTGGTCAGTCGCCACTTCTACCTTTTTTTTGGTCGTATTCCATAGCGGTATCGAAGCGCTAAAGCTAACCTTCAGTCATAACCAATGGATACTGATGATATCTTCAAACAGGCGACGCCGAACGGGGAATAATTTGCAGCATTCTGCGTTTTTAGGTCCACCACAAAACCAAACCAATAAAGTGAAATCAGTATTTTTCAAAATTCCTGAATACGCCCTGATAGCGATGTTGCTGGCAGCAGGATACACCCCGCCCTTTCAGCTCAATCCCATCTTTCTCTGCCTGGCAGCTGTCGTAGTGCTTCAAATCGTCCTGAAAAATCGATTTTCAGGACTGATCATCGGGACACTCTTTTTTCTGGGAAATCTCTTTTTTCTCGGTGCCCTTGTTTCGGAGTTTTCTGAATTTGAAGAAATGAACCAAAGCGCAAGTAATTTAATGTGGGTTGGATTACCTGTATGGTTGCTCAATTCAGTTCTTTCCTTGACAATGATTTACAAGTATGGTGTACGAAGTCCAAAAGATCCACTGACAGCATAATTCATTTTGCCTGATTCACACAGAAAACAGTAGGAAAAGAGAAGGCAACGCCCGAGTACTGCCTAAGAACTTCAGGTTATTGACACTCAATTTGGTTGAAGACGATTTCATCTGCGGTAGCTTCATTTTGTGAGTAGTCATCTGTGAACAGAACGAAGCAGTCTATACCATGACCTTCAGATCTGCCTGAAACCTCAATGGTGTAAATTCCGGGATGGGTAAACACCACGAAAATGTTATGCGCATCGTGGTCGCTGGTAGACGCCTGCCATCTCCAATCCAAGTTGTTCATGTATATTTTAAACCAGCCGTCAGCTCCTGCGCCATTGGGTTCGGTATTGGACTGCTCAGAGCTTGCAGCGATTGGTGGCAACTCGGTTCCTTTCGGGTAAACGATGTGACCGTTGTTTTTCATTCCGTAAAAATGAGCGGCATCGGGAATACGTAGCCACGAGTCGTTGTGTTCGGTATTGTTGTTACCAATCGTAATTTTCGATCTCCACAGAAACCGGTAGGTTCCGGGCGTGTTGATCTGCACTTTAAACCTTAGCAAACCATTGCCGGGGTATCCCATGGAGCTCGGCCCGTCCCATACCAATAGACCATCGCCCGAGTAGTCGGGAATGTCGGTTGTGAGACTCCAACTCGTTTCCGAATAATCTGCCGCCACAAAATCGACTTTCACCAGTCCGCTATTTTCAACGAAAACGGGAGTACCATCGTCAGGGCATTCGAAAGCAGGTGGAGTGGAACTAGATAAGCCGGATTGACCGTCGTCATCTTTGTTGCAGGAAAGAAAAAGGAGAATTAGAAAAGGGGAGAAAAGGAACTTGCTTCTTTTCATGGTTTCTAATTTCCCCGGTGTACGTTCTTGAAACATCAGTGTTTCAAGCAGAGCGTAACTTCTCGAAATCAGAAGAAGCCCACTGCTAATTTTTTGTCTTGCACGTACTTATTCCGAAGGGGGCATATAACGGGCAAAAGCTGATCAAACCGGTCAGCAAGAACACCGCTGCCAAGATCATCAGAACCAGACCCAGAGTACCTGAGATGACATTTGTAAAGTAGAGGATAGCAAAGACTATTGCTACAATCGACCGAATAATTCGATCAGTATTTCCCATATTCTTTTTCATAGGGTAGAATTAAGAGTTGAGTATGAATCCACTAAAATAACAGAAAGAAATCCAAGCGAACTGTATACTAGATGACAAGAGGGATTTTCGAACGGTTCAATACAAATCGTAAACCTCGGACACGACCCCTTCTGAAACGGTATAAAAGCAGAACTGCATACCATTTGCGCTGAAGAGAAGCTCGTCTATTCGGGTGGGTTCAATGTATCTGCAAGCCGCGCTTATCGACGTAAACGGATTTACTCCATTCTGCCCTCCACAATTATTCTCGATAACCAAGATGTTAACATCAAAAGGACCGTTGGAGAAAAACTGCCCGGGAATAAAGTACGGTTGGAGCCGGGTGCCTTCTCCGTTTGCCATTAGAATTTCTTCATACTCAATGGTGGCACCAAAACAGGCATCGTTAGGATTGGCAATGGTCCACATGGCAGATATTTTGTTGAATGCCGAACTTCCCATCCAATTCTCAGTTTGCTCAGATTGGGCTTCCCAAGAGAGTATGTCCGGATTTGAGGCACCACCTGTTACTGCGTCGGTGTCAATGTCGGCAAAGGCAAATCTTTCTCCTTCTGAATCGAAGACACAGAGCCTGCCTTCTGCGGTGCGCGTTGCAGCACCTAATCTAGTGAAAGGTAGATCTCGAAAAATGCTCGCTTCATCAGAAATTGAGAAAGTTGCCTGAATGGCTTCATCTTCAAACCAGGCATATTGATTTCCATTTTGATTGAAGAGTAGTACTACACCCACACCCAAATCTGTGGCTGCACCAACTCCATTGCCATTGAAAATACCTTCTAAAGCTTGGTACTCGGAGGGAATTTCACTCTGTGTTGAAGTTGAAGGTGAGCTGTCATTGTCGTCATCACTATTGCAAGAAAATAGGAGAAATGATACTGTAGCTAGAGATAGAAATCTTTTCATTTAATGAAATTTTGTGGTGGTAAAAAACTTGACCACAAGTATCTCACTTGTACCGGTCTATTGCCAATACTCCAGGGGGACAAATAGGGTACACCAACATTAGGTTTTGTCGAGAAGCTCTTAAAAATGCTGATTATCAGAGTTCGAATACAAATTTTTCGAGACTCTGCTCCGATGTGATAGCAAGCTTTTTTCGAAATCTCTGTCTTGCTTTTTTTACGCCTTCCATGGTAATATTAAGTATGGAGGCAATTTCTTTGGAGCTTAAATTCATTCTTAGCAAGGCTGCAAGTCTCATGTCATTTTTGGTTATTCCTTCTGCTTTCTCACTAAGTCGGCGGTAGAAGTCGGGATTAATTTCCTGAAACTGGCGGGTGAATTCTTCCCAGTTTCCTTCAATTGAGCGTTGGATTTTCAACGTATTTAAGACCTCGTTCACGCTTTGATCGGCTTCTGCATTTACGGTTATGTTTTTGACGTCTTCGCGGAGGCTCTCCATCACCTCATTCTGTTGCGCTATTTGAAGGGCCTTACTCGCCAATTCCCGCTTCTTAAATTCTAATTCTTCTTTGAGTCCCGCCTCTTTGGCCTCTCGAAGCTCTATTTCCGTTAAGTGAAGTTGGCGTGCTTTTTTTCGTCTCTTAACTTCCCGATTGAGAACGACGGTTGAGCTGATCAAAATCAATATCGCAATAATGACCAGACCCGTTTGTTTTTGGTCATCCAACTGCGCTTGGCTTTCCAATAACTCGATTTCGTATTCTCTCTGCTCTGCTTCAAATTCCTCTTGCATTGCGGCTACCTTTTCATCTCTGGCAATGCTCCTTAGGCTATCCTTCAGCTGAATATACTCTTTGGCTGCTGCTTTAGATTCCTCATACTCACCCACTTCATAGGCAGCGTCCATTTTGTAACTGTAGATATTCAGTAAGCCTTCAAAATTGGCAGTTTCTTGAGCCAAAACTTCAGCTTTTTTTATGAATTCCCAGGCCTTCTCATGATTTCCCATTTTCGAGTAGCAAAGTGATTTTGACAACTCAATTTCCATGAGAAACCTTGGGAAGTCGATGTCGGCGCAAACCAGTTCTGACTCGTTGTATAGAGCCATTGCATTGGTATAATTTTCGAGAATCAAGTAAGCCTCTCCCAAATTGTAAGTAGCAATGGCCAATCCCAGAGCAAAATTTTCTCTCCGATAAATTTCAATAACTGATGGAAGAAAGTAGATTACTGAGTCCGGGTAATTTTGATCGAGGTAATTCGCGCATAGATCTGTAATGCAATTGGCATAGCGTATGTCAAGCTCCATATCCTTGAACAGCTCAGCCGATTCAAGCATGATTTTGTTTGCTCGCGGAATATCATTCATGGAGGCATAGATGTAAGCCATTTCTTGTTTACTAACGGCTTGCATTTCCACGTTTTCCAGCTCTTGATAGATGTCCAGTTCTTCTCGATGTGCCTCTAGGGCTTTCTCAAACTCGCCTGTTTGTTGATAGGCTACTCCCAGAGTAGCTAGACTTATCGCGACCAGCTCCGGGTCTCCACAGGCTCGCGATAATTCCAAAGCCTCCAGACAAGAGCGCAAACCGATCCCGTCTTTTTCGCTGGTTTTGTGGTAGTTGGCGAGTTCTCTCATTGCGCCGGCCTCTCCACACAATGATCCCGCTTTTTGAAATTTAGCTTTTGATAGAACGAGCAACCGCTCTACTTCTTCGTCCCAAAAACCTACGTCTTTTCGAATCTGAGCGAGTTTTATATACGCATAGGCTGCCAGAGAATCGTCTTGGAGCGCATCGCATTTTACTAATGCAGCCGAATACAGCTCTTCGCAATCTTCCTCCTGATTTCTGCACTCTGAAAAAGCTTTAAATTCTCTTTTTATGCTTTCCTGACAAAGGGTGAAAGTACCATAGAACAGCGAGATCAGAAAAAGAGATGGCTTTACCCACATATCCTAGAGCTTTAGTGATTCTTAGGGCTGAAATTAAGGTTTTTACCAAATGTTAGAGAGGTTTAGCAAAAGTTTCACTTGCTTTTCGATCTTTACCACACATTAGAAATCCCATTGTTTTGCTCAGCCAATTAAAGAATTTTCTCAAAAGCCGTCTGCTTATTTTTAAAGTGAGAAATCGCTTTGCGCCAGCCGTTCAAATCGGACAGCGACAGCTCTATCAAAAGTATCGAGAGCAAATGTTAGAAGGCTCTCTTCCTCCAATTGCAGAAACCGGTTTTCGCGTTTTCTCGCAATTTGAGGAAGATGGTATGTTGCTTTTCATTTTCTCCGTTCTGGGCATGACCAATAAGGTCTTCGTTGAAATAGGTTCAGACGACGGGATAAATAGCAATTCGGCCAACCTCTATTTCAACTTTGGGTGGAGAGGACTTTTTATTGACGGAAATGCCGCGAGCATCAAAAGAGGAAGACGATTTTTCAAAAAGTATCCTCATAATTGGTTTTACCAACCAAAATTTCTTTGTGCCAAAGTCAATAGAGAGAATATTAACGGACTGATTGAAAACGCCGGATTCAAGGGAGAAGTAGGGCTGCTTTCCATCGATATTGATGGCAACGACTATTGGGTCTGGGAGGCGCTGGACATAATCGATCCTCAGGTAGTCATCATTGAGACGCACAATGAATTCGGAATGGAAAATATAGTTGTGCCTTACGATCCCGATTATACTTATCCTGGAAAACACCCTATTTACCACGGTGCCTCACCTGTGGCCATGAATAAGATGGCGCGAAGAAAAGGCTATCGCTTGGTGGGAGCCAATGAGCTTGGCTTCAATTTTATCTTTGTAAAAAAAGGTTTGGTTGATGAATTGATTCCTGAGGTTGAGGTAGAATCACTTTTAAGGCATCCTTCGGTGGATGAAGGACACGAAAGGTTTAAGGAAATTGAGGATTGGGAATATTTGGAAGGTTAGTGAGCCACTGGTATTAACTGCCTAATTCTTTTCTGATTTTAATTAAATGTCACTGATTTGGAACAGACTAAAGCAGAAACTCATAAGTCTGAACGCAAATGGATTTTTGCCTATTCGATTGCTGTAACTGTTTTGCATAGCGCCGTTCCGGTTTCGTGGTTTGTCTTTTTCAATCTCACACCCGATCTTGGTATTTCTGATCGGATTGCACTTTTTTCCGGGTATTGGATTGTTCCTGAGCTAATAGGTGCAAAGTGGTTTTCGGTAATTTTGCTTGTGTTGTCATTTAGCGTTGTCATCATCGCCGGAAGGTTGGCCGAGAACGAGAAGAGCCGATTTGCAATTATCCTCTTAGTGCTGAATCTTTGCTGCATTTTGATGACCGGGTGGGGGCTCCTCTAATTTGAGAATACTTGACTAGATTTGACAATGTCTTCTTTTGGTCATGTGCGAGATATGATGGAGCGGTATGCCGCCAATCGCGAATTGCTTCAGGCAAAACGAAAACGCCATTTTCGAAAATCAAATACCTTAACCAAGGAAAACCATCAAGGTGGTCCGGGTCCTTTTCAAGAGATTAATCACGCTGAATGGGAGGCAGTAAAAAGTCGAATACGGAGAGATAAGAAAAGAGAGTTGGGGCTTTGGATCGTTGCTTCTGTGGTAGTCGGTATTTGCCTATTATTGCTCTTCCGTTCGTTTTTTTAGAAATTCATCTATACATCTCGTAAACTTGAGGTACTACGTCACTATTCTTTTTCTCACGTTATGTGCATCCCTGCACAGCCAAAGCTATCATTTCAGAAACTACGGTATCTCTGATGGTCTGGTTTCCAATTACGTTGAGTCTGTGGTGCAAGATAGCTTGGGTTTTATTTGGGTATCTAGTGCATCAGGGTTGAGTAGGTTTGATGGCACCGCTTTTACACATTACTTTAGTCAGGTAGGCGATTCCACTTCACTCATGAACAAGAGTGCCCATCATATTCACGTCGATGAGAAGGGACGACTTTGGG
>JGI12048J13642_10156674_pt1 | contig 10662 bp, 7 predicted proteins | sample ElkSlonscriptome_16_FD_13642 | JGI IMG/M metagenome (IMG submission 13642) | reverse complement strand
GGACGGGTGCGGTCTCGGACATCGTGGCGAAGGTCACATACCGGCCGTCCTGACTCACACCGACACCCTTCACGAGGCTCGAGCCGACCACGGCTCCTCCGAACATCTCCGCCGTCTTCCGCTGATCTTCCTCCAGCTCGGCTAGGACCGCCGGGGGGAGTTCGCGCGACTCGACCAGTTCGCCTTCCATGTCGTGAATGTGAAGCGTGCCGGTCGTCTGGGGCACGAGAAGCAACACCCCCTCGCCGTCCAGGGCCGCCCGGTGGATTTCCGTGAAGGGCACCGGACTTCGCGACCCCCCCTCACCGCTCGGTGCCGAACCGAACGGGCGTGCACCCTCGGGTCCGATCAGCGTACCGAACGTCGACGAATCCCGATCGACAGCGACAAGCCGATCCGTACCGAGAAGCGCGTGCTCGTGTCCGGCTCTCAGCGGATAGGAGCCGAGGCTCTCACCCACGGTGTCGAAGAGCTCGAACCGGCCTGTCCCGCGGTCGCCGACTGAAACAACGGCGCCGTACGCACGAACGGTGAACGGGTCGGTGAGTTCTCCGGGCCCCTTGCCGCGGCTACCGATTCGGCGAACGAAGTCGAACTGTGTCGAGAGCACGGTCACGACGGAGGCCCGAGTCTCGGCAACCCAGATGCGGTCGCCGGCCAGCACGAAGTCGAAGGGGTCGCTGAGGATCGTGTCGGTGAGGGTGGGATAGAGTGCACGGTCAAGCTCACCCAGCTGGACGGTTGCCACGTCGAGCCCGCCTGGCGGGTCGGGGAGGTTGGTGGAGCCACCGCACCCGAGGGCGAGGCCAGCACCCGCGACTACGAGTGCCCGCCACGCTGGAACTGCTCGATGCCGTGCGCGTCCCCCTCCCCGGGGGGGTGGAGTTTCTTCGCCGGTCCGTTTCATAAAGTCTCCTGGTCTCCGAAGTCGGCGGGGCGGGTCCCGCACTGCGAGACCCGCCCACACCGGAAAGGATCAGTCGAATTCGACGATCTCGTAGGTTACGCAGTTCAGCGTGACGGTCTTGCCACCTGTGAGCCTATACGTCGCGACCGGGTAGCTGATCTTCCTGCCACCCCCCAGGCCCGCCTCGGCCCCGGCGGCGGCGACACCGACGTCGATCGACGAGTCCTCGGTCACGTCCCCCTGGGCTCCCATCCGATCTCCGGTAACCCGCACCCCATCCTCGTCGTACCCCCAGACGTACTCGGCGCAATCGTCATCCTCGTCACCCGGCGCAATCGCGCAGGCGGCGGCGTCGCTCGGCATCCAGACCAGCCCGACCAGCGCCAGGCAGGCACTCCAGCTTCGATTCATCATGTCACGTTCCTCGTTCGTGTGTCGTGGATTGTGTCGCTAGTGAGTGTGCACGACCGCGGCATCGCACGACGGATATAGCCGCCAGCGACCGTGCACCGACATGCGCCGATCAGCCGGATGTCGCCGAGTCGGGGAATTGGTCATCATGCGAGCATGATCGACCATCTCATCGTGGGCGGCGGGTCGGCCGGGTGCGTACTGGCGGCGCGGCTCTCCGAAGACACCTCGCATCGTGTCCTGCTCCTCGAGGCCGGCCCCCGGGACGTGCAGCCCGAGGTGAAGATTCCGCTGGCGTTCCACAAGCTTCTGGGCGGCGACCTCGACTGGGACTATCGAACCGACCCCGAAGACGATCCGAGTGGCAGGTCGCGACGGTGGCCCCGCGGCCGGGTGCTGGGGGGGTCGTCGTCCCTCAATGCGATGATCTGGATGCGCGGGCACGCCACCGACTACGACGCCTGGGCGGCTGCGACCGGCGACCCCCGGTGGAGCTGGTCCCGCGTGCGGCCGATCCTGCTCGGAATGGAGGACCACCACGGCGGTGCCTCCATGCACCACGGTGCCGGTGGACCGATGCGTATCGAACGGCTTCGGGACCCCCACCCCCTCTCCGCGGCCTTCCTGAAGGCATGCGCCGAGGCTGGAATCCCGGCCACGCCCGACTTCAACGGTGGTGAGCAGCGCGGAGCCGGCTGGTACGAGGTCACCCAGCGGAGGGGCACGCGATGGAGCGTCGCGCGCGGATACCTCCGGCCGGCGCTGGGCCGTGCGAACCTCGAGGTCCGCACCGGCGCCTTCGTGCGTCGGATCCTGTTCCGCGACGGGCGCGCGGTGGGCGTCGAGGTCGAGGTGGATGGGGGGGTGGAGGAAATCTTCGCCGAAGAGGTGATTCTCGCGGCGGGCGCGATCGGCTCACCCCACCTCCTGCTCCGGTCGGGGATCGGCCCGGCCGCGGACCTCGAGGCCGCAGGGGTCGACGTCGTTCGGGACCTCCCGGGGATCGGGGCCGACCTTCAGGATCACCCCTGCGTGCCGGTCGCGTGGCGCACGCACGCCCGGAGCATTCTCGAGGCCGAGACGCTCGGGGAATTTCTCAGGTGGAAGGTCCTGAAGCGCGGGATGCTGACCTCGAATGCGGCCGAGGCGGGCGCGATGCTGTGCACGCGGCCCGACGATCCGGTACCGGACATCCAGTTCCACTTCATTCCCGCCTTCGCGATCGACCACGGGAGAGCGAACCCGGCGGGCTCGGGCTTCACGATCGGTGTGACGCTGGTGCGGGTCGCGAGTCGGGGCAGGATCCGTATCACGTCGCCGGACCCCCACACTCCACCCGTCATCCAGGCCGGCACCTTCTCGGACGAGCGCGACCTGGCCCGTATGCTCGAGGGTGTGCGCCTCGCCCGACGGGTGGGTCGTCAGAGCGGACTGGACGCCTGGAGGATCGAGGAGGCGATCCCGGGGGAGGCGGTAGCCGACGACGACCAGGATCGGTTGCGAGCGCATTGCCTGGCTGAACACCAGACGCTCTATCATCCCGTCGGTACGGTCGCGATGGGATCCGACGCATCAGGGGCCCCGCTCACGCCCGATCTGAGGGTGCGCGGCGTTCCCGGACTGCGCGTGATCGATGCCTCGGTCATGCCCGGAATCCCGAACGCCAACACCAATGCACCGACGGTGCTGGTGGCCGAGGTGGGCGCGCGAGCGGTGCTGGACAGGTAGACATGCGTCCCGGCGATCCGCCCTCGACGGGCATGACGACACACCGCGGTGGCGAGCCCGATTCGGTGCCCGTTCGGCGCAGGTGGCACAGCGGTTGCATCTCCATTAGTCACGACAACCGGGTTTCGCCCCGTTCATCGATATATAGGAGACTACATGCTCAACGCAGCCATCGGACTTTTGGTCCTCGCCCTCGTCGCCGCAGTTCTGGGTTTCGGCGGCATCGCCGGAACCGCAGCGGGCCTCGCGAAGATCGCCTTCTTCGTGTTCCTCGTGCTCGCGGTCCTCGGCTTCTTCTTCGGACGTCGCCCGGTGGCCTGAGTGCCTTCCCTACTACTCGACGAACCGCGGTTCGTCGGAACGCGATTCGACGGAATGCCCCGTCCGGGCGTCGACGCGCCCGGGCCGGCGGACCGTCTCCGCCGAGCATCATCCCGCAGGAGCCCATCATGAGCAACAAGCTGATCGTCGTCGGGCTCGTTCTCGCCATTCTGGGGGGCGTCGGGCTTGCCCTGGACTCGGTCTCCTGGAACCAGGAGGAGACCCTCGTGGACATCGGAGACTTCGAGGCATCGGCCAGCATCCCGAAGTCGCAGGAGATTCCGCCGTTGGCCGCCGGGGGTGTTCTGCTGCTCGGGCTCGTGCTCACCGGCGTCGGTGCGGCGAAGAACGACTGAGCCCCCGGGCGGACGATCAGTCCTTCGGGGACGCCCGGATCAACTCTCGAATGCGTGCGCCCAGTGCCGTGAGTTCGTACGGCTTCGGTAGCGTGCCCCACAGCAGGCCGTCCGGGAGGTCCAGCTCGGCGTCGGGATAGCCGGACGTGATCAGGATCGGCAGTCCCGGGCGACGTTCATGAACGGCCTTCGCGAGTTCCAGGCCGGACATCTCGGGCATCACGAAATCCGTCACGATCAGTTTCACATCGGACCCGTCGGGAGACTCCAGACGCTCGAGGGCCTCCACTCCGTGGCGTGCCTCCAGCACGGTGTACCCGAATCGCTCCAATCCGCGTCGTGCACTCCGCCGTACGGGGTCCTCATCCTCGACGAGCAGGAGTGTTTCATCGCCTCGGCCATCTTCCCGGGAGGGCGGTGGGGCATCGGGCTCGTCCTCGATTCTCGCCCCGGACACCAACGGCAGGGAGACGGTGAATCGGCTTCCCAGCCCCACCTCGGACGACACGTCGATCGCACCCCCCGCCCGATCCACGATGCCGAAGACCGTGGCGAGTCCCAGGCCCGTCCCCTCCCCGCGGGGCTTCGTGGTGAAGAAGGGTTCGAAGATTCGATCGCGGACCTCCGGAGGGATGCCCTCGCCCGTGTCCACGACGTCCAGCACCGCGTAGCTTCCCGGCGGCAGACGATGAGCCCCGGCCGGCATCCGACCCTCCCCGAGCCCGGGATCGGGGACCGGATCGATCCTCTCCAGACGCGACCGGATGGTCAGGTTCCCTCCCGCAGGCATCGCCTGTGCCGCGTTGATGACCAGATTCATGATGACCTGCTCGATCTCGCCCGAGCGGACATGAACGGGGAGCGGTCGGTCGGCCAGGTCGACGTGAATCTCGACCGTCTCCACCACGACACGCTGCAGCATCTTGCCGAGGCCTCGGATGAGATCGTTGAGTTCTTCCGTGGACGGCTCGACCTCCGGCTCTTTCCTCGAGAAGACGAGGAGGCGACGAGTGAGGTAGGCGCCCTGCTGTGCGGCTCGTCGAATCTCGGCCAGATGTTCCTCCGATTCCGGGCCCGCATCTCCATGCAGGGAATCCGTGACCAGGTCCAGGTTCCCCTGGATGGTGGTGAGCAGATTGTTGAAGTCGTGTGCCACCCCGCCCGCGAGGACGCCCACGGCCTCCATCTTCTGCATCTCGCGGATCTCGCGCTCACGCGCCCGGAGTTCGCCGAGCATGGCCCGCCGTTCGGTGATGTCACGACCGTGCAGCACGAGTCCGCGCACGATCGGATCGTCGCGCATGTCCGTCACGGCCCACTCGATATCTCGCCAGGTGCCGTCGGCGTGCCGGATCCGGCACTCCACATTCTCGCCGGCCGCACGCACGAGTTCCTCGCAGCGCACGACCTCCCGATCGTCGGGGTGGACGAAATCGGAGAGCCGTCGCCCGTCGATGTCCTCCTGCCCGACGAACTCCACCGCAGACGGGCTGTGGTACCCGACCATGCCCTCGGAGGTGACCACCAGAGTCAACTCCCGACTTCCCTCGATGAGATGCTGGAAGCGTTTCTGCGCGACCTTCATCTCGGTGACGTTCTCGTGGGCCACGACCACCTTGCGGGGTGGATCCCCGGGGAAGGGGGTCACGACGATCCGGAACCACCGGAAGTCCGTCGGCGAATGGCAGGGATACTCCGCCGAAAACATGGGCGCGCTCCCCTCGATGACCGACCGGATGCCCTCCGCCACCGTGCCGGCCTCCGAGGCGTCCGCCACATCGCAGATCGTGAGATAGTTCGTGCCCACATCGTCGGCGTCGTCGGGTCGGCTGCGTCGCTCGAAGGACCTCCACGCGTCGTTCACGCGCAGGATCCGCCCATCCGGGTCGAGGATCGCGACGTGGGCGGAGAGCGAGTCGATGGCACTCTGCAGAAAGGCTTCCGACTCGGCGAGCCGTTCACGCGAGTCCGCGAGTGCGGTGACGTTCTCGACGGTTCCCTCGACCAGTGCCTCGTTCCGGCTGCTCGACGTCTGCACGAGCCGGGCACTGTGGACGACGTGGACGATGTCCCCGGTGCGGGTCCGCCACCGGGACCCCACCGCCTCCGCTCGACCGCTCCGCTCGAGAGCCCGGGACACGGATGTGGCACCCGCCGCCTCGGTGGAATCGCCGCCCTGATCGGCGGCGAGATCGGGGACCCGGATGCCGCTGTTCTTGAGCGCCCCGACGCTGTCGAAGCCGAGCATCCTCGCGAAGGCATCGTTCGCCATCAGGATCGTGCCGGACCGAGTCGCCCGGTATACCCCGATGAGCGCGTTCTCGAAGAAGGAGCGATAGACGCGTCGGCTCTCGGAGCGTGCACGGAGAAGGCCCCGCATCCGTGCGACGAATTCGGCGCGGGTCGTCGGATAGACGAGAATCTGGTCGCAGCACTCGGGCAACGGTCCCGGCGACCGACCGTTGCCCGAGATCATGAGCACCGGCAGGAACTCGGATCCGACGGCGTGTCGGGTCCGCTCGATGCCTTCGCGCGACTGCGAAAGCCAGGCCTCGTCCACGACGATCGCATCGAGGTTCAGCCAGGGCCCGTCCGGGTCCGGATCCTCGGCCGGGAGGGTCGTGGCCCAGCCCTCGGCCTCGATGATCTCTCGAACGAGGATACGATCCGGTCCGGGAGGAACGAGAATCCCGACACACTGGTCGGACCGATTCATTCGCCGAGGACGCCGGGCACGTGCTGGTCCCGGATTCGCGCGGCTCCGGTCAGGATGCCTTCCATGTAGTCGAGTCGATCACCGACACTCAGCCCGTTCTCGGTGATCTCGTACTCGCGGAGTTCGGGCTCGAACGGTCCGAGCCGCTTCTTGAGGCAGCCGAGTACCCGCGTGATGTGGCCGCTGCGCTCCGCATACCGCAGCAGGAGCACGTTGTCGACGAGGTGGCTCATCCCCATCTCGGTCGCCATCAGGTCGCCCGTGATCCGCTCCATCTCGTAGAGGAGGAACACGGTGGCCTGTCGACTCAGACTGAAGGTCAGCAGGTTCTTCAGGTGGGCGAGCTCGGAGCCGAACTCCTCCATCACCTGCCGATATCCCCGAAGGGAATCGATCAGCAGGAAGTTGCGGCTCTCCGCCTCGATATCGTGTCGGACATCGGCCAGGAACTCATCCGGGTAGACCTCGAGCGGGTTGATGAATCGAAATTTCAGAGAGCCGTTCTCGATCCACGGGTCGAGATCGAGCCCCACGCCCCGGCTTCGTTCGAAGAACATCGCCCGGGGCTCCTCGAAGCTGTAGACGGTCCCACGCATTCCCTCGTTCAGGCCCGACACGAGGAACGAGGTGGAGAGCGTGCTCTTCCCGATTCCCGTCGGACCGGTGACGAGGGTGGTCGTGCCGCGCGGGACCCCGCCTCGCAGCAGCTGATCCAGCTGCGGCACACCCGACGCCAGAAGCCGGCCGTCGAGTGCGGCTGCCGCGGCCTGCTCGATCCGGTGCGGAAAGACGCGGAGGCCGTCCGCGTCGATCTCGAAGGCGTGCTCGCCGGAGAGGTAGTCGCTGCCGCGCTGCTTCTCGACCTCCAGACTTCGAAGTCCGACGGTCCGGCTCGGAGAGGACTTCCGGTCGAGGCGGATCACCCCATCCACCGCCATGGCCACCACGGCCTCGCGCTGGTGCTCGATGGCATCGAAGGTCGCGAGGGTGGTGCCGTCCCGCTCCGCCAGGCGCGCGAACAGATCGAGGATCTGCCGACGGAACTGGAAGTCGTCCACCGAGAGGTGGCGCAGGTTGGTCAGGGAATCGAGAACGAGCCGGTCCGGCGCGTGCTCCTCGACGGTGTCGTGAATCCGGTTCCAGACCTCGGACCCTTCGACCTCGGCGGGGCTGAGGAAGCTGTACTCCTCCCTCGCAGTCCGGGAGGTCACGGGCAACGCGTCGACGAAGGGAATGTCGTCCACACCCCACGACAGTGATTCCACATTGCGGATGATTCCGGCCGACGGCTCCCCGATGGTCAGGTACAGGACCCGCTCTCCCCGGCTCAGGCCCTCCCTCAGCCACTGCAGGGCGAGAATCGTCTTCCCGGTGCCCGGCGTGCCCAGAACCAGGTAGCTGCGTCCCGGGAGGAAGCCCCCATCCAGAACCTCGTCGAGGCCGGGGACACCCGACCCGAGGCGCTCCGGGTTCACCTCGGGCATGGACGAGGCTCGTCGATCTGTTGGAGTATGTGGAGCATGTCGGCTCACTATTCGCGGCTTGAAGTCAGCTTGTCCGATAATAGGGCGAGGATGAGGCCGGCCGAAAGTCGCCACGGATGGAAGCGCCCGGCGGAGATACGCCCCGGCGGCCGGCGCCGGACGGACGGCGGGTGTGTGCAGGCCGCGACCGTGTGGCGGTCAGCGCGACCTCCGACCGTCGGTCGGTCCCGCATCGAGGTCGTCCGGGATCTCGTCGAGGGCGAGCCACTCGAGCGCTTCGCCCAGACCACGGAAGACGGCTACCTCCTCCGGGCCACCAGCAACGAGCGCGTCATAGATCCGGGCGATGCCGAAACTCAGGTCGCTCGGCGCCACGATCGCCGTGCGGAAGGTCGTGTCGGTACCCGCATACCGCTCCTCGCCGAGGGTCTTCACCTCGTGCAGCGCGTCGGCCGTGATCCGGAAGCTCGTCACCTGCCGAAGATCCGCCAGCTCGCCCACCCCCGCCGAATAGGCCGGGTCCGAGTACAGGGATCGGTAGAAGTCGACGAACTCGGGGTCGGCCACCACCCCGGAAAAGGTGGTCACGACCAGCCCCTGATCGGGGTAGAGCGTGTAGGTGATGGGCATGTCGGCAACCGTTGCGTGAGGCGTGGACCTTGCTCCGTCCGCGGCCGGCCCCGACATGGCCGCAGGGTCCGAGGTGGCTGTCGAACGCCCAGTCGAACTCATCCCGAGAATAACTCATGAGAGCGCGTGTGACGATTCTGCACCCGCGGGCGCCTCTGCGTAGTGGGGCGAGGGCCGGACGTCGCCGAAGTCCGCGCCTCCGAGCAGCACGGCGCGCAGAAGGCTTCCGACACCCCACCGCTTTCCCTACCTTACTCGGCGAGGGGCCATAGCTCAGTTGGGAGAGCACCTGCTTTGCAAGCAGGGGGTCGCCGGTTCGAGCCCGGCTGGCTCCACTACGTCGGAACCCGCACGGGGTCTCGCCTTTCGAGGTGGGGCCCCGTTTTGCGTTTCCGGGGAGGTTTGCCTGTTCCTCTGAGGGCCGGGGCGACACCGGTGCGGGGAGCGGGACAGTCTCGCTAGTATCGATGTAGCAGCGGCCGGTGGGTGGCAGAGCCTCGTCGCGCTGAAGCAGTCGTATCAGCAGGCGGATACGGATACGATGTTGCGGGTGGTGTTGGAGGCCGGCGAGCTTCGGGAGTCCGAGGGCGCCTGAGTCTCACGCCCCTCGTACATTCGACCCGCCAGCCTCATCCCGACGACACCCTCCGCATGTCCATTGACGTAGCCGAACTCAACGAGCGCCTCTGGTCCGCCGCCGACCAGCTCCGCGCGAACTCCGATCTGAAGTCCTCGCAGTACGCCATGCCCGTCCTGGGGCTGATCTTCCTGCGCTACGCGGACCAGAAGTTCGAGCACGCGCGGGAGAAGCTCGAGTCGGAGTCCGGCGAGTCCAGCCGGCGTCGCGGGATCGGGAAGGCCGACTACCACGCGGAGGGCGTCCTTTACCTCCCGGAGGAGGCACGCTTCTCGTACCTGCTGGGGCTGCCCGAGGGCGAGAACCTGGGGAAGGCCCTCAACGAGGCGATGAAGCTCGTGGAGGAGGAGAACACCGAGCTCAAGGACGTGCTGCCGAAGACCTACGTCCGCCTCGACAACGACACCATCGCGGCTCTCCTGAAGACGTTCTCCGGCATCCCGATGGACCTCGAGGGCGACGTGTTCGGCCGCGTATACGAGTACTTCCTCGGGAAGTTCGCGATGTCCGAAGGCCAGCGCGGGGGCGAGTTCTTCACGCCCACCTCCCTCGTCCGCCTCATGGTGGAGGTCATCGAGCCCTTCCACGGCCAAATCCTCGATCCCGCGTGCGGATCAGGCGGCATGTTCGTCCAGAGCGCACGCTTCGTGGAGGAGCATCAGAAGGACCCCACGAGCGAGATCTCAATCTACGGGCAGGAGAAGGTCGCTGAGACCGTCCGGCTCGGTCGGATGAACCTCGCCGTCCACGGTCTCTCCGGAGAGATCAAGCAGGCGAACACCTACTACGAGAACGTCCACGACTGTGTCGGCAGGTTCGACTTCGTACTAGCGAACCCGCCCTTCAACGTGAATGGCGTGGACAAGGAGAAGGTGAAGGGGGATCCGCGGTATCCGTTCGGCCTGCCGACCACCGACAACGCCAACTACCTCTGGATCCAGGAGTTCTACACCGCTCTAAATGCCTCTGGCCGTGCGGGCTTCGTGATGGCGAACTCGGCCGCCGATGCCCGTGGGTCCGAAATGGAGATCCGGAAGCAACTTATCATGAGTGGGGCTGTGGATGTGATGATCTCAATCAGCAGCAAGTTCTTCTTGAACGTCGGACTCCCCTGCACACTCTGGTTCCTCGACAAAGGGAAGAAGGACACGGAACGCGCGGGCACAGTGCTCTTCGTCGATGCGAGGAAGATCTTCCGCGAAGTGACTCGTGCTCACCGCGACTTCTCCCCGGAGCAACTTAATTTCCTCACCAACATCGTTCGACTTCACCGAGGTCTTGCGTGGGAGCCCACCGCAGATAGCCGTGCAAGGCTTCAGGAGACGTTTCCGCAGGGTGAGTACCGGGACGTGCCTGGTCTCTGCGCGGTTGCGGGCCTAGATGAGATTGAGGACCGAGGCTGGAGTCTTAATCCAGGACGCTACGTGGGAGTCAGAGACCGGGAAGAATCCACAGCCGATTTCGAGGAGCGG
>JGI12048J13642_10588074_pt1 | contig 10663 bp, 9 predicted proteins | sample ElkSlonscriptome_16_FD_13642 | JGI IMG/M metagenome (IMG submission 13642) | reverse complement strand
GCACGCCCGCATTGGTAGTGATGTGACCGCCTGAAAACATGGCTTCAAAGAGGCGGCGTTTAAGTGGCGCAAAGGATAAAGAATCTGGTGGCATAATGGTCAACCGGCTTTGTGTAGGAATTTCTTTCTAAGCAACTGAAATTTTCCACAATAACCCGTTTTTTGTTAGTGCTTCATGAGATTTCCGGGCTAAAACGGCCACCATGCTCAATTGGCTTCTGATTAACACATATGTCATCCAAAAGTAGTATAAAAATCCGCTTAAACCTGCTGATTTACAGCACTTTAGCCGCATAACATTCCTCCTTATGTCTTACACCGCTAACTCTTGAGATAACGTATGCTTGAGGTCAATTTTTCAGCCGCGTAAATATGCATAATAGCTCGGGTCATGGCTGATGTTAGCGGACCACACAGACGGCAACAGAGATCTTGTGGAAACCTGCAGACATGACAGATAACGACCGGGTTGTTATTGGCTATATTTATGCTGCTAAAAATGACCGAAGAAGTAGAACAACAATAACTTATGTAATGAGGTAGTTATGTCAACATCGATTTTAGCCCTTTTTGCAGCGACCCCGATTTTAGTCGCTGCTATCCTTCTGGTGGGCCTTAACTGGCCTGCTCGCCGAGCAATGCCAGTTGTTTACCTTACGGCTGCAGCTATAGCCCTGTTTATCTGGGATATGAGCTTTAACCGGGTACTCGCGTCCACTTTACAAGGTGTTATCGTCACCGTTGCAGTACTGTGGATTATCTTCGGAGCCATTATGCTCTTGAACACGCTCCAATACTCGGGAGCCATAACGACCATTCGGGCAGGTTTTACCAATATCAGTCCGGATCGAAGAGTTCAGGTCATTATCCTGGCATGGTTATTCGGATGTTTCATTGAAGGTGCTTCCGGATTTGGAACTCCCGCCGCCATTGCAGCACCTTTGCTTGTGGCTATTGGCTTTCCCGCTATGGGTGCCGTCATGATCGGCATGATGATTCAATCTACGCCAGTATCCTTCGGCGCAGTGGGCACTCCCATCATCATTGGGGTTACTGCTGGTTTGGATAATCAGGCGATCACAGCTGAACTTGTTGCTAACGGCTCAAGCTGGGATGAGTTCCTGCGACTAATCACATCGGAAGTTGCTGTAGGCCACGCCATTGTTGGCACATTGATGCCGCTGCTCATGGTTGTCATGCTGACCCGCTTCTTCGGTAAGAACAAGAGCTGGACTGAAGGTCTGTCCATGTTCCCATTCGCAATTCTCGGCGGCCTGGCATTTACTGTTCCTTACGCCTTAACTGGTATTTTCCTCGGCCCTGAATTCCCATCCATTATTGGTGCATTGGTCGGTATGGCTATTGTTGTACCTGCAGCCAAAGCGGGCTTTTTGTTGCCAAAAGATACCTGGGATTTCGCTCCACAAGAAGAATGGCCAAAATACTGGTTCGGTTCACTCACGCCGAAGCCACCCGCCGCTGATGAAAAGAAAATCTCAATGGCTATGGCTTGGACTCCTTACCTGTTAGTTGCAGCCATTCTGGTTGCCAGCCGGGTTTCCCCGGAGTTCAAAGGCTTATTAAAGAGCGTTTCTTTTGGTGTTAAAGACATTCTGGGCGAGGCAGGCATCAGTGGCGCTGTTCAGCCCCTGTATCTGCCCGGTGGTATTCTACTGTTTGTCTGCCTTGTTACTTTGTTTCTGCACAAGATGAAGCCCTCCCAGCTCGTTGCCGCAGCAGGTGAAGCAGGTAAAACACTACTAGGTGCTGGCTTCGTATTGATATTCACCATTCCCATGGTGCGTATATTGATCAACTCGGGCGTTAACATGGGTGATCTGCCCTCCATGCCTGTGGCCATGGCAAGCTTTGTATCTGATACCTTTGGCGCGGTTTACCCAATTTTCGCACCTATGGTAGGAGCACTGGGAGCCTTTATTGCCGGTTCCAACACGGTATCCAATATGATGCTGAGCCAATTCCAGTTTGAAGTGGCCAATGCCTTGTCAATTTCCGGAGCGCTCGTGGTTGCCATGCAGGCCATTGGTGCGGCGGCTGGTAACATGATTGCCATACACAACGTAGTGGCTGCATCAGCTACCGTTGGCTTACTGGGTCAAGAAGGTAAAACGTTGAGAATGACCATTATTCCGACGATTTACTACGTGTTTGCTGCTGGCGCCCTGGGTATGTTTGCCATCTATGGATTAGGCTTTACTGATCCACTGATGTAAACCATAGCGGGTGTTTTGCAATAAAAGCAAAACCAGCTAAAAAGCACTAAAAAAAGCGCTCTGCAGGGAAACCTCCAGGGCGCTTTTCTTTTTATGTCTTCAAGACCTTGCTTTAACAGGCATGCAACTCAAAACCGATAGTCACAGGTTTAGCACTTTTTTGCTATTAACCCGTATAAATTTTACTGGCTACCAAGACCAGAGAATCCCCGCCTATGTCATCAAACCGTTCTGAAGAAGCTCAACAAGCCATCGAATCACTGCTAATGGACTTTGTGAAGACAACTCGGAAAATCACCGGCCACAACCCCCGTTTAACACCCGAAGATCATTTCAAGGACAGACTAAGTTCGCCTGCAGTCACCCGCAATATTAGTACTACTGAAATTGAATGGGTGCCAAAACCACACCATGACTTCAACCTGTTTGCTGATCTGGAAAAAGGTCTTGAGATAACAATACACGATGACCTGAAAGCTTATTATGGCGCTTATTGGAGCGAAGGTATCTGCTGCCAGAGCGAGCAAGGATTGGTTAAACTAATTCAAATCTGGAATCAAACAGATCTGGAAATGCTGAGAGAGAATCTGCTGGGGCATGCTTTCATGAAGCTTAAAAAAAAACAGGCCCTAACTCTGTTTTTCGGACTTGGTGAAGGAGACAATATACTGACCATGGACAATGCCAATGGCCACATCTATATGGAAGTGCCGGGGCGACGCCCGCACCGCCAGCTAGCAGAAAATATCGCGGATTATTTGCGGACATTACGGGTCACTTTGCAGAGCTACGGTTCAAATTGAGGATTTTAATTGAGGGTTCAAAGCAACCATTCAATCAGCGCGATCAAGGCGAGTGCAGCAAACCAAATGACCAACGAACGGTTCAACAAAGTCCGCATACCCATCAATTGCACAGCATTTTTGTTAGCGCCGGGAGGCTTACTCAAATCGGCATACTCACCTGCACCCAGGGTATTGCTTTGCGAATAAGTTTTTTGCGTTTGACTGGGAGATGGCGGATTGTAACTGTATTTTTCACTGCCTAATGCCGCCTCTGCATTTACTTCAAGCACATCCAGCGCGTCGGCATAAGGATCAGCCAGGCGGCTAAGACCAGCTTTTAGAGAGCCCGAAAATCGCGCTGAGATGGCAAAGGTTAAGCTGAGTAGACGGGCCGGTATCCATTCCAGTAAATGGCTTAAAAAGCTCACTCGTTGAGGCCGGTAAACCGATGGAACCACAGCAGAAATATGCGCAAGACGAGCCACCAAAGCCCCGACGGGGCCCGCCACCATAAACCAGAAAATCACCATAAAATAGCGCTGAAAAGTCTGATAAAGAAAAGCAGAACACACGGCATGATGAATTTCCGCCTGGCTTAAACCTTCAGCATCATGAATATGGATGTCGGCTGCCACCAGAGTTTCCAGAGCCGCTTCATAGCGGCCCTCCAACCAACATTGCAAATAGGCGTCAAAGGCACCCTTCAGAAAACCACAACCAAGACACAAAAACAGCATAACGAAGTGGATAAACAGGGTAAAAACGCCAAACAGAACATCATCGACGATAAATAACAGGATGGACAAGGCCAAAGCCGGTAGCACAATACCGATAGCTAAATAGAGAGAACTATTCTGCCTGACCACGGGCATTTGCTTTTCAAAGAAATTCAAATACCGGGAAACCCAAATGTCATGCTGCCGACTTATCGTAAGATTGAACTTCCGCTGCAAAATATAGGTCAGCAGCAGTACTAAAAACCTCATGCAAAACTCGCTTTATTGCCTTTGTTTTGTTGCTGTTAGTTTAGCTGTCTTCAGCTATGGAGGTCCGACTTAGTCAGGCAGGACCGGTAGTGAAGCCAGTCAAAGCCGGGCCCTGGGTCGGTTTTTCTGCCTGGCGCAATGTCAGAATGCCCCACAATGCGTTCGGGAGTAATAGCGGGAAACTGTCCACGCAAGATTTGGGTCAGGCCAACCAACTGCTGATACTGCAGCTCAGTAAACAAGCTGTTATCACTACCTTCTAATTCAATGCCAAGGGAATAATTATTGCAGTCGGCGAGGCCCAGCCACTCCGATTGTCCGGCATGCCATGCCCGGTCTAACACTGAAACAAACTGGACCACTTGCCCATCCCGCCTAATGAAAAAATGGGCTGATACCTGGAGATGCTCAATCTCTCTGAAATAAGGGTGCTCGTCGGTGTCTAGTTGATTCAAAAAGAAATCGTCCACATAGGCTCCACCAAATTGTTCAGGTGGCAGGCTAATATTATGGATAACCAGCAGATCAACAGCGGCATGGGCTGGGCGGGCATTGAAATTTGGCGAAGGTTTTCGAATCACTCCAACCAGCCAACCCATTGAATCAATCAGGCCGGACTCGTTTAATTGACCCGGCGTCGACTCGCCAGCAGCCTTGCGGGCTGACTTAATAATGGGCTTGTCCATGGTTGGATTATTCAAAACAAAAAATTTCCAAGCGTTCCTAACAAGCTAGAGCCTAAATGAAAAGCATTGCAGCGTCTATATGGATTTGCTGTTAGCAAACGAACGGAGGAAGGAAAGCAGGAAAAAGCGGGTTGCAGCCGCGATCTTCTTCAATTAATGCGGCTAAATGGCGAACAAGCAGGAGACAGTAAAAGCGGATCAACGGCAAGCCAGCAAACAGCCCAAGCCGGGGTTCTGTACGAAAACCACCTAATACCGTGGATAACTAGCGCGAGTTAAGCACGCAACGATGAAATAACAGACTCCAAAGCCCGGTCGAATAATAAACCATCATCAAGCAAGCAAACGCTCTTATTGCTGATATCCTTGGCTAATCGAACCTTAGTTTTTTCTGCTACCTTGACACCCATTCGATTGACAAAAATGTACTTATCGCAACTTTTAATAATAGCAGCCAGCTTGCATCGGTATTTTTTGTCTTCCGTGTCATGTATCTCAACCCAACTCCCCACACTGAGTCGTTCGACGAATTCAAGGTAGCCTGGCTCTACTTCAGCCGCCGGGTCCACCTCTTCATTTAGCAAAGCGATTTTTGGGCTATCCAACACCACCGGTCGATCCGCTCGGGGTGATTCAGGAATTGCTGCCACTGGTGTGGATTGTCGGGCTTGACTACCAGCCTTTAAGTGGGTGTAGTCAACCACTTCAGCCGGTCTGGAGGAGGCCAAGGCAGAACATTCATCGCTGCTTTGGCCCTGCTCTGAGTGACCCGCCCGGTTAGTGCCGCTAGAAGCACCACCGGATCCTCCATCCACCAGCGGCGCTGGTGTTATGATTGGGGCAACTTCAACCGGTTCAGCGTCGGCAACCATCTGCTCAGCCAGCCTGAGTTGGTTGCTATCAATAATGCAGTCCCGTAGTTCGTTGAGGGTCAGTTCTAACTCATGGGTCATATTGGCTGTTTGTAACAGTCCGTTCTTCATTCCTTTGACCAATTCCTCAACTTCATCCATCAATAGAATATCCCGCTCACTTTCGAGGCTGGTACTCGCTATCAATTCTGCTGCCAGCTCTCTTGCGGCTATATATTCTGCACTGACGCTATGGTGGCTATCATCACTATTCTCGGATCCACCTTTCAGACTGAGCAAAACCATGTAATTGCTCCAACCATCACGAAGCAAATTAACAATAAAATCCACCAGGGTGTGACCACTTAAAAGATCGTTGAGGTCATTTTGCACCAGCCGCTTGGCGTTATCTGTCCTGGCTTTGCCTTCTTCAGAATCTTTGATTCTCTGTTCCAACATAACCCGACGCTTTTTTTCTGCATCCTGAAATTGATGGAATTCGGACAGTGCTTCTTCAAACACGAGGATATCATCATTGAATCCATTCACTACCTTTAAAACGATACTTTCCAGCTTCTTTAAAAAAGGATCGTTAACTCCGGGTCCTTTCTCAGTCCAACCCACCGCCGCCATCGCCAGATCGTTCAGCAAGCGGCGCGCGACGTGCCCGCCCTTGTTAAAGAATGACATATCAGCCAATGCCACCTTGACCAGGGGTATTTGTAAGCGCCCCAGAATAGCCTTAACCGGAGCTTCAAGCTGGCGGTCTTCGAGAATGAAATCGAACAACATGGTGACCAGATTAATGGCATCCTGATCGCTTTGATCGATGCGAGCACGGGGTTGTCCATCCTTGCCGCGCATCATGCGCTGAATTAAATTAACAAAGTTAATCAAACCTGCTTCATTAACCGGTATCGCCTGCTCTTTATTGTGGGCAAAGGAGTCCTGGGCTACCGACAAGGCGTTTAATAAACTGGACTGCCTCAGCACTGGAAGACTTCTGGCTTCTTGTACATCGAAACCTGGCATGTGTTTCTGCACTTGTGCCATTAGTGCCATGGTGTCGATCTGTGGGCCGCTATCCGAGTCAAAGTCGGCCTGTCCGCTGCCATGCTGTCCAGCGCTGTCTACACGCCTGTCGCTGGCCGATGCACCGGTTGCGCCCGCCGAACGGGTACTATTAACGGGTCTGGCAGCACTTAAATCTGGCATAACCCCTTGTTCAATCAAATACTTGTTAGCTGCTGCCAGCATGGATTTAACCTGGGACAAGACCTGCTTTTCAAAGATCTTGTAAAGCACCAGTTTGCGGCCAATATCCAGCTCCAGACATTCACAAGAGCGAGCAAAATTGTGAGCTAAGCGAATGGCACCCACAGGATTATTGTTCTCATTAACCGCAAATGTCGGCAGTAAGGCGTCAAAACGCAGGGTCAGGTGTTCAAGATCAAGGCCCACTTCGTTCTTGATCCGGTTGCTGATATTTTCAATCGCAACCTGCTCTTCCCGCTCTTCTTCGCCAACAATCGAGAGACTATCGCAGCCAATAACTGAATCCGTTTTGTCTTCATCTTTTTCCGCAAACAGAAAATCATGGTAATAAGCATCCAGAAAATCATCCTCTATGGCTGATTTTTTTAACCGGATTTCACGCATAGCATCAAAAAATGCGGACTGGTCAGAGTTTGTCTGAGCCTGATCTGCTAGTTTGAAAAAGGTATCGTCGATTCGCTCAAAAAAACGAGCCATCAACTTCTTCAGGTGAGAACCGCAGCGCACCCGCAACTTAGCCATGGGGGCAGGCAAACTTATCGCTGGCCTGCTATCAGAACGACTACGGCGAGGCTGAAGTTTAACTACATTTGAACTGTGGGTCATAACATCTCCCAGCCTTGCTGGTGGACCATATTTGTCAGTTGTGGACAAATTTAATTAACTTCATTATAAACGCCCCCTACTGCAACGAGTGTCACGTTTTGTTACTTGGTGAACCAGTTCACACTTTTATCCGAGCGAATGGGTCTGGCGGAGAATCAAGGGTCAAGGGCAGGCTACCCAGGTGTTGCAGATTGCAGGCACAACGGCATAGCCATTTCCCTGGCAGACCTCACTATTTTTTCAATAACTGCTTGTTAACAGACAGACCATCATCATATTAAGTATGCTGTTAGTAAATGCTCATCCAGAAACGCCAGTTTTTGAGGGGCACTAACGCAGCACAAGGAAGTACTACCAAAATCGATCGCCTAAGCGATTGATTTTGCGAGCAAAGTAAAATCGACAACTTACTTTGCGACTCCGCGAAACGGCATGGAAGCCGTTTCAGGATGAAAACTAGTTAGTCCTTACAGTCTCTGTAAAGAGTGATTAGTTCCGTGTAGATTTAACACAAACCATCGAATCAAAAGCGGTTTCAGCAGGTGGCAAATCAGGAAAACTAAATCAAGGTGATCCGCAAACCATGCAGCAAGAACTAAGTAAACAACCATCAAAAGCTGGGAAAGCCATGCTGTTTGTTGCGTGGATTCTGGCTATGGCGATGCTGACCCAGATGTTTGGCTGGTTTGAGGCCGAGCAAAGAAACCCAAACCGGACCCCTGAAACCACGGTGACTTCCGATGGCCGCCAGCAATTGGTGCTGGATCGCAATCGTTTAGGCCACTATTTGTTTAATGGTCGCATCAATGGTGTGGAAACCACGTTTTTGGTGGATACAGGTGCCACTATGGTTGCGGTACCCGAATCATTAGCAGCAGAAATGAACCTTCCTAAACTAGGCAAATCCTATGTGCAAACGGCTAATGGCACCACCACGGCTTATCGCACCGTGTTAGCTTCATTACAACTCGGGCCATTTGTAATGGAAGATATTAATGCTACGATTTTGCCCGCCATGGGGCCGGATCAAGAAGTACTGCTAGGTATGAGCGCACTCAAACACCTTGCTTTCAGTCAACGACAGGGACAGCTTATACTGGAACCTCACTAGACAGTGTAGTTGCCAACAAAACCTGAGGAGAAAAAAATAGATATCCCAGCTTATCTCAGCCCGGCTTCCATCGAAGCTGATGTTCAGCAAGCCCTTCAAGAAGATATCGGGGAAGGAGACATCACCGCCCAACTAATTCCAGCCGACACCGAAGCAAGCGCACGGGTCATTGCAAGGGAATCTGCTAGTATTGCTGGACGTCCTTGGGTGGATGAAGTTTTTAAGCAGGTAGCAAAGGAAGCGATACCCGCTTGGCAAGTGCAAGAGGGGGAACAAGTGCTTGCAGACACCATTTTATTCACCGTTACAGGCAACGCCAGACAATTGCTGACAGCGGAGCGTTGTGCTTTGAATTATTTACAAGTCCTGTCTGCCACCGCCACCGCCGCCCATCGCTACGCTCAATTAATTCAACACACTCAATGCAAAGTGCTGGATACTCGCAAAACCCTGCCGGGCTTGCGCTGCGCCCAAAAATATGCGGTTCTGTGTGGTGGCGGCAATAACCATCGCATCGGTTTATGGGATGCTTATCTTATTAAAGAAAACCATATTGCCGCCTGCGGATCAATTAGGGCTGCGGTGAAGACGGCGAAACAGCTTCATCCAGGCAAAGCGGTTGAAGTAGAAGTGGAACGGTTAGAACAGCTACAAGAGGCCATAAGCGTAGGCGCAGACATCGTGATGCTGGATAACTTCGAACTGGAAACCATGAGAACAGCCGTTAAACTTACAGCAGGACGGTTAAAACTGGAAGCTTCCGGAGGCATTGATGATTCCAGCATTGTTGCCATTGCGGAAACTGGTGTGGATTTTATTTCTATCGGCGCGATCACCAAACACTGCCGGGCCGTTGATTTGTCCATGCGGTTTTTTTAATTTACCAGTGGATATGACCCCTACGTCTTATTCGGGTCCATTCACTCCGTTGATACTCGGGTGAAACCGCTCGGTTAATACCATTTAGTTTCCAGGACAGTCAGTTTCCAGGACAGTCAGTTTCAAGGACAGTCAGTTTCTAAAACCATCAGGTTAAAACAGGTTAATTATAGTAACGATGTCAGAACCCAGTATATTTGATACTCCAGAACCAAATCCTATTACCCTCAGTCCCTGCGTGCGTAATTGCTGCTTAGATGAAAATGATCACTGCTGTGGTTGTAAGCGCACATTGGACGAAATTATTGGATGGAGTACCTACTCAAAATCTGAAAAACTCGCCATACTCCAGCAGCTCAAAGAGCGTGATTAAGGCGTGTCTTCGATCGCACTTCGGCGCATTGACTGCCACGGGCAACTATGGATTATCAATCCTGGCAAGCCGTTATGGCCAAACCAATAAGTGACGGCTTGAGCGCAAAGCAAACCAACTCGCAATCCTTAAACCAATTGGTGCAAAGCGTGACGGCTTGCCGGGAGTGTGAAGCCTGGCTAGAACCGCGACCCGTCATTCGGGTGGGTATTCATGCTCGATTATTGATTATCGGACAAGCTCCCGGCACCAAGGTTCACGCCAGTGGCATTCCATGGGACGACGCCAGTGGCAAGCGACTACGAAGCTGGCTTGCTCTTGCCGACGAGGTATTTTATGACACCGATAAAGTCGCGATTATGCCGATGGGCTTTTGTTATCCTGGCAAGGGGCGTAGCGGCGATTTGCCGCCCAGGCCAGAATGCCGGCCTTTGTGGCACGACAAAATCCTGCAACACCTGACTAATATCCGCATGACGTTACTGATCGGTCAATACGCCCAACAAGCTTATTTGAGCCGACCTGCCAAGACACTCACAGAAAACGTAAAGGGCTGGCGGCAATGGTTCCCTGCTATGATCCCTCTGCCTCACCCTTCTCCACGCAACAAATTATGGTTGAAACAGCGCCCTTGGTTTGAAGCGGAACTTTTACCACCGATAAGAAATGCTGTGCAAAAACTATTATTTTGAACACTTGAAGCCGAACAATGTCCATGCAGTTGCCTTTGCAAATAGTAATCAGGCCATTCCTCAGTCACTGCTGCCGGAGTAACTGTAGAGAAACCGGCTAGCTAGTGCTCATCCAGAAACGCCAGTTTTTGATGGGCACTAGCGCAGTACAAGGAAGTACTGCCAAAAGCGATCGCCTAAGCGAT
>JGI12048J13642_10995683_pt1 | contig 10665 bp, 8 predicted proteins | sample ElkSlonscriptome_16_FD_13642 | JGI IMG/M metagenome (IMG submission 13642) | reverse complement strand
GTTGAAAAAGCCAGCGAACTTTTCACCTCATCACTGGGAGCAGGAAAAGAAGTCAATTATAATCTTGGCATCGTGAACATCATTGATGGTGATTACAACAAGGCGCTGAACTATTTTGGAAGTGAAGCTTCTTATAACAAGGCGCTTGCTCAGTATCTCAACGAGGATGTTGACATGAGCTTCAGAACAGCTGTGAATCTTACTGACGAAACTGCAAAACAGTATTATCTGGTTGCTGTTATTGCTGCAGAGCAGAAGAAAGATGATGTAGCTCTTGAAAACCTGAAAGTTGCGGTATCTAAAGATGCATCACTGAAGGAAAGAGCTAAAAAGGACCTTGAATTTGCTGAACTGTTTGAAAGTGCAGAATTCAAATCAATCGTTGAATAAACGATCATACAATACAACAAAAAAAAGAGGCTGCGGATCGCAGCCTCTTTTTTTTTACTATCCCAGCAACCTTGTATCTCCTATCCATATATAGGGCCGTAGTTCTCACAGGCCCTGTAATCAGCACCCTCTGTATCCTGACCAAATGAGGCCCAGGCACTGGGTCTGAATATCTTATCTTTAGAAACATTATGCATGTTTACAGGTATGCGCAGCATTGAGGCCAGTGTGATCATGTCTGCACCTATATGTCCGTATGCAATCGCTCCATGGTTGGCTCCCCAGTTCGCCATCACAGAATAAACATCACTGAAAGCTCCCTCACCTGTCAGATTTGGTACAAACCATGTCGTAGGCCATGTCATATTTGTACGTTCATCAAGCAGTCGGTGTATCTCTCCTTCTATTTCCACACTGTATCCCTCTGCGATCTGCAATACCGGTCCCAGTCCTTTAACAAGGTTCAGTCGTGACATCGTAACCGGCATTCCTCCCTTTGTAAGGTACTTCGTTGAAAAACCTCCTCCCCTGAAATATTCCAGCACTGCCGGACACCATTCAGTGGCGTCAAGGCATTTTTGAACCTCATCGCCAGTAATCTCCCAAAAAGGCTTCATCACAGGACGCCCCTCTTCATCTGTCTGCTGCCCTGTGCCATCCAGGGTCGCCGGACCTGAATTGATCAGGTGTATAATCCCCTTCTCGGCCTTTCCGGTCAGACTTTTACCGGTCACTCTATGAACCGCGTCGGGACTCCAGTAAGTTCTTACATCTGCGAAAATCTGAGCGCGATTGGTCAACAGGTAGCCAAATAACATGGACAAACCGTTCAGGGCATCATTCTCGGTAGCGAGTAAAAAGGGAGCTCTCGTACCGTTCCAATCAAAAGAGGAATTTAGCATCGCCTCCATAAAATCTCCATTGGGAAAATGATCAGTCCACTGCCTTTGTCCCTGGAAACCCGCAACAATCGCATTATGGCCAAGTGATTCCTCACCGAAACCCGCCTCCCTGAGCTTTGGGTTCCCGATCATCAGGTCCCTTGCAATGAGCATCATTTTTACCACAAATTCCCATTTTTTATCGAGTTCAGCCCTCGATAGTTGATTCCCTTCTGGATTGACATCTTCACCCTCCTTACAATGGTCCTTCACCCAGACCAGTGCTTTTTGGAACTCCTTCTGATCATAGATTTCATTGTCGATTCGTCGTATGAATTCCGACATATCAATGTATTCATTCCGCATACCAAGATATTCCTGGAATACCTCTTCATCAATAATTGAGCCGGCTATACCCATGGATACAGAACCCATTGACAGGTATGATTTTCCCTTCATCAGGGCCACAGAGAGACCTGCCTTTGCAAAACGAATCAGTTTCTCCTGTACATCCTCCGGAATGCGATCATCTCCAGCATCCTGGACATCTTTTCCGTAGATCCCAAAAGCAGGAATACCTTTCTGGTTATGTCCTGCAAGAGCTGCAGCCAGGTAGACCGCTCCTGGCCGTTCTGTACCGTTAAACCCCCAGATTGCCTTTGGCATAAGTGGGTCCATATCGATCGTTTCACTTCCATAGCACCAGCATGGGGTGACAGTGATGGTCAACCCCACCCTGTTCAATGAGAATTTTTCTGCTGTTGCAGCAGCTTCTGCCACACCACCAATGCAGGTGTCTGCTATCACACATTTTACCGGACTCCCATCAGGATATTTTATTCGTTCTGAAAGAAAGGTCGCCAGGTTTGTGGCCATTGCATAGGTCTGCTCTTCAAGCGATTCTCGAACACCACCAAGTCTGCCGTCAATCGTTGGTCGGATACCAATAGTTGGGAATGCACCTTTGAATACTGTATTCATCTTATTTTTCTTTTGTATTAAATATTTTGTTCAGCTCAGATAATTCAATACCTGTAACATCTTTAACCAGGAGACCAAGCTCCTCCAGTCCCCCGTAAAAATGAAATACAGAATGCCGATGGGACATCGACTCCCCGGGTGAAAGTAATGCAGCTGGCGAAGAACTCTCTAATTCATAAAACGGGCCCATCTGATTGCCATCTTCAAGGGGACCGTCATTATATGCATTGACTGCATCTCCTTGAAATGGATCCTTCTCATCATTCCATTCCTGGTTAAGATAGGAGGCATCATTATTCAGGTCAAATTTAACATAAGTGAATAGCTGGTTAACAGGATCATAACTGGCCGCCCAATCATGGGAAAAGGCACCCTTTACACCAATTTTACCCCTGGACCTGCCATCTGCAAGTAGGTAAATCACATTGTCCTTGATGCGCAATCGCTGGTGACCGATCTCACCAAAATAGTCGGTGGTAATTACTTCCGGAGGAGCTCCATCTTGAAATGGAACCATTATTATCGTACGGTCGGATGGTGAAAACATATCCAGCATCCAGATTGAAATCGTACCTGTTTCTTTCGTCCACCTCTTTTCCCCGGTATTTGTGATCGTGTTGTCAGTGGTATACCCAACCATTTTTATACCTTTTTTCAGTCCCGTTTCCAGCATCTCTTCAGCCTCAACAATAGTTTGTAGGGTGACACTGCGATGGATCATAACATCAAAGGCCATTCCCTGCATGTTCACAAGTAGTGCCCTGTGAGACATCCATGCACTCTTCGTATCTGCACTATCCAGTGTCCAGGGTTCATGATCTATTGGCGCCGGAGTATGCCATTGATTGAATTCATAGTCGCTTCCTTTGCTAAAAAAGATAGAATACTTACTTCCCTCCGGACCAAGCCATAACCTGTTTTCTCCGCCGTATGCATTCATGTGCGGATCAAGGGTATCGGTGGTGAGTGCCTTTTCATTTAACCAGCCAATACTGATGCCTTCAGGTCCGTTCAGTGTACTTGTAAAAACTTTCCCCTGGAAGCCAGGAGAGACCAGTACTTCTGACTGTCCCGATTTATCTGAAAGGATCAGGGCTTTGGGATCCTTCCGCATGACAAGCTCTGCATCCTGCTTAAAAGTATTTCCAGCCATTTTATTCTCCTTTTCCCCACATCCACAAATCACGATGAGTAATATGATGAATGCATATGATCTCATTTTGAACATGATGGAATCAAAATTATATTACCTGATCAACCCATTGAATTTCATGAAATATTCCCAAAGGACTATTCCTGCAGAAACTGATATATTTAATGAATGCTTGGTCCCATATTGCGGGATCTCAATGCAATGGTCACACGCGTCCACCACAGATTGATCTACACCCCGGACCTCATGGCCGAATACGAGGGCATATTTTGCATCTGAATCAATTTGAAGGTCTTCCAGCATGATGCTTCCTTCGGCTTGCTCCACTGCACAGATGATATGACCTGAATCCCTGTAATATGCGATGGCTTCCAGGGTTTGGCCGAAATAACTCCAGTCCACAGTATCAGTGGCTCCTAAAGCAGTCTTATGAATCTCTTTATGTGGGGGAGTGGCAGTAATACCACAAAGTGCTATGGAACTGATCCTGAATGCATCTGAAGTCCTGAAGATGGAACCCGTATTATTCATACTTCTCACGTTATCAAGAATGACAACCACCGGTATCTTAATTGCCTCCCTGAAGTCATCAACATCCAATCGGTCTAACTCTTCATTAAGGAGCTTTCTCATAAAAGAAGCTTTTTACGAAAATACTGATTATATATCGCAGTATCCCGGGAAAAATCAATAATTTTGTTTGAAGCACTGAAAATCCAAATATTATGAACATCCACGAGTACCAGGGCAAGGAAATACTGAAACGATCAGGTGTAGAAGTCCCGTTGGGATTTGTTGCAGAGACGGCAGATCAGGCAGTTGAAGCCGCGAAAAAGATCAACAGCGCAACTGGTGCAGATACATTCGCTGTGAAAGCACAGATCCATGCTGGTGGGCGTGGCAAGGGCGGCGGAGTTAAAATTGCAAAAAGCCTGGATGAGGTGAAGAAATATGCTGAAGCAATACTGGGAATGACGCTCGTTACGCATCAAACCGGACCCGAAGGAAAGCTGGTCAGAAAGGTGCTCATCGAACAGGGAATCTATTATTCTGGTGAATCTGATCCCGAAGAATTCTACATGAGTGTATTGCTTGACAGGCAATCAGGAAAGAACATCATCATGTATTCAACAGAGGGTGGAATGGACATTGAAACGGTTGCTGAAAAGACTCCCCACCTGATCTTTAAAGAAACCGTCGAACCATCGGTCGGCATAAAACCTTTTCAGGCCAGGACCATTGCATTCAACCTGGGAGTTGAGGGAAAAGCATTTAAGCAAATGGTAAAATTTGTCATGAGCCTTTACAAGGCTTATGAGAATTCCGATGCCTCACTTTTCGAGATCAATCCTTTGTTTAAAACTTCAGATAACCTGATCATGGCTGCTGATGCAAAGGTAAACCTGGATGACAATGCCCTTTTCCGCCATACGGACTTTGAGGCAATGAGGGATATCCATGAAGAAGATCCCACGGAGGTAGAAGCAGGAGAGTTTAATCTGAATTTTATTAAACTGGATGGCAATGTGGGTTGCATGGTGAATGGTGCAGGACTGGCAATGGCAACGATGGACATCATTCAGCTATCTGGTGGCAAACCAGCAAACTTTCTTGATGTGGGAGGAACTGCCAATGCCGAAACAGTGGAAGCAGGATTCAGAATCATTCTTAAGGATGAGAATGTAAAAGCCATTTTAATTAACATTTTCGGTGGAATTGTACGATGCGACAGGGTTGCCCAGGGAGTGGTTGACGCCTACAAATCAATTGGTGATATCCCGGTCCCGGTTATTGTAAGGCTCCAGGGAACCAATGCAGAGGAGGCCAAGGAACTGATCGACAAATCAGGTCTCGCGGTTCATTCTGCAATCAGTCTTCAATCAGCAGCAGACAAAGTCAGGGAACTTGTTTAAATGATCCCTGCCTTGGTCATCAACACCTCCATCTGATCCCTGTATTCAATCGCTTTTTGCCGGGCTGAGATCTCAAAACGGTTGGTAACATCTGCATAGATAATAGACCGACTAACATTTATAAGCATACCGCATGAGTTGTTATACCCATTCAGGAATACCTCTTCCAAATCTCCGCCCTGGGTACCAACACCAGGCACAAGGAGAAAATGATCAGGAATGATTTTTCGAATGCTTTTTAGCTGATCCGCCTTTGTTGCACCTATTACGAACATGGTGTTATCAACAGTTCCCCAGCTTGCTGCTGTCCTTATTACCTCTTCATATAAGGGTTTTCCATCCCCGGTCTCCATCTGCTGAAAATCCCTCGACCCGGCATTTGAGGTCAGACCAAGTATTACACTCCATTTATTCTTGAATTCCATGTATGGCATGATACTGTCTTTCCCCATGTATGGAGAGAGGGTGACGGCATCGAAATCAAGATTCCTGAAAAAAGCATTTGCATAGAGCGTAGATGTATTTCCAATATCTCCTCTTTTGGCATCAGCTATGAGAAAAATATCAGGATAGTTTTCCCTGACGTAATTAATTGTCATCTCCAGGCTCATCCAGCCTGCAGCTCCAAGGGATTCATAAAACGCCAGGTTGGGTTTGTAAGCCACTGCCAGGTCTTCCGTCGCATCAATAATATGCTTATTGAATTCAAAGACCGGGTAAGGCTTGTCCAGCAAGAACTTCGGTATCTTATTGAAATCGGTATCCAGACCAACACAAAGAAAGCTGGTCTTTTTCTTGATATTCCTGTACAGATCCGATGATGTCATAGGTGAAAATTTATTTTATTCCATACCGTTTTCCTTCAACTTCTCTGCATTCTCCGCCATCTGTAGCTTTTCGGTAATTTCATTGATATCTCCATCCATCACAGATGAGAGATTGTAGAGTGTAAGATTGATCCTGTGATCGGTAACCCGACCCTGGGGATAATTGTAGGTCCTGATCTTAGCAGAACGGTCGCCAGAGGATACCATGGTCTTACGCTTACTTGATATCTCATCCATACGTTTCTGATATTCCAGATTGTAAAGCCTTGTCTTCAGCTCTTTCATTGCCTTGTCCAGGTTCTTCAGTTGAGATTTTTCATCCTGGCACGTAACGACTATTCCAGTGGGAACGTGAGTAAGGCGTATGGCTGAATAGGTCGTATTCACAGACTGACCCCCTGGTCCGGATGAACAATACGTATCCTTACGGATGTCTTCCTGTTTGACTTCTACTTCGAAATCTTCTGCTTCAGGTAAAACTGCTACAGTAGCAGCTGATGTATGAACCCGACCCTGTGTTTCGGTTTGGGGTACCCGCTGCACACGATGAACACCTGATTCATATTTCATAATTCCATAAACACCATTGCCGGTAATGGACATAATGATCTCCTTGTATCCCCCTACCGTTCCTTCGGTGAAACTGGTGGTAGCCACTTTCCATTTTCTTGATTCGGCAAATTTTAAATACAATCGGTACAGGTCACCTGCAAATATACTTGCTTCATCGCCTCCCGTTCCAGCCCTTATCTCGACGATTGCGTCCTTATCATCTTCAGGATCACCAGGGATCAGTAACAATTTGATCTTGTCCTCAAGGGGCTCAAGCCGCTCATTTAAAACATCGAGCTCTTCCCGGGCCATCTCTTTCATCTCCGCATCCTTCTCCTCGGATATGATCTCCCTTGCATCAGCAATATTACTTAACAGGTTTTTATAATCCTTGTAAGCTTCAACGACCGGTTCAAGCTGACTGTATTCTTTATTGAGCTTGACATATTTATTCATGTCCGAGATGATCTCGGGCTGTGTGATCAATTTCCCAACCTCTTCAAACCTGGATACGATGCCTTCCAGTTTTGTCAATATCATATTTTCACTCATCCTCTCACTTATTAGTATTCAAATACACCCTCCCCCGTTTCGATGGTCAACCTTTTTGTTCCGGAAGGTTCAACACGACCGATGATCTTTGCATCGACGTTATATCTCCCTGCAATCTCGATCATCTGTTGTGCGGAGTCTTGATTGGTATAAATCTCAAACCTGTGTCCCATATTGAAAACCTGGTACATCTCCTTCCATGAAGTCCCAGATTCCTCCTTGATCATCCGGAACAACGTAGGTATTTGAAACAAGTTGTCCTTCACCACATGTACCTGATCGGCAAAATGCAATACCTTTGTCTGCGCACCCCCGGAACAATGAACCATTGCATGGATTTGATCCCGGTTTGATTTCAATATCTCCGCTGCGATCGGAGCATATGTCCTGGTCGGCGAGAGAACCAGCTTACCGGCATCGATACCCAGATCCTCGATCACTGAGGTCAGTTTATAAGATCCACTGTATACCAGGTGGTCCGGCACCTCAGGATCAAATCCTTCCGGGTACTTCTCTGCAAGATAATGCGCAAACACATCATGCCGCGCAGAAGTGAGACCATTACTTCCCATTCCTCCGTTGTATGCTTGTTCATAGGTCGCCTGTCCATATGAAGAAAACCCAACGATCACATCACCTGGTTGAATCCTCGCTTCGATCACGTCGCTCCTTTTTATCCTCGCGGTAACAGTTGAATCCACAATAATCGTGCGTACAAGGTCACCAACATCTGCGGTTTCTCCACCACTGCTGAAAATTGAGATACCCAGATTTCTCAGTTCAGCAAGAATCTCTTCTGTTCCATTGATAATTGCAGATATCACCTCTCCGGGAATCCTGAGCTTATTCCTGCCTATTGTGGAGCTCAGGACAATATTGTCTGTAACTCCAACACATAGCAGGTCATCAAGATTCATGATTATAGCATCCTGCGCGATCCCCTTCCAGACAGAGATATCTCCGGTCTCTTTCCAATAAAGATAAGCCAGTGATGATTTAGTACCGGCACCATCGGCATGCATTACCATGCAATATTCAGGATCCCGGGTTAAGATATCCGGAATGATTTTACAGAATGCGTTTGGGAACAACCCTTTATCCAGACCTTTTAATGCGTTGTGAACATCTGCTTTGGAGGAGGAAACTCCTCGGGCCATGTATCTTGAAGACTCTTTCATCAATTCAGCTGATTGTGCGCAAAAGTACGAAATTATCAGGAGATAGCACGCGAAAAACTTGTTGCATCGAACCAGGCAGGGGGACATGTTAATCATTCTCCCTGCTGGACAACAAATCAGGGGTATCAATGTCAGACAGCTTCAAAACGCAAGCCTAATTGGCAGGAATATAATCCGTTGAAAGCACCTTGAATTCTGTACGACGGTTGATCTGATGCGCCATTTCCTGCTGCTCGAGAGGCAATTGGTTGATGAAACTCTCAGAAAGCACATCACCGGGCTCAAGGAAATCATACTCCTCAAGGATTATCTCGTCGACTACCTTGGGCTGTGACTCGCCGTAACCTTTTGCCTGCAGCCTGTCAGCTGCAATACCCTTAGAGATCAGGTAATCAACAACAGATTGTGCCCGTTTCTGAGAAAGTTCCTGGTTATCAGCCGGTGCTCCCCTTGAATCGGTATGTGACATCAGCTCTATGGTCACATTGGGATTGTCATTTAAAGTCTCAACAAGGTTATCCAGGGATACCATGGATTCTGGTCTCAGATCCCATTTTGCAAAATCGTACAGGATATTTGGAAGCTCAATGGCACGTTCGGTAGAAGCCAGATAGATGGTCACATCAAAGTCCCTGCTCTGTTCCAGGCCTTTTGTCGATTCCCTGGCCTTATTCCTTAGATAACCATCTTTACCTGCAATAAATACATAATCGGTTGAAGGCTTCAACATGAATCGAAAAGTACCTTCCTCTTTGGTAGTGGATTCGATGGTGATCCCGTCACTTCCGACAGCTGTCACCTTTGCTCCTGTCAGTAACTCATTGTTCCTGTCATCACGGACTTCACCATTTACAGAGAACTCAAGTGGCGGCAAAACAAACGAATATATTTCATCATTGCCCCGCCCCTTTCTTGATGAGCTAAAAAATCCGCGTTCAACCGCTGCTTCGAAAACGATACCAAAATCATCTTCGATAGAATTGATCGGTGGTTTCAGGTTTTCAACTACCCAGTTTCCCGTCTCGTCCTTTCTCGCTTTGAAAATATCCAGACCACCGAGACCTACCCTGCTGTCGGAACTAAAATAGAGAGTCCCGTCGGGATGCACATAGGGAAACAGCTCATTTCCGGGCGTATTGATTTGCTCACCCAGGTTCTCAGGTTCACTCCACTCCCCTCCTTCATTTACTGTAACCCATATATCGTTCTCACCAATACTTCCTGGCTTATCAGAAACAAAATAGAGCGTTTTGTCATCTGGTGCAATGGCCGGATGTGCTGCTGTAATGCTGTCTCCAAGGAATTCAAGGGCCTGCGGATCGCCCCACGCACCCCCGCTTCTCCCGGCAACATAGATCTGGCACGCAAGCTGCTGATTCTTACCCATTTTACAACGAGTAAAATATACTTTTGAAAAATCATATGAAAAGTTGGGAGCCCCATCTTCAAATTCTGAATTGAGTGCTTCGACCGGCACCGGAACGCTCCATTTTCCTTTTCGGTCCATTGTGGATGAGAATAAGTCGGCAAAACTTTCCCCCGTGGCCCCATGCGTTTCATCACCAGCTGCATCTTCACGCGTGGAAGTAAACAAAACCTCCATGTAATCCTCATTGGCATAAGCAGGATTCCAGTCCCGTTGGAAAGTATTGAAATAGCGCATATTTTCGACAATATACCCTGTTGGGTCATCTAGCCACTTCTGCGCAATCTTTGCTGATTCTATTCCCCACGCACCCCTCGGGTCGTCGGGCACAAGCTCTTTATAAAGTTCGAATTGCTCCTCAGCTTCCTCAAATTTTTCATATCTCATCAGGACCTGTCCATACCTGAGATGCAGGTTTGGATTCTGGTAATCCAGCTGTAAGGACTGCCGGTACCTGAGGGCAGCTTGCCTGGGCTGACCTGTGATCCGGTAACACTCACCCATTTTGTAAACGATTTCAGCCTTTTTGGATCTGTCTGAAACCTTTGTAAACGCGTCCTTATATAAATCGATCGCTTCGGTATATTCGCCTGCTTCGTATGCAGCATTTGCCCTGAAATCCCTTTCTTTTCTCTGCCCTGTCGCCTCCTGCACAAAACATATTAAACCGAACAATATGAGAATACTTACTCCCTTATGCATATTCTTTGATCATCTGATGAATACCAATAATTTCTAAAATTACTGCTTTTTCGCATATAATAAAACGAATATAAACACCGGGTTCTTGTTTCCGGGGTCAAATAAACTCC
>JGI12048J13642_10344393_pt1 | contig 10665 bp, 10 predicted proteins | sample ElkSlonscriptome_16_FD_13642 | JGI IMG/M metagenome (IMG submission 13642) | reverse complement strand
GGACATCACTATGGCAGACCATTCAGATACAGCAAAGCACACGACAAGTACGACCGGCAAACGCATGTGGGGAGGACGCTTTCAAGAAGCCACTGACGCGTTAGTGCAAGAATTTAACGCTTCTATTGATGTCGATAAATATATGGCGTTTGAAGACATTGACGGTTCGATTGCCCACGCTACTATGTTGGCGGAAACGGGTATCCTCACGGGCGAAGAAAAAGACACTATCATAGAGGGTCTTGAAGCCATTCGCACTGATATTGCTGCAGGCAATTTTACGTGGCGAGTAGACCTCGAAGACGTGCACATGAACATCGAACGGGCACTCACCGAGCGCATTGGTGCTGTGGGTGGTAAGTTACACACCGCGAGAAGCCGCAATGACCAAGTGGCTACGGATTTTCGGTTGTATTTGCGCAAGCAAAGTGATGATTTACAGGCACTACTACTCGAGTTCTGCCGCGTGTTAGTTAATACCGCCGAGCGTCACCTTGACGTGATTATGCCCGGTTATACCCATTTGCAAGTAGCGCAACCAATTTTGTTTGCTCATCACTTACTAGCCTACGTCGAAATGTTTCAGCGCGATGCGAGTCGCTTAGAAGATGCCCAAAAACGTCTCAACGTGTCGCCACTTGGTGCAGGTGCCTTAGCGGGAACAACGTTTCCTATTGATAGACAGCGCACAGCGGGCTTGTTGGGGTTTGCCGATGTGGCTCACAACTCGCTCGATGCCGTGTCTGATAGGGATTTTGCGCTCGAGTTCCTCAGTGCAACCAGCATCGCCATGATGCACTTGTCGCGTTTAAGTGAGGAGTTAATCCTCTGGTCGAGCCAAGAGTTTGGTTTTGTGACCTTGCCCGATAGCCACACGACCGGCAGCAGCATCATGCCGCAAAAGAAAAACCCCGACGTGTGCGAATTGGTGCGCGGGCAGACCGGCCGCGTCTACGGCAACTTAATGGGTCTATTAACCGTGATGAAGGGTTTGCCGCTTGCGTACAACAAAGACATGCAAGAAGACAAAGAAGGTGCCATCGACAGCGCCAACACCTTGCGGGTAGCCTTGCTGCTCTACATTGACATGATTCCCAAAATGACCGTGCACAGTGAACGCACCCATGATGCGGCAGGGCGGGCGTTTAGTAATGCCACCGACTTGGCGGATTATCTGGTGCGGCGCGGGTTGCCGTTTCGCGACGCCCACGAAGTCGTAGGGACACTGGTAGCCCGTTGTTTGGATGTCGGTAAAGACTTACAAGATTTGCCCTTAGAAACAATGCGTGAGGTGTCTGCTTTGATTGAAGAAGATGTGTACGATGCTTTGGCGCTAAAGACGGTGGTCAATACCCGCAATAGTTACGGGGGTACAGGTAGGATGCAAGTAGAGAAGCAGCTCGAGCGCCTCAAGCGCATCTTGGTGGCATCGTGATCACAGTAGCCCCTACGCCTGAACGCACCTTAGATCCCAGTTGCGTACATGTGCGCCCAGCAACTGCAAGTGACGTGCCCGAAATTTTTGATCTGATTGGCTACTGGGCAGCCAAAAGCCAAATGTTGGTGCGTCCTATGCCCAATATCTTTGAAAACTTGCGCGATTTTTTCGTAGCAGAAATTGTCACCGACGAGGGGCGCGAATTCGTTGGTTGCGCCGCACTGCATGTACTCTGGGGTGATATCGCCGAAGTGCGTGGGCTCGCTGTAAAAGATGGCGTGCGCGGAGGTGGTATCGGCAAAAAATTGGTGTTTGCCTGTGAACAAGAAGCCCGTCGCATCGGTATTCCGCAGCTTTTTGCTTGGACGTACTCGGTGGGTTTTTTTGCAAAGTGTGGTTTTGAACCCGTTGATAAAACTCGCGACTTACATCCCCGGGTATGGTCAGAATGTTTGCGTTGTCCATTTTTTGCAGGTTGTAACGAAAACGGCATGCGTAAACGTCTCGCCGGAGTGCCCATGCCAAGCAATTTGCCAGAGCCACCTCCTGCGCACGTGCCACCAGGTATTCGTTAGCCCCTTGCTAACGTGCTATACGCCATTTTCTTCATTTGCGGTCTTCCACCCTTGCAAAGACTTCGGCAACGCGATATTATTACTTTGCAGTCATAAGAAGTGAGTTACAAAACGCCGTTGCGTTATACGTTTAGTGTGTACGAGTAAGTGGTTTTTTGCCACTTGATGCGGATAACTTGTGTGTGTAGTGATGTATAAATCTGCACATTAAGGTATAAGCACGTATGCGTGCCTACTGTAGATACAAGTGTAGGTACAAGGTATGAGGTAGAGGGTGTGGCGTGCTGAGGCGTGCTTGCATGATTAAGGTTTGTTAAATACTTGCAGTACGCTGATTATCCACAACACCTTAGCAACACTGAACAGGTCAACGCGCAACAAGCTTGTAACTTACGTGCCTCTCTTAGGTAGTAGTGTCACAAAGACATTAACGTTAATATATTAGTAATAAGTATTGACGATATTGACATTGCGACCTATGGCGTCTTAATTTCACGACTGTTTAGGAGGTCTCGCGTGGACGCACAGCAACAGCCTAATCAGGCCAAACAAGAGTCTAGTGAACAGAATAGGGTTGACTATTGGAAAGCCAACCTTAACTTGACGTTAACACTACTCGCGATTTGGTTTATCGCTGGCTACGTTCTTTCTATTATTCTCGCGCCCGTGCTTAACAACATCACGTTTTTAGGCGGCCCACTCGGCTTTTGGATTGCGCAAAACGGTGCCATTTACGTGTTCGTTCTACTCATCTTGGTGTACTGCATTCGCATGAACAGTCTCGATGAAGAATTTAATGTGGACGAGTAATGGATAGTCAGTTTTTTATTACCCTAGCGTTTGTCGTTGTCACGTTCAGTATCTATATTGGTATTGCTATTTGGTCACGCGTTTCGACGACGAGTGGTTTTTATGTTGCGGGTCAAGGTGTACCTGCGGTATTTAACGGTATGGCGACGGCTGCCAACTGGATGAGTGCGGCGTCATTTTTGTCGATGGCAGGGTTGATTGCCCTCGCCCGTAACGGTTTTGACGGAGCCATTTATTTGCTTGGTTGGACCGGGGGATATGTCCTTTTGGCGCTTTTGCTTGCCCCTTACTTGCGCAAGTTCGGTAAATACACCGTACCTGCGTTTGTGGGTGATCGCTACGAATCCAACGCTGCTCGCTTGGTAGCAGCCATCTGTGTGATTGTGATTTCGTATGTGTACGTTATCGGGCAAATTCGCGGGGTCGGTATTGCCTTTTCGCGCTTTTTGCAAGTTGACATTGCGGTAGGCCTTTTTATTGGTATGTTCATTGTGGCGCTTTACGCTGTTCTTGGCGGTATGAAAGGCATCACTTGGACGCAGGTTGCGCAGTACACGGCGTTGATTATTGCGTATATCATTCCGGCAGTAGGCATTGGGTCAACCCTCACAGGCAACCCCATCCCGCAGTTGTCGTTTATGGATATTGCGGGTCAACTCAATCAGATTCAAGAAGACTTGGGGTTTGGCCCTTACACTAGCCCCTTTAACTCATTAAGCCCGCTGAACGTCTTTTTGATCACCATGTCGCTCATGTGCGGCACGGCAGGCTTACCCCACGTGATCGTGCGCTTCTACACGGCTCGCAGCGTGAAAGGTGCCCGTTGGACGGGGTTTTGGGCATTGTTTTTTATTGCTCTGCTCTACACTACCGCGCCAGCCATTGCCGCTTTTGCTAAATATAACTTGATTGAAACTGTCAGCAACGCGCCTTACGACCAAGTGCCCGAGTGGTTTACGACTTGGGAAGGCACGGGTTTGCTGTCGTTCAATGACCTAAATGGTGATGGCTTAATTCAGTACGTGGCAGGCCCCGAAAACGAACTGTCGGTTAACAACGATATCTTGGTGCTGGCTAACCCGGAAATCGCTAACTTGCCTGAGTGGGTCGTTGGGTTTGTGGTCGCTGGCGGTTTAGCAGCGGCACTGTCAACAGCGTCAGGGTTGCTGTTGGTGATTGCGAGTTCTATCTCCCATGATATCTATAAAACCTTCATCAACAAAGACGCCAGCGAGCAAAACGAGTTGTTAGTTGCTCGTATTGGGGTGGTGGTTGGGGTGGTTGCCTCAGGCATTGCGGGTCTTAATCCACCTGGGTTCGTTGGTGAGGTGGTCGCGTTTGCCTTTGGATTGGCGGCAGCCAGTTTCTTCCCGACCATTGTGCTTGGTATTTTTGACAAGCGTACCAACCGTACAGGGGCGGTCGCTGGCATGAGTACGGGGCTTATCTTCACGAGTATCTACATCATCACAGCAGCACCGGGGATGATGGGAATGGGACCGTGGTTATTTGATATCAGCCCGCAAGGGATTGGCACCATTGGTATGCTCCTCAACTTCATCGTGACTTTGGTGGTATCGCGGCAAACGGCAGCGCCTTCAGCTGAAATGCAGGCGTTTGTGGAAAACATCCGCTACCCTAGAACTGCGTCGGCTTCTGACTGAACTGAGCGGTAAAAGTATTTGCAGTATTTGCAATAAAAGTATTCACAAAGGGGGCTTATGCCCTCTTTTTTTGGTCAGCGTTTTTTGGTCGTGGATTGGCTATGTTTTGTGGTGATGCAGGGCACGTGGTCACAAATGCGTGTCGAGTCGAGTGTCGATGAGCGGTAGTGGGGCTTGAGCCAACCCAACACCCTACAAAACCTACGTTCGACGTCTCAAGATGAGTGAGAATGCGTCACCAACTTGTATCGTAAGGCTATTGCAAAAACGCTTAATGCTTCAACCGACATTATCTGAACCAAACAGCTTGTTCTTCATGTTTTTGAAACCAACATTTGTCTTGTGGTTGGAAAAGAGATGTCTCTGACGCAAATTATCTCCGAACTCAGGTTATAAACTGCGCCCTACCAGTTGCGTCACCGCTTGCTGAAATTCAATTTCTAAAAAGGGTTTTTCAAGTACTGTCGCTTTGGGACGGCGCAAACGCCCAAGCAAGCCGCTTTGTTGTTCACTGCTTAGTACCAAAATCGGCAAGTGCCCTTGGGCAGGTAATTTGCGCACGTCGCGCACCAGTTCCCAACCTGCGCCATTAACATCTTCTATCACGATGGCTTGGGGATGATATTTGTCGATAAGTTCAGCCAAGTTGTCAGTTTCGATGGCGGTAACGACCCGCAGTGATGCCCGTTGCAAAGAAAGCCGCATGAGGCGCTGCATGGCTTCGGAGTTGGAAAATACCAATACCAAAGGGTCTTCAAGCTCGTGTGATACTGGGGCGATGAGCTCGAGTTCTTGTAGGTCATGAAAGATGTGATACACCTGCCGTTCGGGCAGTTCTAACTCAGCAGCAATACTGCTGGTGCTGCGTTTACCATCAAGCAAACCGAGCACGTCCCACGCGCCATCAGGAAGTGACACTTTGGTGGGGTTGCCCGTTTTTTCAAAACGCATATTGGACTTGATGTTGTTTGCTTGCCACTCGTCAATGCGCTTAACGACTTCCATCATGATCATAGTGGTATCTAGGGTGTGCGCGGTAGGCACTTGAGAGGCTTCTTGGGTGCGTTCTGAAAAACTAAACGTGCCACTCGTCCAACTCATCAGTTCGGTGAGGGCTTCAAGCACTTGTGCTCTTAGGGCATCACGCAGTTCTTCGTCGGTTAAGTAGCCACGTTGTACCGCCATCAGTCCTAAGGGGGTACCGGGGTTTTCGCGGTCTTGCTCGAGCAAAATCTTTTGCACTTCTAGGTGCGTGAGCATATCCATACGCACCAAAATCTCCCCGAGGTGAATGCCTGGGCGCAAGTACGCGTATTCGATGCGACCTCTATCAAAGTAGATGCGGGCGCGGCTCGAGCGCTTGCGCAAGGTCAGCACACCTGATTTTTGCCCTGCGACGACGATTTGCAAGACGTCGGACAGGGGTGCATCGCGCAAACTTCCTTCAATCATGCCATTACCTTATCGTTTGCCTTATCATCGCTTGCCTTATTGCTGACGTTGCGTTTATCTATAGCAGCCCTAGTCTACAGCAGCCCTTGTTGCTGCGTGGTGAGATGTTGCGGCAGGGCGTAACCCAAATGTTCGTAGGCTGCCGCTGTGGCAATGCGTCCTCTGGGGGTGCGTTGAATAAACCCCCGCTGAATCAAAAACGGTTCGTACACTTCTTCTAAGGTGGCTCTGTCTTCACTAACAGCCGTCGCTAGCGTGTCCAAACCAACGGGGCCACCGGCAAATTTGCTAATCATCGCATCCAAAATGGTGCGGTCACGCCTGTCTAAACCGAGCGGATCGATACCCTGTTCGTTGAGGGCTTGTTGGGCGCGCACGAGGGTTACGGCATCTTCGCCAGCAACCTCAGCGTAGTCACGTACGCGTCGCAAAAGCCTTTTAGCGATGCGCATGGTGCCTCGAGCACGCTTACCAATTTCGAGGGCGGCGTCTGGATTGAGGCTAAACCCAAATAACTCGGCATCCCGCGAGACACCCTTAGCGAGTTCTTCGGTGCTGTAGTACTCGAGGTGTTCAATGATACCGAACCTCGAGCGCATGGGGCCTGTTATTAACCCTGGTCGGGTCGTTGCCCCTATGAGCGTAAACCTCGGCAAATCCAAGCGGATGGTGCGGGCAGCTGGCCCTTGCCCAAGGATAATATCAATCTTGAAATCTTCCATGGCCGGATACAAATGCTCTTCGGCAATGCGGCTGAGGCGGTGAATCTCGTCAATAAACAGCACATCCCCATCATCTAATGCGTTCGTGAGAATAGCCGCTAAATCCCCCGGTTTTTCAATAGCAGGCCCACTGGTTACCCGAATACCCACACCTAGTTCATAGGCGATAATATGCGCTAGCGTGGTCTTACCCAAACCGGGCGGGCCATACAAAAGCACATGGTCGAGGGCTTCGGCACGGTTTTTGGCCGCTTGCAAGTAGACCTCGAGCTTGTCTTTAAGTTTGCGCTGACCGACATAATCTTCGAGCGTACGCGGTCTGAGCGCGCCTTCAATTTCCATTGTTTACAGTTTATCACGCTCAGATGAGCGCACCTGTTGCGTTTCGGGTGAAAGCCCCTGTACTCATTGCTTATCTGTTGCGCCTGCTAAGGTCAATAAAAATGGCTTATCATAGTTGCATAACTTAAGCTTTTTAAGGAGATTCGTTGACTCCTGAGATGTCAAAGTTACAAGCACTCAGTGGGTCTCTGCGAGGCGTGTATATCTCATCTGCAAAGATTTCATCAGCTTGGAGATCAAGCTCAATCCTTGCTTTAGTATCGAGGGTTTCAAGCAATAAACCATCGGCATAATCGAAAGCCACCTCTCCAAACAGTCCATAAAGACATTGTCTATTCTCTAAGTCTGTGAAGATATCAGTGATAGCGTCAAACTCATCACCTGCTTGTACAGACAAAAGAACTTGCTGGGAGGATTTTGCTATCTCAGTTAACGCTCGTCTCAGCAACTCATTGTCACTACCTGGGTAAGTTGTATTAATGTAGCGCTGTAAGTCATCGCGGACGCCGTTATTATCTATGTCTAGCCCTTCAATTGTGGCATCTTCTGCAGGGTCAACAGACATATTCGTGCCTGTGGGATTGACAGGATTTGTTTCCTCTTGAGCCAAAGAGAACACACACCAACCTATGAGTAGTCCAAGTAGGATTTTCATGACTTCACCTTAAGGCTTTTCTGGGTAAACTACAATATTAACTACAAAATTTCAACTTAATTGAATGCTAAACGGTGCTTGACACATGTGCGTGATAGCGTAAGTTATGCCGCGTCAAGCTACGTTGTCCTTTGATAGAGGGACGCTCATTTTGCACCCACCGCCCAAGGGCAAGGTGTGGGTGGAGTTTGTCACTTGGGATGACCGCATCGAAAAGTTTCGGATGCCTGCCATGCAATATCGGGCGTTTTTGGAAGCCGTGCGCCGTGAGGGTACAGAAGTCGTCGATAAAGCGGCACAGTTTCAAAAGTTGACGTTAGCAGCCAGTCGAAGCCAAAGAACCTTTTGCCCACCAAAAAGAAGCCTTGCGGGCGTGGCAGGACGCTGGTATGCGCGGGGTGGTGGTGCTACCGACGGGGGCAGGGAAGACGTATCTGGCGCACATGGCCATGCAAGTAACCCCCCGCTCAACGCTGATTGTGGTGCCAACTTTGGACTTGTTGCATCAGTGGTATGCGCAGCTCGAGGTCACCTTTCCTGATACGCCCGTAGGTCTTTTGGGCGGCGGTGCCAAAGACGACACACCCATTTTGGTGGCTACTTACGACAGTGCCGCTATTTTTGCCGAAAAACTAGGCAACCGCTACGGGTTACTTATTTTTGACGAGTGTCATCATTTGCCAGCAGACTTTAAACGTAGTATTGCTGAATACTCCATTGCCCCGTACCGCTTGGGCTTGAGTGCCACGCCAGAGCGCTCAGACGGTAAAGACGCTGACCTAGACACGCTTATTGGTTCAGTGGTGTACAACAAACGCCCACAGGATTTGGCGGGGCAGGCGCTCGCTAAGCACGACATCGTGCAAATTCGGGTGGAACTCACTGACGCTGAACGGAAGCGGTATGAGGCGTGTCTGGAAACGCGTAATGCTTTTTTGCGAGACAAGAAAATTTCTTTGGGTAGCCTCAAAGGGTGGCAGTTTTTTGTGGCGCAAAGTGCGCGCTCGAGCGCAGGCCGGGCGGCTATGCTCGCTCACCGGGAAGCCAAGCAGCTAGCGTTTGCCAGCCAAGCCAAACTGCGGGTACTCATTGATTTGCTCAGTGAACATGCCAGCGATCGAGTGCTGATTTTTACCGATAGCAACGATACCGTCTACGACATTTCCGAGCGCCTCTTGATTCCGGCGATTACCCATCAGACCAAAGTCAAAGAACGCCACGAGACGCTCAATCGTTTTCGAGAAGGTATTTACCCGCGTCTGGTGACGAGTAAAGTGCTCAACGAAGGCGTGGACGTGCCGGCTGCCAATGTTGCCATTGTCCTTTCGGGATCAAGCACCACCCGTGAATACGTGCAACGTTTGGGGCGTATTCTCAGGCGGCAAGAAGGCAAACTCGCCCGTTTGTATGAAGTGATCGCAGCAGATACCAGCGAAGAACGAGTCTCCGAACGGCGGCGGGGGGTATCTCGGGAACAGCGTCAACAAGTACAAGAAAAAGAGCAACAAGGGCGCCTCGAGCTTACCCCCATCTCCGAAAACGACAGTTTATCGTTTGAAGATTTATGAACGGTGACGTGTAAGGCATTATGCTGACCAGTGATTTGCTCATGCGCCGCATTCAAGGTGGCGAGATTATTCCCAAACATCTGCCGCACAACCAAAAACACAAAATGACGGCCAGTGACATCATCGAGGTGTTTAGTGCCCATGTGGGACAGACGCGGGGTGAACTAGAAAGTGCCCTGCAGTTACTCGAGGGAACCGATACCGACTACCGCATCAAACGGGGGTTTGCGCATATTCTCAGCAATGGTTTTAGTGACTTTGAAGTGGTCAGTCCGCTCGAGCCAGAAACCTTGCGCGAGAAAGTCTTTACCGCTTCTGCTGCGTTTGTCCCATCAGAACCCAACCGCGATAAGGTGCTCGCCAATGTTGCCGACGTGCTTAGTCACGAATTGGGTAAAGTGGTGACGCCTGACGTGGTGCAAGCCGGACTCTACGCTGACTTGCAAGCCAACCATATCCTGACGCAATTTGACGCCCCCGAACCGGACACGCTCATTGACCGCTATAACCTTTCCCAAGCCCAAGGGGTGCTGTACCGTGCCAGTCACATCGTCATCACCGCGTATCGCAACGACCCGGGCGAATACAAACTTTTGTTTCGGTACCTAAAACTCTTTGGTTTGATGGCATATATTGAAGGTGACGCCGATACCGGTTTTACGATTACGATTGACGGGCCTGCGAGTTTGTTTCGGGCGAGCACCCGCTACGGCACAGACTTAGCCAAGTTTTTGCCTGCTCTGCTGCATGTGAGCCGCTGGCGCATGGACGCTACCTTGGTGCCGCCGAGTAACTACGGGGGTAACCTTGATGAGGTGCGTTTCGTGCTCGAGGCAGGCTGCCCGTTAGTTTCGCACTACAAAAAGGGTGCGGTGTTTGACTCTGCCATCGAAGAAGCCTTTGCCCAACGCTGGCAAAAGACCAAAACGGACTGGCGTTTGGAGCGCGAAGTGGACTTGCTGCCGATACCGGGCAGTGTGATGGTGCCGGATTTTCGGTTGGTGCACCCGGACAAAGAAAAAACCTATCTGCTAGAAATCGTCGGTTACTGGCGGCCAAAATACTTGCAGAAAAAGTTTGCCCAAGTGCGCAAATCTGGTCGTGATGATCTCATTTTGGCGGTGTCTGAGCGGCTCAATTTGGAAGCTGCTGGTATCAAAATCGAGGATGTACCCGCCAAAATCATCTGGTTTAAGGGCAAAGTCAACCCGCAAGATGTCCTCAAAGCGGTTGCTTAACTGCTGCTCAGCTAGCATGGGCGAACAGCCAAAGTAAAAAACGGGTGAAGAAGTAAAGTATTGCCGCAACACCTTAACGCAGCCAAGGTCTTTAAGATGAGTTTACACTCGCGTATAGATTTGTGGGTGCTATTTTATCAGCATCAGAAAACTAAACAAAAGAATATCCAAAATACCTACTTCCATTTGATAAACAGTTTG
>JGI12048J13642_10002047_pt1 | contig 10669 bp, 9 predicted proteins | sample ElkSlonscriptome_16_FD_13642 | JGI IMG/M metagenome (IMG submission 13642) | reverse complement strand
CTACTTTGCTATCTGCGACGACATGGTGGTTGTTATGAACTACTCGTAATGGGTTTACAGCAATACTTTTGCACTATTTAACAATGCAGAAATTGAACGTCAAGCCAATTACATCAGAGTGTGTTTTCTACTACATAAAAAACACGGGAAAAGTCCTGCCGGACTAAATCCGATTGCTGTATGTAAAACCAAAGAACTTCTCCTGATAGATTTATTTGGAGCAGCATCGTATCCAGTGGGCCATCAAGTCCCTCAAAATCCGTCGAATACTCCCGTGGATCTTCTTGGGGAAAGATAGTATACCCACCGAGATTGGCAAATATGTCAGTATAACTGGTAGAATCTTCAGTTTTACTTGTAGTCGTTTCTTCATTAGTCCTTACTTCAAACGCTTCTCCCCAAGAATCATAGGCTTCTTCATAGGCTTCTCTAAATGCCTCAATATCCCTCCGATCGAGGTCATGCAACAGCACATCATAAAACTGATAGTCCACTGTTGGCATGAATTCATATCCAGACCACCACTGAATGGCTGAACAAGTGGGGGGATACGCGCCCACAATACTAAATTCTGCTACTGCGTCCAGATCTCTAAGCTCTGGGTTTTTGTCGGGCAAGAAGTCAAAGTTGGTTTCCAGATTTGCCTCATTCAGATCGGGTTCAGGAAAATAGCGGATACAGAAGGTTGTTTGTTGAAACCAGTCGGTCTTATCAAATTCACTATAGTGTTCGTGGAGACAACCGTAATAGCCACTATCGGCAATAAAAAACTGAAGAATCCCCTGCCGTGGAAATGGCTCCATAGATGGCGCTTCGGCAAAATTAATCTGAATCAACAGATGCAAATATTCCCCTTCTGGTGTTTGAGGATAGCTCATTCCTTTGGGTAGATACGGCAAGCCAGCCCGACTGATTTGCTCTCCCGGAAACTTGCTACTCCACCAGGTTAAAGTATCGTCAGGAACAAGGTGAATCCCCAGATAGGGTTTAGCAGTTGCTTCGATGCGATCGCGATAAGGTTCGAGAATGGCTGGCATCACTTTCCTGATCACATAATTTGAGGATTCCGCATCTAGAGGAGAATTAACCACAGCCCAAGCTCTGCGCCACATTGGGTCAAGATTCGTCGTTTCATCAATCTGAGTTCCGAGAAAGTTTGCCTTACTCAAATCAACTCCCGCTAAATTAGCACCTTTGAGGTTGGCATTTTCCAAGTTTGCGGATATCAAGTCAGCATTACTCAGATCGACTCCACTCAATTCCCGTCCACACTGACTATGATTCAGGATTTCCCAGACTAATTGCCACTTAGGATCGAGTAGGGTTGCTGAGTTAATTACAGTGTTTTTAAGTATTGCTCCGTCGAGATTTGCTTCTTGAAGATTTGCACCAGATAAATCAGTGTTTTTAAGTGTTGCCCGATTGAGGTTTGCTCCTTGAAGATTTGCACCTGATAGGTTGATCAATTGCAAATTCAAGCCACTTAGGTTAGCATCAGTTAAATTGGCTCCTGCAAGGCACAATTCTCGATCAAAGCTAGCGTTTCTCAAATCTGCTCCACTCAAATTTGTGTTGCGAAAATTGGTTCTGGAGAGCCTTGTAGATTGAAGATTCGCCCCAGCAAGATTCATTCCTTGGAAATCCTGGCTACTGAGGTTAGCATTGCTTAAATCTAGATCCTCTGTAACTTGATGATTGAAAATAGCCCAAATCTTGCGCCAAGTAGGATCGAGTTGCGTTTGAGCGTCAATAATAGTTCCTTCTAGACGAACTTCCGATAGTTCTGCTCCCTGTAAATTTGCTCCCTTTAAGTTTGTATGACTCAGATTTGCAAGACCTAGATAGACTTTTTGTAGGTTTGCCTGTTGGAGGTTGGCGTTAGAGAAATTGACTTGACTCAGGTGTGCTTGCTCAAAATTGGCATTGCTGAGGTCAGAATGGCTAAAGTCTAGCTTGTACAAGGATACATTCGCAAAATTGGCTCCCTTAAAACTAATGTGGCTGAAATCATCTTCTTGAGGGAAGCGAGCATTTTGGAAGTTGGCGCGATCGCATTTTGCTCCTTGCAGTTTGAGATTGTGAAGACGGGCATGTTGTAAATTAGCGTCTTCTAAAGTGGCATCAGTTAGATTAGCCCCATTGAGATAAGCGTTGCTTAAATCAGCCTGTTGTAAATTTGCCTGACTTAAATTAGGATTGCCAGTGAGGTCAGCATTACTCAAATTTGCCTCTCTCAAATTAGCACCGCTTAGATCGACGGAAGATAGGTTGCTTCGTTGTAGGTTCGCCTGTTGTAAGTTGGTGTTAGTTAACTTAGCGTCATTCAGGTGAGCATTACTCAAGTTAGCTTGACTCAAATCGGTATGGTGAAAATTTGTTTGGCAGAGTTTTGTCGATTGCAGGTTAGCCCCCGCTAGGTTAAATCCTGAAAAATTCTGGTGACTGAGGTCAAGATTTTGTAACTCTAAATCCTCATGGGTTTGGTTGAGAACAGCTATAACCTTGCGCCAACTGGCTGCCAGTTGGGTTTGTTCGTCAATGATTGCTCCTTTTAGATTGACTTGATTGAAGGTTACTCCCTGGAAATTGGCTCCTTTTAAGTTGGCATTATTTAAATTAGCATCGTTGAGATTGGCGTTGCTTAAATCAGCCTGTTGCAAATTTATCTGACTTAAATTGGCATTATTGAGGTCAGCATTACTCAAATTTGCCTCTTTCAAATTAGCACTGCTTAGATCGACGGAAGATAGATTGCTTCGTTGTAAGTTTGCCTGCTGTAAGTTGGCGTTAGTCAATTTAGCCTGATTCAAGTGAGCATTACTCAAGTTAACTTGAGATAAATTGACCCCAGTTAAATCAGCACGTTGAAAATTAGCATGACTTAGATTGACTCCCGATAAATTAAGTTCAGCAAAGTCAGTTGCCGGATTGAGTCCAATTTCTCTGGCTCGTTGCAGAAAGTTATCAGCGCTTTCTTGACGTAGAAGATCAACAATTTCTTGGCGTTCGCTTCGGGTTAATTGACCTTGGTGTTGCGGCTGTGTCGATTGATCGGAATGATTCGATTCGTCGTCAAATGCACTATTTCGCCGTCTGCGACGACGTGGAGGTTGTGCTGAATCACTCATGGTGGTCTCGTTGATAATACTTTTGTACTACCTAGGATAACGGCGCGGAAATTGAACGTCAAGTCGAAGGGTCAATCCCTTGATCACGTAGAGACGTAGCATACTACGTCTCTACATTTTCCCATTCCCTATTCCCCATTCCCCATTCCCTATTCCCGCTTCGCGTAGCGCTATAATTTCGCGATCGCGGTGTGGTTTAATGACTTTTTTAACGGTTTCAGATATACCATAATTCGTGCGGACAATTTGAGGACAACGCAGACAGGCGTCTTTCCCTTCCTGTTGCCACCATCGACAATCTTGACGGATGCGACAGGGTGGTAAGTCTTTCACCATTGTCGGTAATCCTTCGACAATTTGTTGAATAAGATGGCATTGATGTCCATCAAAATGTTGACACCCCCGTTCCCAGCAAGGAGCAGCGATTCGATAGACTTCGGTTGGATCAACGGGTTCAGATAATGCTAGTAATTCATCCGTTATTGGCTGAGGTTCCCGCAGATATGCTACTTGTGGACTGTCAACAGTGCCACCTACTATACCGAAGACAACGCTATCTTTAGTATCAGGGGGAGCGCTAGGACAGAGTGAAGATTTATTGTCTTTGGGGTGTGCCGTTTTTGACGGTATTGGTGTTGCCTGACTCGGCTGTATTCTATCTTTTCTTGAATTAGCCATTTCCCTTAAAGAATGAGAATTTATTTGGAATTTAACGATGAGACAACGGGGTTTAATTTTGGGAAGCAAATATTTGATTGAATTAACGCTGTCGATTCATTTTATTTTTCAACCATTGTCTCAGTAAACCTAACGTTTTAGTCGGTGGATCGTTAGCTATCTCAGCTTTAGAGTTATTCCCCGCCTGATCATTAACTTGGTCTACAGATATTACACCCGCTGTTTCCGGAGGAGCCAATGCTGTGCCTGCTAGAGGAGGCATTGGTGCTGTGCCTGCTAAAAGAATACCGTGACTATCGGCACTGGCTATTTCTCGACGCCCTAACGCGCGATCGACGGCTCGCTCAATCGCTTCCCCTAATTCTTTCGTGTCAATTTCAAGGTCAAACTTGAGATAAATTTGTAATTCTGGAGGCAAATAAGTTTGTAATTCTTGTTTCTCTTTCTCATTAACCTGTTGAGAGAGTAAATTATAGGCTATTAACTGTAAATCACCTGTCTCGTTTTGTACCACTTGGCGTAGCACGTCTTTCCCAGGCTGACCATAGTTGAGCGCCTCGTCTAAAGCCGCCATTCTGATTTCTTCAGACTCACTCGTCAAACGTTGTTTAACTCCCTCTAATCCACCCAGCACACCAGAATTTAATGGGAAACCTTGTCCGCCTAAAACGGCGTCATTGGGATTGGGTTGATTGGAATTGGCTGTCATCGGTTACAATTGTTGTCGGTGTAGTTAGGAAAAGGTGTACAGAACTGGTGTTCTCACGACAATACTTTTGTACTACTTAGGATAACGACACGGAAATTGAACGTCAAGTTAATTATATAATTTCGCGATCGCATCAGCTCATCACTCTAAACGGCTGAGGGTAAACTGTCCTACATTCCTCGCCGTATCGTACCAATGTCCATCAAAGCGATCGGGTTGAGTTAATCTTCCCGCATGAACCGCATAGTAGCCGTTTCCTGGAGTTTCTTGGATGAAATAAATTAGGGTAATTCCTCGCCCTGTTACCACTTCTCCGTTAAACGTACTGGGATTATTGATATCTACATAATGTCCGGTAAAGTTTGTCCCCTCTTGAGTTAAACAGACGGAATAGGTGCGTCCTAACCGCTGAATTTTCCATACTGTTTCAGCTTGAAAAACCTGTTCAGAGAGTAAATTATAGGCTTTGAACTGTAAATCACCTGTCTCGTTTTGTACCACTTGGCGTAGCACGTCTTTCCCAGGCTGACCATAGTTGAGCGCCTCGTCTAAAGCCGCCATTCGGATTTCTTCAGACTCACTGGTCAAACGTTGTTTAACTCCCTCTAATCCACCCAGCACACCAGAATTTAATGGCAAACCTTGTCCGCCTAAAACGGCGTCATTGGGATTGGGTTGATTGGAATTTTTTTTCATAAGTTCAAAACGTATCTGTTAGTAAAGGGCGACCCGATCCAATTGAGTGGACTTGGGTTATTTAGTGATGCAAGCGGGTCGCCCCTACATAGGTTTTATTCGGTTCCATTACGGAGTTGGGCAGACTTATTGTGAAAAATTAGCCCCGCTATTCTCCATAATGTTCACCTGTGACCTTCCCTCGAAACACGATGTATTGATAGATGTTGTATGCCAACATAATCGGAATCAGAACACCGATAAAGATGATCATGAACACCAGCGCACTGGGGTCAGCCGCCGCCTCATAAATGGTGATCTGAGTGGGGATAATGTAGGGAAACACAACCAAGGCTAATCCCAGGAATGTCAGTAAAAACAGTAGAATCGTCCAAATTAATGGCGTTCTCTCTTCCTGTCGATTCAGACTTCTCCAGAGTAGCCAAATCAGCGTAATTCCCAGTAGGGGTATGGCGGCGAAGATATAAACTTGGGGTTGAGAAAAAAGACGCGATCGCGCATACTCATAAAAGATGGGCGTGGTAATCGTAATCACAATCGCGCCAATTAGCGTGGTGATCGCGGCAATTTTAGCGGTTTTGTAATGGGTAGCTTGTAACTCTCCTTCTGTTTTCAGAACCAAATAGGTTGAGCCAATTAACACATACCCTTGAATTAAAGTCAATGCTACGATAACCGATTGCCAGGTGAGCCAATCCCAAGTGCCGCCAATAAAATGACCCGCTTCATCAACCGTAATCCCCGATAGTACAGCCCCCAAAGCAAATCCTTGACCTAATGCCGCGCTAAAACTTCCGGCACCAAAGGCTAAATTCCAGAAGAACTTACGATTCGCTTGTTCGCGAAACTCAAACGCCACCGCCCGAAATATAAACCCAAAAACCATGAATAAAATTGGGATGTACAAGGCAGTTAAAATCGTGCCGTAGGCTAAGGGAAATGCACCAAACAAACCCCCGCCCATAATCACCAGCCAGGTTTCGTTGGCATCCCAAACATTACCCAAACTGGTCATTAAAATACCCCGGCGTTCCTCAGTAGAAGAGGTAACAGATAAAATACCCACCCCTAAATCAAATCCATCCAGCATCACGTAGAGGAAGAGAAACAGGGCTAAAATCGCAAACCAGACTTGGGGCAGAAAATAGGATAGTGTCTCCATAAAACCTCCTACTGCTGTGCTTCTAGTGGACGTTCATCGGGAATAAACTGTCCTGGGGTAGTGTTGACACCTTCTTGAGTCTCAGAACTGGGTAAAGGGAGGTTTAAATTGGGACCTCGGCGGATAATTCGGCTACCGAAAAATAAAGTCGCACAAAATAACAGGATGTAAACCCCGGTGAAACAGAGTAACGACGTTAAAACATTGCTGGCTGGGACATTAGACACGGCATCTACGGTGCGGATTTGCCCGTACACTGTCCAGGGTTGTCGTCCCACACAGCGAACAATCCAGCCGGATTCTACCGCAATATAACCGAGGGGCGCGGCAAAAATCCAAGCAAATAGAAGCCAACGCTGCTGGGTAATGTTTTCCGGCGAAAGCTTACCCCGTAGCCATTGCAGTACACTCACCAGCATTAATCCGGCGAAGAAGAAGCCAATGGCAATCATGATCCGGAAAGAATAGTAGATTAACCCTAACAGATGGGGTCGATCTTCCGGTTTCCACTCCTTCAATCCCAATACAGGTTCTGGTAATTCTTTTTTGAATTCCAGGATATATCCCAAAGCATTGGGAACTTTAATTTCCCAATCATTTTTTTCAGCGCTTTCATTGGGGAATGCCAAAAGACTCCAATCAGCGGCAACTCCAGCAGGTATAGTTTCCCACTGCGCTTCCATCGCGGCTAGTTTGGACGGCTGATAACGATACACTTGTTCGCCACTTAAATGCCCAATATAGATCTGTAAGGGGGCAACTGCGATCGCAGTCGCTAAAACAATTTTCAACGCCTTAGAAAAGAAGGCAGAATGGCGTTTGTTGAGAATGTACCAAGCGCTAATTCCACCAATCACAAACAGCGATGTCTCCAGGGTGCCAAAGAACATGTGTAGGACACTGTTCATCATAAAGGGATTAAAAATTGCCTGAAAATAATCGCTGACAATAAACTTGCCATCGACAAATTCTCCCCCGGCTGGGGTTTGCATCCAGGAATTGGCGGCTAAAATCCAGAACGTGGATAAGTTCGCCCCGAATGCGACAAGGATAGTGGCAACATAGTGCATGATCGGATTAACACGCTGCCAACCAAACACCATAATCCCCAAAAACGCCGCTTCTAGCATGAACGCCATCGACGCTTCAAAGCCGAGAATGCTGCCAAAAAAATTACCCACCGCCTCGGAAAAGGATGCCCAGTTGGTACCAAACTGAAATTCCATCGGCACACCCGTGGCGACACCGATGCCAAAGTTAAGGACATACAGCTTTGACCAGAAGCGAGCATGGTAATAATAATCAGGATTGCGCGTCTTTAGCCATAGTCCTTCCACGATAACCAGGTAAATCCCCATACCTGTGGTGAGAACGGGCCACAGCATGTGAAAAATAGCCGTCACCGCAAATTGCAGACGTGACAGCACGACGGTATCAGACAAAAATTCCATAACGTTCCGTTACATAAGACCTGAACATGGATGCGAGAGGCTTTTGTTCCATGGGAGAGACCCGATACGGAAGGGGGGAGAATTCAAAGCCTCTCTCCTTGCAGGAGAGAGGTTTGGAGAGAGGTTTTCCAGATCCCGACCAAAAGTAAGCTACAGGATAACCACAGGGTTTGGTGTCTTTAGCGCGGTAGCGTTTCCTGTGCTACATCCCCTAAGTTAAACAGGAATGGCACACTACTATTGGAATCACCACCCATGACCAAAACTTTCGGCATTTGCGCCCCTCCTTGTTTCCAGGCTTCGATCGCTTCTTTTTGCAGAACCAATGGTCCACCTTGCTCCCTCAGGGTTTCCGCCAACAGTCGTTGGGCTTCGGCTCTACCCTTGGCGCGATTAATGTCCGCTTGGGCTTGTTGTTCGGCTTCCCGGGCAACGTAAACAGCACGTTGCGCCCGTTGTTCAGCGATTTGTTTTTCCTCAACCGCCCTGGAGAACTCTGGGGAGAAGTTTAGGTCAACCACGCTGGTATCCAGGACGATGATGCCATACTTTTCCAATCGTTCATTCAAAGCATTATCAAAGTCCTGCTTCAGTTCAGTCCGTTTGGTGATTGCTTCTTCTACCGTTCGCCGAGCCGCTGCAACTTTGAACGATTCCTGAGTTTGAGGGGCGATAATTTTCGAGACGATATTCTGTAATGTGCCTTGTGTCCGTCGGATCGTAACCACCTGTGTGGGATCAAGGCGGAAGTTGATCGCGAAGCTAGCCGAGAGATCCTGAAGATCCTTAGTGGAACTCTGGGCGGGAACTTCAAATTTTTGCACGGTCACATCATAGACGTCCACCACTGAGATTATGGGGGGCTTGACGTGGATTCCCTCTAGTAAGGCTCCATCTCTGGCTTTACCCAAGATGCTGATCACCCCGGCTTGACCTGGGTTGATGATCACAAAGGAGCTAAAGCTAAGGAGAATCAAGGCTGCTGCGATAATCCCTCCCACTAAAGCTTGCCAATTCTGTGAATTCTGATACTTCAACGTTTACTCTCCTTACTTAAACGCCATTGGCGACTCTTTACAGCCTACCAATGTTCAGACTCAATTGCGGCGATCAAGGGAAGATAGGGGAGCTGGGGGTGATGGGGTGATGGGGTGATGAGGTGAGGGGGTGTCATGGTGTGTTTGTTGTAGGGGCGGGTTTTACCGATAACAGTTTGCTACAAACCGATAATTTAACTAAACCCGCCCTGACTCAGGGTTCAGATTTTTTAATCCCTCTTCCTTGCTGCCCAATCTTATACCAAATCTGCTTAATTATACAGATACAGGAGTTTTCAGAAGGGTGACAAAGTTCGATAGAATTTGTAATCCTGCTGTGGATGACTTTTCGGGATGGAACTGAACCGCCATCATATTCTCCCGCGCGATCGCAGCCGTGATCTGTTGTGATCCGTGGGTTACTGTAGCGGCGCGAATCGTCGGATCAACGGGTTCAACGTAGTAGGAATGGACAAAATAAACTTGCGGGTTCTCCGATAACTGCATCCACAAGGAACAATCCGGTTGAGTGAACTCCAAGTGGTTCCACCCCATGTGCGGAATACGGATATCCGGTTCTGGCTGAAATCGCCGCACTTTTCCGGGAATAATCCCTAATCCGGGTTCTTTTCCTTCTTCGGAACCCTCAAACAGAATTTGTAACCCCAAACAGATACCCAGGAACGGTTTACCACTGGCAATTACCCGTTTAATCGGTTCCTCAAGTCCGCGCGATCGCAAATGCTGTACAGCCGGATCAAAGGAACCCACTCCCGGTAGTACCACGGCATCCGCCTGTTCAATCTCAGCCGCGACATCCGTTATCTTGGTTGTTGCACCTGCATTCTCTAACCCTTTACAAGCCGAGTGCAAGTTACCCATATCGTAATCAACCACCGCAATGATTGGCATGAACCGATTCCTCGTTATTTTTGTGGTTAAATCTTTATTTTAATGAGTTCGGTGCTAATCGATAATGTCAACAACTATCCTTTTGACATCCTTTCAAACCTGGTTACCTGATCAGAAATCCAATGCGTCCGATGATTTACTCCTCAAACTCCAAGCTGAGAATGTCTCCTTCCCGGATCAAGCCATATCTTTAACGTTCCTGAGACAGCTACCCGTGGACGTATTCCCCGCCAGCGATTTAGCGATCGCGAAAATTGAACACCTGCAACCGGATGTGGTAATTTGTTGCGGTATGGCCCAATCCCGTTCCCAATTAACTGTAGAAGCTGGAGCCACGCCTCGATACCTTGTTGCTCAAGTGTATTGGTTCATTTATTATCTAGTTCTTCAACCAATTTTAAGCCTGAAAGGGTTGTCCTATTGTCTTCCCGCCTTCTTTGGCAATGAGACATCTTTCGAGACTCAATTCCTCAAAACTGCTGTAGACTTAGAGAAATTAGTCGAGGGATTAACTGAAACGGAGATTAGTCATGACGCGGGGAAATTTGTCTGTGAAGGACTCTATTATCAGCTATTACGCTATTTTCAGGATTATTCGCCAACAACGGGCTGCATCTTTGTCCACGTTCCCGTACTAACCCCCGAAAATCTATCTACAATTTTGACTGACTTTCGCCTAATTATTTCCCGAATCGCCCTTTGGTCAACCCTTCAGCACCAAAGCCGAAGACGAGACGCAACGACTGCGGCTTAGAGACAAAGGCAATATTGATTCCTTCTGCTTTAATGGAGTTTTTTTAGGTTGGGTTTCGACTTCGCTCAACCCAACCGACTAACCCCTGCACAGCGCAGCGGAAATACTTGAACAGCTTCGTAGATAGGATGAAGCAATGTAG
>JGI12048J13642_10347640_pt1 | contig 10682 bp, 6 predicted proteins | sample ElkSlonscriptome_16_FD_13642 | JGI IMG/M metagenome (IMG submission 13642) | reverse complement strand
CCCGCCGCGATACGAGCCTGGCCTTCCTCCGGGCCGTCGGCGGTTCCGGTACCCTGCTGCGGCTCGTGCCGGTGGGCGTCCGGGGAGCACTCGAGCGGGTGTCTCGGAGTGCGCGGTCGCTGCGGGTGGCGGGGGAGGACACGGCCCTCCAGGGCCAGTGGGAGGCGCGGATCCACGAGGCAGCGGTCCGGAGAGTTCTCGCCGGTCGGCGGAGGGAGGAGCTCCACGCCGTGGGCCGGCGGTTCGCCCGGGAAGCCATCGAGCCCCTCCTCCGGCCGGAGATGGTGGCCCGTCTGGAGGCACATCGATCCCAGGGGGACGTCCTGGTTCTGGTCACCGCCTCGCTGGAGGTTTCGGTGGAGGCCTGGGCGGACGGACGTGGCTTCCACCACGCCGTGGGGACCCGGTTGGAGGTGGACGCCCGAAGGTCGGGTCACCGGCCGCTTCGCCGGGGCCTATTGCTGGGGGCGGGAGAAGGTTCGGAGGTTGGAGGAAGAGGTGGGGCCGATGGAGGACTGGTACGTGACGGCCTACGGAGACAGCCCCGGGGACGGGCCCCTCCTCCAGCGGGCGGACCGGCGGGTCTGGGTGGGCGGCGACGGGCTCAAGGGGGCCGAGGACCCGTGAGGCTGGTCGCACGGCCGCTTTTGCTTGGGCCCGGGCTCGGGGCGCACGTCAGGCCCTTGGTGGAGCCTCGGGGATCCCGAGGCCCTGGAGGGCACGGGCGGTATCCGTCAGGTCTCCTATGACGGTGTGGGTGGGGGCTGGGCGGGTCCGAATCACCGTGGGAATGGCCACGATGCCATCCCGGCGGGCACGAGCCGGCTCCTGGCTCAGGTCTACTATGGCAACCACCGCCTCGGGCCCCACGTGCCGCGCAACCAACGCTTCCAGCCGCCGATGGGTGGCTTCGGCGTTCGGGGTCATGCCCGCCACGTAGAGAAGGAAGTGCCAGTCCCTCGCCGGGGCCTCCGGATTCTGGTCCACGGGACTAATCCGCGGCCACCGTATTGCTGTTGGTGGCCACGAACGTGACGCCTTCGTCGGTGACGGCGAGCTGACGGACGTAGCGCGAGTGCTCGATGCCTCGGGATTTGAGGATCCAACCATAGCGTTGCCGGGCTCCCTCCCTCCGTTCCGCCTCGAGCACCACCCAGGTGTCCATGAGTGAGGAGACATGGCTATTCGAGGCGGAGTGGCCGCTCACGTCCGCCGCCTCCAGGGCGGTGAACATGGTGGTGACCCCCCGGGCCTTCAGAAAGTCCACGAGGCGAACCAGCATGCTCCGACTCGGGCCGCTCTCCTCCGACACGGCGATGCTGGTGAAGGGATCCACGACCATGACCCGGGGATCATGTTCCTCCACCGCCCGCTGGATGCCGAAGAGGTGCCCCTCGAGACCACGCTGGGAGGGCCGCCACGATTCGATGTCGAGGCGCCCCTCGTCCACCCAGGGCCTGAGGTCGTAGCCGACGGCCCCCATGTTGCGAAGGATCTGCTCCGGCGACTCCTCGAAGGACAGGTAGAGGGCCCGCTCCCCGCGACGGCAGGCCCCGTGCACGAAGGCGGCTCCCAGAGAGGATTTCCCGGCACCTGGACTCCCGGAGACCAGAGTGCTGGAGCCGCGATGCACGCCCGTCCCCGCGAGCATCTCGTCCAGCGATGGGATTCCGGTGCTGATGCGCTCTCGGGTGGCTTCGTGTTCCAGCCTGGATGCGGTGAGAGGGATCAGCTCGATCCCGTTGGACCCGATGAGAAAAGGGTGCTCGTCGCCACTATGAGGCCCCCCCCGATATTTGAGCACGCGGGCGCGCCGGGTTCCCAGCTCGTTCTGGATGCGGAAATCCAGCAGGATCACGCAATCGGCGACGTATTCCTCGAGGCCTCGCCGGGTGAAGGCCTCCCCACGACCGGCCTCGGCCGTGACCAGAGTGGTCACACCCCTTGCCTCCAGCCATCGGAAGAGGCGGCGGAGCTCTCGCCGCAGGCTCCCGCTCTCCCCCAGCTCGGAGATCACGGACTCGAGGGTGTCCACCGCCACACGCTTGGCGCTGACCTTCTCGATGGCGCTCTCCAACTGAAGGAGGAGCCCATCCAGGGTGAAGGAGCCGGTGGTGGCGTCGGGGAACGCGCCCGGATCCACATGCAGGACCTCGATGCTTCCCGTCTCCACATGTTGACCGAAGGCGAAATCGAACCCTGAGAGGTCACGTCGGAGGTCGTCCAGGTCCTGCTCGAAGGTCACCAGGACACCCGGTTCTCCCGCTCGGGCTCCTCCGGCGAGGAACTGGGCCGCCAGGACGCTCTTCCCGCACCCCGATCCGCCGGCCACCAGGCTGATCCTGCGGGTTGGCAAGCCACCCCCGAGGATATGGTCCAGCCCCGGTACGTGGGTGGGCGTCTTCGAGAGGATGTCATTCATGAGGGAGGGGAGGAAGCGGACGAGTCGTCGACAACGGTGCCGTTGGAGAGGAAGGGCATGAGGGCATTCTTCAGCTCCTCGATTTCCAACGGCTTGGGCAGAAAGACCAAGGGGCCCGGGGGCGCATCGGGGAAGTCCTGGCGAAGCTCGGCGGACCCGAACCCGGAGGTTACGACGACGGGCGTCTCCGGGCGCAGGTCCCACACCCCGCTGGCCAGGCCTGCCCCGGAGATGTGGGGCATGATCCCGTCGGTGACCACCACGTCCACAGCACCCGGATCCTCTTCGAACCTGGCCAGCGCCTCCGCGCCGTCCAGCGTCGGGATCACCTCGAGTCCCAGGCGCTCCAAGCCCAGGGTGAAAACCCGCAGCACCGAGGGATCGTCCTCAGCCAGGAGAATGGTTCCGGTGCGCCGTCGGGAGGGCAGGGAAGCCTCGTCCTTCCGAGCCGCGGACTCCTCCTCGGGCGGCTCGGTCAGGGGAAGGAGTATGTGGGCGACGGTGCCCACCCCTGGCGTCGAGGTCATCCAGATGTGACCGTCCATCCGGTCCATCACCCCCACGACGGCTGCGAGGCCCAGCCCCGTCCCCTCCCCGGAAGGCTTGGTGGTGAAGTATGGATCGAACGCTCGCTGCAGTGTCTCGGCGTCCATCCCTACACCGGTGTCCGTGAGGCTCAGGTAGACCCACTCCTCTCCCCCGCCATGGATCGCTCGGGGCGGAGCGTCGTCCCAGACGGCCTCCGGAACCGGGTGCGTGGTGCTCAGGGAGAGCCGGCCGCCGCGGGGCATCGCCTGCTCGGCATTTCGGACCAGGTTGAAGAGCGCCTGGGTGAACTGGTCGGGGTCGAGGTGGACGTGGAGCTCGTCGTCCTCCAGGGCGTCGTGCTGGAGTGTGATGTCGTCGCGCAGGGTATGACCCACGACCGAAACGATCTCCGTCAGGAGCGTCGACAGCGGGGTCGGACGGGGTTCGTTGGTGCCCCGCCGGGAAAGGGCCAGAAGGCGCTCGGTTACGGCAGTGCCCCGACCCACCACCTGGGTCAGGTCGTGTAGATTCTCTCGAATCTCCTCCGGGAGGTTCTCGGCCTGGAGGGAGAGTTGGGCGAGACCTTGAGCCGCCGTCAGGATGTTTCGGAAATCGTGGGCGACTCCGCCGGCGAGTTCGCCGACCGCTACCAGCCGCGAGCGGTGCTCCAGCTCCTCTCCCATCCGTTTCTTCTCGGACACGTCCTCCTGGATGCACACCAGGTGTGCCAGCTCCCTACCCTCCTCCTGGACCGGGCTGACGGTGACGCGGTCCCAGAAGGTCTCGCCCGAATCCCGATGGGCCTGCAGGACCATCTGGCACGGACGGCCTGCCTCCAGCGCCTTCTCCAACTCCTGGCGGAGCTCGGGATCCGTATCCGGGCCCAGCGCCCAGGTCCCCGGTCGATCCAGGAGTTCTTCCGGGTCGCACCCCACCAATCTGCCGAGTCCGGCGTTGGCGAAGGTCACGGGGTATCCCTCGGCACGAGCGTTCAGGATCATCACACCCAACTCCAGGCTCTCCACCGCGGAACTGATCAGTGTCAGCTGGCTACGGAGGACCGAGATCCCGAGGCCGTACTCGAGGTCCGAGGTGAGTTCTTCGAGGACGCTTAGTTCAGCCCGGTCGAAGGCCTGGGGATCGCGGTGGGCCAGGACCAGGAACCCAGACTCGGCCTCGGATCCAGTTTCGGGGAAGGGAAGCATGGCCAACGAGCCGTAGCCCCGCTCCTCGAACAGGGCGTGCCACCGCTCCTCGCCCCCGGCCAGCGATTGGACCACGAAGGCGACGCTCACTGCCCGGGGCCCACGGAGCTCGTCCAGCAAATCCGGCAGCTTCAGGATGTCCAGCGGAGAGCCCTCCTCCGGGGCTCTCTGGAAGAGCTCCAAGCCCTGCCCGTCGTCCCGGCGGTAGGCGACCCAGACGTGGGCGTAGCCGCCGGTCTCCAGGGCGGTCCGGCCGACCCGCTCCAGGAGCTCCTCCCGGCTCCGGCTGCGTACCACCGCCATGTTGGACTCGCTCACGAACCGCAGGGCCCGATTCAGCGAACGCAGCTCCTCCTCGCGCTCCTTTTCGTCCCCGATGTCCTCCGCGAGGCCCACGATCCCGACGACCTCTCCGTCGGGGTCTTCCACTGGCCCTCCGTAGGCACGAATGGGGAGCATCGTCCCGTCCTTCCGCCGCTGCATCACTTCGACCCCGTCCAGCCGTCCGCCGGCGAGAATGCTCGTCCGCAAGCGGTGGAAGGTTGCCATGTCATCCCGGGGGAAGCTCGGCAGAACCTGGCCCACGGCCTCGTCTTCGGTCCACCCGAAGACCTCCTCCGCGGCGGTGTTCCAACGGAGGACCCGCCCCTCCGGATTCATCTCGAAGAGCGCGATGGGGGTGGCGTCGAGCGTCGCCTCCAGCCGGTCCAATGCTTGTCGGGTCCGCCGCTTGGCGGCCTCTTCCGCCGAGACATCCTCGATCTGGGCCACGTAGTAGCGCACACGGCCATTCGGGCTACGAACCGCGGAGACGGTGGTCCGCGCGGGGACGACGGACCCGTCGGCCCGGAGGTAGCGCTTCCGGACCTGAAACCGCTCACGCCGCCCCCTGAGAAGGTCGCCGATGGGCCCCAGCTCGTTCGGCCAGTCCTCCGGGTGGGTAAGCTCTTCCACCGTCATGGTCAGGATCTCGCCGGGGGGGTAGCCAAGCAGTTCCACCAGCGCCGGGTTCACCTCCTGGAACCGGCCGTCCACCGCCACCCGGGCCGTGCCGGTGGGAGCGTTCTGGAAGAGGGCCCGAAAGCGCTCTCGGCTGGCCTGGAGACGCGTCCGCGCCCGATCGGCCCTGCGCGCCACGGCGGCGGCGATGCCCAGGACCACCAGGACGAAGAGGCCGCCTCCGACCAGCAGCGTGCGGCCCTGGATCGTCGCCGAAGCGCGGGCCTCCGCCTGATCCTGCTCCGCCATTCGTTCCCACTCCGCCACGGTCCCGTCGTCCCGAGTTGTAAGGGTCTCGACGGCGCTCTTCCCGACGGCGGACCCGGTCGTGGGACGCAGGGGGTCCCGTCCGGAGACGAGAACGGCCAGGGGCGCCGGTTCGGCCGGGGGCTCTTGGACGAGCGGGAGCTCGCCGAGCTCCCGCGGGGCATCCAGGGGATCCAGGGTGAGGAAGAGTGACTCGTCGGGGTCCTGGGTCAGTCCCGAGGCGGTGGGTGGAATCGGGGCTTCCGGGCGTCCGGCCACCTCGATGGGGTGCTCCATGGCGTCCGGGAGCACGCCTACCACGGGCAAGATGGCCAGGACCATCAGACAGGAGGAAACCCGGCTTGGTGACGCCACCGCTCCCGACTCCCACGAATGCCCAGGGTGTGGGTCGACCTCTGAGGGGCGCTCGTCCGCGGATGCATTCCGGGCAGACGACATGGAGGCCGGAGAGGGCAGAGGAGTCAAGCACATCTTACATATCATTGTAGGGCGGGAGATCCCCGGTTGGCCAGGACGCCCCGCGCTCGCGGAGCCGGTGGTGGCGCCCTAGAATGGCTTCCGTCCCCCTCCCCGCAGCCCAGGCCCGCATGCGCATCTCCGCCATTCTCCGTACTCATCTGACCATGATGGCCGCCCTGGTTCTCAGCGGTGCCTCCCTGGCCGCCCAGACCGGCCAGAACCCGGGCCCGTGGCCGGGTCGTTTCGGCGCCCCCGGGGACGAGCTGCCCCCGGGAGAGCGGGGCTCGCCCAACATCGAGGTGGTGTCCCACCTGCCCCTGGGCGGGTACCTCCACGTGGCGGACGTGGAGATCGAGCAGGACCTGGATCGGCCCTTCGCCTACGTGAGCAAGCGCTTCACCCCCACCGGCATCGACATCATCAGCCTGGAGGACGAGGCGAACGCCCGGGTCATCCACCGCTGGCGCATGGAGGACGCCGACCTCCACCTGGGTTCCGGGGCGCTGGACGGCCGCTACTTCAAGCACGACGGCCGCTACTACCTGGTGCAGTCCTTCCAGTTCGGGCAGGGCGGGCCCAATTCGGATCTGGGGGCCATCGTCTTCGATGTCACCAGCCTGCCGGACACCTCGGGCTTCCGTGAAGTGGGCCGCATCCAGAGTCCGGAGATCCAGGGTGGCTTCCACAACATCTACATGTACAAGCACTCCGACGGCCGGCCCCTTCTCTTCACCACCACCCGGAGTCCCAACGCCAACGTCTACGACATGGGGGCCTTCGTGGAGGGCGCCGACAGCCACGACGAGGCGCTGGTGGCGCAGGTGCCGGTGCCGGAGAACCGCTTCTGGGCCATCACCGGCGGACAGGGATCCTGGCACGACTTCTTCGTGGGCTACGACGCCTCCACCGGTGAGGACCGCTTCTGGGGCGGGGGCACGGGGGGGTACTTCGTCTACGACATCACCGATCTGGACCAGATGGAGCTCCTCGCCTCCATCGTCGGCGTGAGCGGGGTGAACTGGGGCCACACCTTCACGCCCAGCCCCGACGGCCGCTTCGCCGTGGGGGAGACCGAGTACCAGTACGCCCCCCTCCGCATCTTCGATCTGAGTCCGGTGTGGTCCGGGGAGCAGACCACCCTCCAGCGACCGGTCTCGGCCTGGACCGCCAACTGGCGCAACCTCTCCCACAACCACGAGATGCGCTGGCCGTACGTCTTCGTGAGTGGGTACGAGGACGGCTTCCAGGTCTTCAACATGCTGGACCCGTATCGCCCGGTGACCTGGGCCTACTACGACACCTACGGCGGACCCCATGAGTCCCGGGGCCAGAACAACGTCAACACCGGCGCCTGGGGCGTGGACATCCGGAACGCCGACGGGCTCATCGTGGTGAGCGACATGGTGACGGGCTTCTGGGCCTTCCGCATGAAGGGTTTCGATGGCTGGAACGGGATGGACTGGGGCATGCCCAACATCTCCAGCGTCCAGGATTGGGATCGGGGTCCGGTGGTCCAGGCGGCCACGCGGGCCGACGGGAGCACCGTGCGGTAGCGCGGGAGCCTCCCGGCCCCTTGAGCCCCTCCGCCCTCTCCGTAGCTTGAGGGTCGGCGGAGGCTTCCGCCGCACGCGCTTCCCCACGGCGACACGGACAGAGGACATGGCGGACCTGAGTCTCACCGGTACGGTGAAGAAGTTGTTGGACGAACAGTCGGGCGAGGGTCGGAACGGACCCTGGCGGAAGAAGGAGTTCATCCTCCAGACCGACGGCAACTACCCCAAGGACGTGTGCATCGTCCAGTGGGGGGACAACATCGATCAGTTCAACATCCAGGAGGGCGAACGCCTCACCGCCCACATCGACATCGCCAGCCGGGAGTACAATGGCCGGTGGTACACCGATGTGAAGGCGTGGCGGGTGGAGCGGGACACGGGTCAGCCCACCTCCCAGGTGCCCCCGGACGAAGACCCCTTCCCTCCGTCGCAGGCCTCCGACGACCCGGACGACGACCTGCCCTTCTAGGTCGCGAGTGGCCCGGCCCGCCACCGGGCCTACTCCCTGTTGGTCTTCCTGCCGGCCCGTCGGTCGGTGGCGGATCCGTCCAAGGCCCGACGCACCGCCCGCGCCAGCTCGTCGGGAGCGAAGGGCTTGGTGAGGAACCGGGCGTCTTCGTCCAGCTCCCCCCGTTCCACCACCTCGTCCCCGGAGAAACCGGAGACGTGGAGAGCCCGGAGGTCCGGGCGATCGTTCTCCATCCGTCCCACCAGTTCGGGACCCCTTACATCGGGGAGCCCGACGTCCACCACCACCAGCGCCACCTGGTCTGCGGCGTCCCGCCAGATCTCCAGCGCCTCTTCGGAGCCGCGGGCGGGGAAGACCTCGTAGCCCAGGCGCTCCAGGAGACGCACGATGGTGGACCGCACGGCGTCGTCGTCCTCCACCACCAGGATGGTCTCGGACCCACCGGCAGGCTTCGTCCGGGTCCGGGGTGGGATGGGACGCGGGACCGAGTCGTCGCCGGGAGCGGAGGTGGGCAGGTGGATCCCGAAGGTCGTCCCTTTGCCCCGCTCGGTGTCCACGGTGACGTGGCCGCCGGCGTCGGTGACGATCCCCCGGACCGTGGACAGACCGAGGCCGGTGCCCTGGTCCTCGGCCTTGGTGGTGAAGTAGGGCTCGAAGATCCGATTCAGCGTCTCCTGGTCGATCCCCGTGCCCGTATCCGCCACTTCCAGCACGACGTACTCCCCTGCGTCCGCCTCGACGCGGCTCCGGGCATCGGCCTCGGAGAGCCGGGTGACTCGCGTCCGCAGCGTGATGCGTCCGCCGTCGGGCATCGCGTCCTGGGCGTTCACCACCAGGTTGAGGATCACCTGCTGTAGCTGATTCCGGTCGAAGAGGACGGGGGCCAGCTCCTCGTCGAGCTCCACCTCCAGCACGACGTCCTCCTGCAGGAGACGGCTGACCAGCCCCTCGGTCTCGGCCACGACCTCCGAGACGGCGGTAGCTTCCCGGGCGGTGGGCCCCTTCCGACTGAAGGCCAGCAGCTTGCCCGTGACGGCCCGGGCGTGCAGGGCCGCGTCACGGATCTCCTCGGCGAGGTCGTGGGGCGTTCCGTCCAGTTCGTCCCGGAGCATCTCCGCGTCGGAGAGGATGACGGTGAGGAGGTTGTTGAAGTCGTGGGCGACACCTCCGGCCAGCGTCCCGATGGCCTCCATCTTCTGGCCCTGGAGGAGCTGTCCCCGTAGCTCCCGCTCCTCGGTGATGTCCGAGACAAAGGCCATGAGCTCCGACTCTCCGTGCCGGCCCGGCGGAGCCAGGACGCCGTCGATCCGCACCCAGAAGGGGTCCCTCCGGCGGCTTCGGAAACGGACCTCGTACCCCTGGACCCGTCCGTCGGCCTGCAACTTCTCGAGCAGCTTCTGTCGCGCACCGGCCTCGGCGTAGAGCCCGGTCGCCCCCGACTCTCCCCCGCGGAAGGCGTCGGGGGCGTCGTACCCCATCATCTCTGCGATCTCCCGGTTCGCATCCAGGATGCGACCTTCCAGGTTCGTGACCAGGATGCCCACGGGGGCGTGCTCGAGGACGCCCTGGTACTGGGCCCGACTCTGCTGGGCCAGGTCGGCGAGTTCTGCCCGACGCCCCTCCAGCTCGGCGGCCAGGCGACGGCGTTCGGTGACGTCCCGGGCGGTGGCGTAGGCGACGCCTTCGTCCGGTGCGGGACTCACACGCCACTGGAGCCAGCGATACCCACCGTCGGCGGTGCGGTATCGGTTCTCGAAGTCCAGTACCTCTCCACCCTCCCGTAGGAAGGTGGCGGTCTCGCGAGTCGATTCCTTGTCGTCGGGGTGAACGAAGGCCAGGTAGGGCTGATCCAGGAGCTCGTCCTCCGACCATCCCAGGACGGTGGTGAAGGAGGGGCTGACCCAGCGGAAGGCGCCCTCCAGATTGGTAACGCAGTGGAGGTCGAGGGCGACCTGGAAGAACCGCTGCCAGGAGAACATGTCGGGTCGGTCCGGGTGGAGGCGGAGGTCCGACGGCCGATCCCCGCAGAGCCTTCGTCTAGCCCGGCGTTCCCATAGAACGGTCGTTCCGCAAGATAAAGGCATACGGGACTCGGTGCACTCCGCCGCCCCAGGGGGGCGCATATGATCCTCCCTCGACAGGGCGGGATCGGGCGTCGATCCTTCGCTACCAGCTGCGCCCGTTCCCTTCCGATCCGAGCCCTCCCCTCTGACGCTCTTCGACGCTTCGGCCGACCGGCGCACCCTGGACCGGGAGATCGTCGCGCTGGCCCTCCCGGCGCTGGGGGCGCTGGCCGCTGACCCGGTGGTGTCCATGGTGGACACGGCGTTCGTAGGCCGGCTCGGCGTGGTGCCGCTCGCGGCCCTCGGGGTGAACGCCTCGGTGTTCTCCATGGCCTTCGTGGTCTTCAACTTCCTGGCCTACGGGACCACGCCCATGATGGCGCGGGCGGTGGGCCGGGGTGATCACGAGCGGGCGGGGCGGCTGGCCCTGGAGGCGCTGACGCTGGCGGTGCTGGCCGGCGCAGGGGCTCTGGCGGCCCTGCAGCTCCTGGCCGGCCCCATCCTCACCGTCATGGGGGCTACCGGGGAACTCCGGGAGCCGGCGCTGGAGTACCTGCGGATCCGGGCCTTCGCCGGGCCGGCGGTCCTCCTCATGACGGCGGGCCACGGCATCTTCCGGGGGTGGCACGACACCCGCACGCCCCTCTGGGTCTCGCTGGGGCTGAATCTGGTGAACCTGGTCCTGGACCCGCTCCTCATCTTCGGGCTGGGGTGGGG
>JGI12048J13642_10113604_pt1 | contig 10683 bp, 11 predicted proteins | sample ElkSlonscriptome_16_FD_13642 | JGI IMG/M metagenome (IMG submission 13642) | reverse complement strand
GGAATGGCTCTTACTTTGTTGCTAGTTGTGGTGGAATAACTATTTCAACTCGGCGACAATATATCGAAAATCAGAACAAACCTAATTCCGATAAACCCTGACCGCAATTCATCTCACGCTGCTCTGTCGGGTTAGAAGTGAGGCTTCTTGGGGAAGAAGCTAAAAATTTGTTGTATGATTTTTGATCACAATCCCTCAGTTTGTGTCAAAATGTAAAGCGTGTGGATTACTTCTTCGCTAAACACTGTTTTAACTCCGACTGCCGTTGCCTTAGGAAACTTTGATGGAATACATCGAGGGCATCGACAGGTAATTCAGCCTATCTTCAGGCAATCTCAGTCGATTCGTTCATCTTTGCTGTCGCCGCAACAGCCAGAAATCTTCTTCACTCAGGTTGATTCGCCTTTACAACCCCCACCTCCGGCTCAAAACTCTCGTTCGGGTGTTTCCCTTACTCCAGAGGAAAGTCGTCTCAATTGTGATGCAGGTGAGAGTCATCAACGCTACGCTACGGTTGTCACTTTTCACCCTCATCCTCAAGAATTTTTTACAGGTCAATCTAAGAAGCTTCTGACTCCTATTGATGAGAAGATAGAGTGTCTACAAATGATGGGTGTCGAGCAAATGGTTTTGCTGGCTTTTGATCAACAGCTTGCGAGTTTGAGTCCTCCTAAATTTGTTGAAGAAATTTTGATCAAGCATCTACAAGCCTCTCATGTAACGATTGGTTTTGATTTTCGCTTCGGAAAAGGTCGCACGGGGACGGCTACAGACTTACAAATGATCGCTACTCCTTATGGGGTAGATGTGACTATTGTTGATCGCTATCCTTGTGAACAAGGGGAACGAATTAGTAGTTCGATGATTCGTCAAGCTCTAGAACAAGGTAATCTGCAACGCGCTCATCAGTTACTCGGTCGTCACTATACTTTAGTGGGTCAAGTCGTTCAAGGTCAACAGTTAGGTCGAACGATCGGATTTCCCACTGCAAATTTACAAGTACCCCCAGAAAAGTTTCTCCCAAGCTATGGGGTTTATGCGGTACAGGTTTTTAGTCAAGGTGAACCGTTGAATTTAACGGCTTATCCTGCGGTGATGAATATTGGTTGTCGTCCAACGGTGGAAGGTCAACAGCCAACTGTAGAAGTTTATTTGTTAGATTGGTCGGGTGATTTGTATGGTCAAACCTTGACCATTTACTTAAAAGAATTTTTACGTCCAGAACAAAAGTTTGCTTCTCTTGATGAACTTAAAGCACAAATTACGGTTGATTGTGTTCAAGCCGAAAAAGTGCTAAATAGTGAACAGTAAACTGATTGTTTAGGGAATCGTGATCTGAAAAACGGGGAACGGATAAGGGGTAGGTGTATTCTTGATGGACACTGAACTGAAGACGATTACCCGATGACCACTCAATACTAACACTTGATAATAAGCGATTAATAGAATGAGAGAAAAAATTGAACGGCTCAAACACAATCTCAGCCGGACAATTGTGGGAAAAGGGGATGCCATTCGTCTAACGCTCGTTGCTTTACTCTCTGGGGGTCATGCTCTCCTCGAAGATGTTCCGGGTGTGGGTAAAACTTTACTGGCGAAGTCAATCGCTCGTTCAATTGCGGGAGAGTTTCAACGAATTCAATGTACACCGGATTTGTTACCGACTGATATCACCGGAACGAATATTTGGAACCCCAGTACAGGGGAGTTTGAGTTCTTACCGGGGCCTGTTTTTACCAATATCTTATTAACCGATGAGATTAACCGGGCGACTCCTCGAACTCAGTCAGCGTTGCTAGAGGTGATGGAGGAACAACAGGTGACGGTTGATCGGGTTTCTCGTCTGGTTCCTAAACCTTTTTTTGTAATTGCGACTCAAAACCCAATTGAATATCAGGGAACATTTCCGCTTCCTGAAGCCCAAATGGATCGCTTTGTGTTGTCACTTAGTTTAGGCTATCCCTCGGAGTCGGAGGAGTTGCAAATGCTTCAACAACTGACAAGTGGGGTGAAAGTTGAGGAGTTACAACCTTGTTTAACTCCAGAAGAGGTGTTGGAATTGCAACAGTTTTGTGGTCGGGTGCAAGTAGAAACTTCTGTGCAGCAGTATATGCTCAGTTTAGTTAGAACCACACGAGATCACGAAGAAATTGCTTTAGGGGTAAGTCCGCGAGGGGCAATTGCTTTGCATCGAGCCACTCAAGCTTTAGCCTTTCTGGCTGGGCGCGATTATGCTTTACCAGATGATGTCAAGTTTCTGGCGCCTTATGTGCTGTCTCATCGTTTAATTCCGGTTGGGGGAAGACGAGCAAAAACGATTATTGAACAGTTATTGCATTCTGTCTCGATTCCCTAGTTTGAAAGCAATTAATACGGTTAGGCTGGCGATGACTAACGTTCGGTCAAAACCAGCCAGAATGATGATGCGCGACGCCGATTTTCCAGAATCAGGAATCGATTGTATTTAATCCCGCTCGGAAAAATAGAAGTCGAAAACGATACTGTGCCAGTTATGACGCTTCGAGTTCTTCTCCCGGTTCGACTTGTCTGAGATGAATATGTTTACGGCCTAAAGAAATTTCAAATTCATCACCGGGTTCCAGATCCATTTGTTTGGTATAAGCTGCACCAATTAATAAATTTCCATTTGACTGTACACTAATTCGATAGCTTGCCGAGCGTCCGCCTCGTCCATTTCCGAGTTGCTTACCATCTAACTCGATTCCTTCTGCATCAATCAGAGCATTCAGGAATTTCATCATGTTGACTCGCTCAACCCCATTTTTTGTGAGGGTGTAGTAACCACATTCTCTTGCTTTCTCTTCTTTGTTGAGATGTTCGAGATCTTTAACTTTTCTCAGTAAAGCTTCACCGATCAGGGGTTGAGGTTGAACATCTGTTCTTTTTTGTTGTTTAGCCATTAATTGGTTCCTTCGACATTCGACAATAAGGTTTTGGCTTTTCTTCGGGCTGACAATTAAGTTGCCCAAAGACATTAGCTAAATATGTGCTTGTGAGACTATATTACACGAATTAAGCAAATTATTCATCACTATTTTAATTTTTTTACTAGATGTAATCGGTTTAAAGCAATTGGCTTGAACCCTTAGCCATCGACGATACTCTCTCAAGCGTTGTGCGATCACCTGTTCGAGTCACGAACAGAAAGGCGAACAACAGTTTTAGTAAATCGACTGACTCAACTTTTGGATCAAGCTGTATATATAAAGTGAGTCTGTAGCGTCCATCATTCTCTGTCGTCTGACATTTGATCAAGGGTTATTCCATTGAGTAAGATCAAGTGGGTCTTCTTCGTCTGTATGTGCTTTCTTGGGCTAAACTAAATGCTGAAGTTGCCGATTTTTTCAGGGAAGGATGAAGTTAACCACTCGCGGACATTATAGTGTAAAGGCGTTATTGGACTTGAGCTTACAGCAGGAGTTTGGTCCGACTTCAGTCAATGCAATTGCTCACCGACAAAAACTACCCGCACCCTATCTAGAAAAGCTATTGATAGAGATGCGACGAGCAGGTTTAGTTGAATCGGTTCGCGGCTCACAAGGGGGCTATCAATTGTCAAGATCACCTGCTAAAATTTCGTTGGGACAAATTTTAGAAGCCGTTGGAGAAAGTATTGAACCTTTACCTCGCCATCAACCGAATGCAGAACTTGCAGAAGACTGGGTAACGTTTACCTTATGGAATCGATTGCATCAAAAGCTTAAAGAAGCTCTCTACAGCATTTCTCTTGAAGATCTCTATTATGATGCTCGCAGTTGGCAAGCCGCTCAAGGTGAAGAAACCAGTTTTGTTGTCTAACCATTGTAGCGGGTTAACACTCAAGAATCTCAACTTTTTTCTGAACTCTCTTTTCCTCCTCATCCTGAATAAATGACTGACTCAAGTTCAATTCTCGCTCTGGTAATTGCGGCTTGGCTCGACTTTCTCATTGGTGATCCCTGGGGGTGGTTACATCCTGTACAGGTTATGGGATGGGCGATTGAGCAATATACCTGTCTCGCTTTTGCTGGGTTTAAAACGCCTCAATCTCTCAAACTGTCTGGTATATTACTCGCAATCTTACTCATTTTTGGTAGCGGATTTACCAGTTGGTTAATTTTACGAGCCGTGCAATCGATCCCCCTTCAATTTCCCCTACATCCAATCTTGGATATAGGGGTAGAAAGTATCATGTTAGCGAGTTGTTTTGCCCTTCGCAGTTTACGTCAAGCGGCTATTGATGTTCTCCATCCTCTAAACAATGGTAATCTGATCAAAGCCCGTCAACAGTTAAGTTTATATGTAGGTCGAGATACTCAAGATTTATCCGAGTCAGAAATTCTCCGAGCTGTCTTAGAAACGGTAGCCGAAAACTCAACCGATGGTATAATCGCTCCTCTATTCTATGCCGGGGTTGGTATGGTAATACCTGGCATTGGTAGTGTACCGTTTGCTTTCGCCTATAAAGCTGCAAGTACCCTTGATTCTATGGTGGGTTATAAAGAAGCACCATTAACCGATATCGGATGGTTTAGTGCAAAATTAGAAGACATCCTAACTTGGTTGCCTTGTCGATTCAATACCCTTTTAATTGCTATTCTGTCGGGAAAACCCAAATCAGTTTGGACAATCTGTCAACGGGATGCAATTTATGACCCCAGTCCGAATGCAGGTTGGAGTGAATGTGCTTATGCTGCGACTTTAGGAGTGCAGTTAGGAGGTGTGAATAAGTATCGAGGTGTGATCAAATCTAAACCGCTATTGGGTGACTTTATTTCCCCTATTACTCCGGCTATTGTTCACCAAGCACTGCTACTGACTCGCCGAACTTTTCTGATAGAGTTGGGATTATTTCTTTTTGCTTATGGGGTGATCGGCTTAATTGTCAATAGACTTTAGAAAAGTTCACTGATTGCGATCGCCGATCTATCGATGTCAAATCGCCACTTTGTCTCTTTCAAACGCCCCAAATCAATAGAGTACAACTCCCACTCCTCCACAACTGACCCCTAATCATACAACATTGAACATGAGTAAAATCGTTGAAATCCTCTCACCCGAAGAAATCCGACGTACAGTTAATCGTTTAGCCTCAGAAATTATAGAAAGAGCGGGCGATCTCTCTGATTTGGTGTTACTCGGAATTCATACCCGTGGTGTACCTTTAGCCCAAAGACTAACTCAACAAATCGAAATTCTCGAACAACTAACTATCGCTGTTGGCGCTATCGATATTACCTTTTTTCGAGATGATTTAGATAAAGTGGGGATGCGAACTCCCGCAAAAACTCAAATTCCCTTAGATTTAACGGGTAAATTTGTTGTATTAGTTGATGATGTTATTTATAGTGGACGGACGATTCGAGCCGCCTTAAACGCCGTTAATGAGTACGGACGTCCAGAAAGCATCACACTTGCTGTTTTAGTTGATCGTGGCCATCGTCAACTGCCCATTCATCCCAATTTTGTCGGAAAAGAACTCCCTACCGCCCGCGAAGAACAAGTCAAAGTCTATCTTGAAGAAACTGATGGACAAGACCGAGTTGAATTGATTAGCCCTTGACAGGGGTGGGGAGATAGGGAGATGGGGAGATAGGGAGATGGGGAGATGGGGAGATAGGGAGATGGGGAGATAGGGAGATGGGGAGGTGGGGAGGTGGGGAGATAGGGAGATGGGGAGATGGGGAGGTGGGGAGATAGGGAGGTGGGGAGATAGGGAGATGGGGAGATAGGGAGGTGGGGGAGATTTTGCCTTTTGACCTCGGGAGGATGTCGTCAGGTGCGATCGCCGCTTATACTATACTGGCTGTAGTTGCCTAGCATTGCAATAATATCGTGTTAACACCCATTGACTTGAACTGAGAAGATGTAGAAGCAAGTGGTGTAAAAAACACATTTTTAGGCTTCGGGTGTATCTGTTTGGTTTTGTTATAACTCTCTTTCTTTATGGTTGATTTTAAGTTGAATTATTTGTCAAGCTATTTATTGATAGCACTTGAACAAAGCATTGATATTGGGATTTGGATTGGCGCTGGACTTGTGGCTTTAGTGGGTATTTTTGCGCTGAAAAACTTAATTCAAAATAAAATCATTAATCGCTTTTTTTCGCCGGAAAAATTAGAGCTTTACAAACAGATTTTTAATCCTTACCAATCTTTAATTTTAACAGTGGTGGGATTGGCAGGGGCGGAATTTTTTCTATTATCAATACCGCTCTCAAAATCTCTGTCGAGTCTAGAAGTGATTGTGAGTTTGAGTTTAGCAATTACCGCGAGTTGGTTAGCTTCTCAAGTTTTTAAACAGTTTTTTGATATTTACATTGTTAACAATGCGGCTCGAAAACAGGGACGAAGTGTTAATAGTGAATTTCTTTTAGTCGGGAAGTTTGTGGCGAATACGGTGATTATTATCATCGCTATTGTTGCTTTTGCTCAAACTCATCAAATCAATATTTTTGGTTTACTCGCAAGTTTAGGTGTGGGTGGACTAGCGGTGGCGTTTGCGGCTCAAAGTACCTTAAGTCAAGTTCTCGGCGGAATTGTCTTATATTTAGATCGACCGTTTGTTGTAGATGATTATATTGGTTTACCAGATGGAACATTCGGCAGAGTAGAATCAATTGGTTTACGTTCCACTAAAATTAGAACTTCAGGAAAAGGAACATTAATGATCGTTCCCAATAGTTCATTAACGGAAACAAACATCGAAAATTATACAGGCGCTCGCAAAGTAATTTCAATTTTAGGATTAGTCTTTCATCGGGCAATGAGTCCAGAAGAACAGGCTCTCATTCGCCAGGTAATTCTAGAAGGAACTCAAAACACTTATGGAATTGATCCGCGAGGAACTGATGTGATCTTCAAAGATTTAAGAGAAGTAACCGGAGAAGATAAAACTCACGCCCAAGTTACTTTTTTCATTTTAGGTTCAGGTCAAGAAAATTTAGAATTGCGTCGTCAATTATTACAAATTGCCAGTCAAGATATCAACCAGATTCTTAAACAATATGGTATTCCGTTTGAGATGGAAGAACAAAATATTTACGTGAATTCACCTATTACAGTTTAATCTATGAAATTTGCTAATCCACTCGATCCCGACTCGCAGATTTTTATCGGTTTAAGAGATTCTGCAATTCCCAATCCAGTTATTTTTGTCCTGTTTGTTCTCCTTTCTTTCCTCGTTGGTCGATATGTTCCAGGAATTCTGAGATTTTTTGCCAGTAAGTTTTTACCCCCAAAGGGAAAGAAAATTATTGATGAATTTATAATTCCTCTGGAGGAGTCTGTCAAACTGGCGGGAACATTTATGTTAATTTCCCTTTCGTTAGTTTGGCTCAATGATAATCCAGCATTATACCGATTTATTAAACCGTTTGTAGATTTCGGTGTTATTGCCACTGTAGCTTGGTTACTCTCCCGAATTTTTCGCCAAGTTTTGTTAATTTATGGGATTCCAATTGTCCAAAAATATGGTTTAGAAGTGGATGAAACCTTTCTGATTTTTGAAACTGTTGTGAATGTCATTATTGGTTTTGTTGCGGTAACTGCTTTCGCCCAAAGTCAAAATTTTCCCTTAACGGCGTTGTTAGCAGGTGCGTCTATTGGGGGTGCAGCGATTGGTTTTGGGGCGCAGAGTACCTTTGAACAACTGTTAGGAACAATTGTATTACGGTTAGACCGTCCGTTTATCCGGGGTGAATATGTAAGGCTGGAAAATGGCACCTATGGACGGGTGGAGTCGATTGGTTTGCGTTCGACAAAAATTCGACTCGCGGCGAAAGGAACGTTGGTGATTATTCCCAATTCCAATTTAATGAAGTCGGAAATTGAGAATATTACCCGAGGTAAAAAAGTGATGGTTTTATTGTATCTTGACTTTACCCGCAAATTAGAAGATCGGGATAAAGCGTTGGTTCAACAAGCGATTAAAGAATGTACAGACTCAGTATTTGGGATTGATCCGGGGAGTACAAATATTGTCTTATTGCAACACACAGAAACGGGGAATACTCGGGCGAGAATCACGTTTTTTATTTTGGGTTCGAGTGAAAACGCCATCACGCTGAGAAAGACTTTATTAGAATCAACAAACAAAAGTATTTCTAAGAAGCTGGAACAGTACAATATTTCTTTCTCAATGCAAGAACCGAATATCTATGTAGATTCCCCGGTGACGATTTAAGGGTAGTGGTAAGATGGACTGTTGATTTCAAACAATGCTATTAGATTGGCGGAGTTGTTGCGATCGCGTAGCGTCTCCATCGGAGAATTGCAGGGGATTTAACTGTTTTGTTTGACTTGTGGAATGGGTGTTGATGTATTAGTCATGTGTAATTTCAGGTTGGGCGCACTACATGATGATAAGCGATCGCGCTCCGGGTTGTCAACCCCCCTATTCTTTAGAGGCTTTAATCAAGGAAGGAGTATGACAGATAAAAGAAACCGAACGATGGAACTAGAATTAGAATCGACCTTTTGTTTATCAAATCTGGGTCTTTCTTATTCAAAATTGGATGATTTGCAAGTTACCCGAATCCAAACCGCCATCAAAATTGACGGGGGTATTGAGTTATCGGAAGAAGAATTGGATGAAAAATTGGCATTGGGAGACTATCCGGAACCCATTCAGATTGGCAGAATGCAAGCTCATCGATTCGATTTGTATTACAACCAACGAGAAGTCATGATTGTCGCGGATTGTTTGACTTCAGACTTATCGTACTTCGCGTCATTTTTTCTATTGGAGGAAGGTCGGGATGCCATAGAATTCAACCGCTACTTGTTCTATATAAACAGCGTCTTTATCGAACCGAAGTACCGAGGCAGGGATTACGGCTTGCAGGCATTAGCGATGTTTTTACAGGGGTTGGCCTGGGGTGAAGTGGTTGGTTGTCATCCAGTTCCCACCGACGACTTATCCGACAAGTACCCGAAAGAGAAAGGGCAGTCGCTGCTCCGAAAGTATTGGTCAAAAGTTGGATTTGAGTTGTACAGCGAAAAGCACAATATTCTCTGGACTCCAGAATGGGAGATGCCTTGTTGGTTAAGAAATAAAATTTTTCAAGAGCAGCAATGGTACTAAAGCCAAAATTTTTTCACCGGAAATGACCCCGGCATTTTAATCACTCAAAAGTCCTACCCGTAAAGGTTTTATGGATCCTTATCACTCAGTTCAATAAAATGCCATGCAGCACAGGGCGTTGTATGTCGTAAAGTATGCTATAACTAAAAAGTTGGTCAATGAAATCAAAGGATAAAAAAATGATCTTCTTCAAATTGGAGGATTTAAAGCCCGAAGCAAAGATTGTCTGGTTGAAAGACATGAGCCAGTATCCTTGGGTACGAGAAGGGATGACAGATTTCACCAGCAAGGAGGGAATATCAAAGTCCCGCCAATCTAAAATCGAGATGGACTGTGAGTTAGTTGGATATGCCGAATTGGAAGAGGATGCACCGCCCAGTTTTATCGACTCTGCAACGGGACGAAAATACTACAAGAGGCGAATCTTTACGCTTCGCAATGGCGATTATAAAAATTACAGTGATGGAAGCTATCCCAGTGAAGCGGTAGAATCAGAAACAGTCGAACCGAAGGTGAAGGGATTATCTCCTGGTAAAAAAGCTCAAATTGCGGTTAGAATTCCTCGATCTTTGTTGCAAAAACTTAACCGCTATATTCAGATTATGGAGATGTCGCAAACTGAAGTTGTGGTCAGTGCCTTATCTAAATACCTAGATTCACCAGAAGATGTTCCTTTAATTGAGCGAATCGTGAAAATTGAGGAACGACTAGCACAATTGGAGGGACAGTAAATTATGAGTTCTGGTGACAGTGCGAATTGTTTTGATGATGCAGCAATTAATAATTTTCGGGAATTTATATATTGCTTGAATGAACATACTAAAACTCGGGGTTGTTCTGATAGACTGGTTTCCTACCTGATCGATTATTACGGGGGAGATAAATCCTATTACGGGGGAGAATACAAAGAATTATTCAAAAACTTTTCCGCCGATGAAGTATCTCAATTAATTGCTCAACTCTGCAATAAACAAGGGGAGCCGATATTCAAACCAGAAGATATCGATGTTTTGATTGCAGCGCGAGAGTTTGTGTTGAGCGATGACCCCAAGAAAAGAATTGACTACCTGTGTACTATAGAATGGGAATTGTCTCCATACAATTCGGATGAGCCATTTAAAATTTTGGCAACGGTCAAAGTGAACTGCATCTCCAACGAATATTTAAAAATGTCGGAAGATGAGGATGAATACTATCAAGATTATCTATGGCAAGTTGCTGAACATAAACTGGAACAAAAATACCCTTCTTTCATAGACCAAGTTTTTGCATACCATCACAAACATGGTCATTCCTACAGCCTTATAGAATATAAAGCCTTGCCTTAAACTGATTTTACTGAGGGCAATACACCTCTAACTTAGAATCACTAACGAGAGTATTTTTAAACAACTACAGGCAAAAGGGTAAGCGGGGAAGATTGATAACGGTTCCCCGTTTCCTAGAAGTTGTAATGCTAATCTAATTCACTTTCTAATACGGTAGCGATCGCTTTTTGGGCATTTTCTTGAAACTCACGAATATTAACGCGACTGAGTAAGGAAATGGCAACCATCATCCCAATTGCTTGCACCGCAAAGACCAGACTATAAGCCAGGA
>JGI12048J13642_10290074_pt1 | contig 10688 bp, 4 predicted proteins | sample ElkSlonscriptome_16_FD_13642 | JGI IMG/M metagenome (IMG submission 13642) | reverse complement strand
TTTGTTAGTTAGTTGGTTAGTTAGTTAGTTAGTTAGTTCAAAAAAGAGAGGGTGCCCGGCAATGGACACCCTCTCTTACCTTTAATGCTAACTACCATTACTCGGTATCGATCTTCGTGATGGGCAGGTACCAGTTGGAAGGATCCATCAGCTTCTGCCGAATGAAATCTGCTGTTGCAGCATCTTCATATTTGGCAGCTACCTTGTCGGCCAGGTATGCCGGATCATCTCTTCGGGTCGCGATCCGCACCAGGTCGAACCACCTTTTCCCTTCGAAGGCAAGCTCCATGGCCCGTTCCTGGATGATCAGGTCCTCGATGAAAAGTGTCGGATTGGCCGTATCAGATGCAGGAATCTCCTTAGCCCTCAGGTAGGCACGACCCCTTACGCCAATATTGGGCGACCACTTCACATACCCGGCAGGCCGACTGGCAAGTGAGGACATTCCATTGTTAAGCAAGGTCATGGCCGGATCATGTTGACCTGTACGGTTCAGCGCTTCAGCAAGCATCAGGTGTACGTCGGCCGCCCTGTATAGGATAACATCGGCACTGTGGGGCAATCCATCGTCGATGGAATATTTGTTGATATAGGGAGTTCCGTCTGAAGTTGTGTCTACTGTTGCGCCCATCCCCCTGTAAACGTCTTCCGGGTTCCCATTCTGCTGTACCTGGGAAGCAAATGAATCTATCAGCCATGTAGCTGGCTTTACCATATAATTATACTCTGGATTCATCCACTCCTCGAGGTTGTTCTTCTGACCATCGACAAAAGAATAGGGTACGGCAGAAAATACAGTACCAAACTTATCGGTGGAGTTGATGAATATTTCTCTCCACGAATCCTGTTCGTAGTCATCATCTACCATGAACACCCGCCTGTATGCCGGACCGTCACAGGCATATTTCAGGTATCTCACTGCATTTTCATAGTCTCCTTTCTCCAGGTACAGCTCACCCAGCAGTATATAATGATCGACATCAAAACGGGCAATGTCATCAGGATCGTAATAAGGAAGAAGTTCATTGATCAATTTGTCGATAATCTCTTCCTTGGAAAGATACTCAGGTGGAACACTTGGGTCAAATTCTTCAATATCTGTCGCTATAAGGCCCACTTCTCCATTTAGCTTCGCAAGCATGAAATATGCCCAGCTTCTTAAGGTCACAAGTGAACCTTCATAAGAATACAAACTCAGGGAATCAAAGTCCCTGTCAAGCTCCAGGATCTGGGGCAGGTTGGGAAGGACCTCGTTTACGTTGATGATCAACTTGTAATAATTCGAAGGATCGATATATGGGTTATCGGCTGACAACTCATGCCGGCTGATCTCGATCATGTCTTTATCTGCCCAGTCGGTCACATTCATCTGGTCCGACCGGAGTCCGTCAACGAGCACCTGGTTTTCTGCAATCTCCTGCAGGTAGACAAAACATCCGGCATAGGACAAAAGTGCATCAAGACTTGTTTTGTAATGATCATCAGGGCTTATGCGTCCCCCGATAGTTGTATCGAAAAAATCCTCAGTACAGGACTGGATCAATCCTGACAGGATGATCGTCATGGCCATTAGCAAAGGTAGAGATCTCTTAATATTCATCGTACAGCGTTTTTATAAGCTTAATTGAATTCCAATAATAACTGATCGGGCATGAGGGATCCTTCCGTAATCAATGCCCATAAAATACGGATCATTCAGCAACATCGTCTCCGGATCATATCCCGAATAATTGGTCATTGTAAGCAAGTTGGTCCCAGTAAGGTATATGACCGCTTCCTTGTTCAGACCGAAGAAGCTGCTTGTAAGATAGCTGACTTTCAACTGACTCAGGCGCAGGTAGGAACCATCTTCAATATAGCGATCCGAAAAAACTGTATTCCCGGTGGGATCCCCGATCGAAGCCCTCGGAATGTCCGACCCTGTATTGGTGTCTGTCCACCGGTCGAGTACCAGCGTACTCTGGTTGGCATAGCTGTCCATTGAAGTTGCCTGGTGCCGCACATAATTGTAAATGTCGTTCCCGAGAGAATAGGTAAGCAGTGCTGAGAACTCAAGGCGGTTCACCTTCAATGCCGCTGAGAATGAACCGAAAAGATCAGGATTCGGATCACCGATGATCTGCTTATCTGCATCATTGATGATTTGATTGTCATCAATATCCTCAAAGATGACATCTCCGCCATGCATCGGCCGACCATTGGGACCTGTCACCCCGGCAGCATCTGCATCTGATGTATAAACTCCAAGTGCACGGTACCCGTAAAATGAATTGACCGGGTTTCCTACGGCTGTAACATATTCCGCACCAAAAACTTCCCTGGTCAGGAATTCTGTCCCCGGATCAATGAAATTAAGTGCTGTAACCTCGTTGTTCTGCTTCGTCACTGTTGCCTGGAGCAGCAGGCTGGAATTTCCGAGGAAAAACCGTGCATCTGCACCGACTTCTATTCCGGAAAGAGAGAGGGCTCCGCCGTTGTCATAATAATTGGTGAATCCGAAATTATACGGGAGTTGCTGGTTGATGATCAGGTTGTTCACACTGGACATGTAGTAATCCACATGAATATTAACTGCCCTTTTTGCAATCGAGATATCCACTCCTGTATTGATGGTGGATTTCTTTTCAGCTTCGAGGTCTTCATTTGGTGTATAATCAAGTACAGATACACCGATGTTGTTGTACCTGCGTCCCGTATAGGTGAATTTCGATTGATTATAAATATTGCTGAACATGTTCCCTGTATTCGACCATGAGGCCCGCAGCTTCATGTCATTGAGCCAGGTGGCGTTCTTTAGGAAATCCATTGAACTCAACCTCCAGGCTCCAAATACGGATGGATAGAAATTGTACCTGTTCTGCTGGTTGAAAGAAGAGGATCCATCATAGGAAAGGGAGGCTCTCAGGTAATATTTATCGCTGATATGGTAAGCGAAATTTCCAAAATAGGAGACCCATTTCAATTCACTGAGCTCTCCAGTGCTGCGCTTCAGGTATTCATATTCTGCACCCTGACCCAGGCTGGTAAAATCATCTGAAGGCGTATTCAGGTCGATCCCGATCGTGTTCTTGTATGTATTTCCCATAACCCGTGCACCGGCTTTCAGATTCAACACCTGGTCACCTGAAAGCGATTTCATATAGTTGATCGTGGTATGATTCTGAAATGACCTGAATTCAGTGACCATGTCCTGCGGACTGTTTCTTGCAGAATCGATCTGGACCACCCCGTTGTCCGGAATAAAAACATTCACGCGGTCATTATTCACACTGGTTCCCACTACATTTGAAAAGGTAAGCTCTGGTGTGATCTCAACATCGACTTTTACCGAGGTGAGCAACTGGAAATTCCTTTCATAATCCTCGTTACCATTTTCAACGAGTGCAAGCGGATTGGTTACGTTAAAGGCACCCACATCGTCGATCGGAAAGAGAATCGTGCCATCGACGCTTCTTTCATTGGGATGCATAAGTGGAGATTTCAGCAGTGCGGATGTGATCGGGTTCCGCTGAACAGTAGGCCCGTTATTTGTCAGGTAGGCATCACTGAGCGATATCTTGGTATGCGGGGTAATCGTTACCTTATTTGTAATATTGATCTGACCGTTTAATCTCAGGTTATATCTTGAATACCGGTATTTGTCAAGCGTTCCTCCATGCCTTAGAAATCCTGAAGAGATGTTGTATGTTGCAATATCATCTCCCCCCTTCAGGAAAAGGTAATATTTTTGAAGGGCAGCAGGTTTGAATATCTCCTGTTGCCAGTCTGTATTGTTATTGTACCGGTAGTATTCGCTCACCGTATTTTCACCATTCAACCATGGGTACATCGCGTTGATCGCGGTATTATCATACCCCTGTGTACCAAGCAGGTTTGTGAAATAGGTCTTGAACTGATCAGCATTCAACACATCGAGTGTTTTGGGCGCCAGGGCGATCCCTCCATACATTTTTACCTGGATAGAGGCACTGGTCTCATCTTTCTGCTCCGTGTTGATGTTCAGGATCCCGGTGGAACCGGCACTTCCAAGCTGCCCTTCTTCAACCCTCAATGTTGATATGTCAACGATGTCCTCGACATCCACCACATCCATGGGATTCAAAAGTTTGCCTTCGAGGACGTAATTATTTGGAAAACTGATTTCGTGGATCATCCCGTCAACAAAAACGAGTGGTTCACTCCTTGCAAATATGGAAGAGACGCCCCGCATGTTCATCCAGGAACTGTGTCCCGGCATCCCGGAATGTTCGATCATGTAGAGTCCGGGCACTTTCCCCTTCAGTGACTGATCAGACGAGGTGGCAGCGGAATGTTCGATATCGCTCCTGGCCAGCACGGTCACACTGTTGGTGGCTTCCTTCAGCGATTCCCTTCCGAATGGAGAGAAGTACACCTCATCGCTGGAGACCTCTCCCCTGGCTGTCAGGTAAAGCAGCATCTCCATTCGTCCATGACTGTATGTTTCCAGTGTATGGTACCCCGGTAAATTTACCAGGAGCTTCTCATTTTCCGAAGGCAGATCGATCGAAAAGGAACCATCCTCACCCGAGGTGGTGAATTTACCCGATGAGGCAATGGACACCACCGCCTGCTGAAGAGGTTCTCCAGACCCTGATTCAAGTACTTTACCATTTAAGGTAAAACCCGTTTCCTGGGCCATAAGCCCGGAGATCCCGGTAAAAATTCCCAGGATGGCGATCGTTATGATCCGGACGGCTCTTTTTAAATTCATCATGAATGCAGTATTTAGTCGTTTTATTTTCATTTTCAGTCGGTCAGCATTCCCGACCGGCCGGGTTCCGGTCTATTTTTTAGGCGTAAACCTTACATAATCCCAGAAGAGTCCTCCTGGTCTGAGGCTCTCAAGTCGTATGGTATGTCTTTTTGTTTCGGTAAATGACACCTCCCCGAAACTGAGTGGACTGCCACCCCAGCTTCCATCCTGCAGGTCCACATCACCGATCCGCTCGCCATCGACATAGACGGCCATCTTGGGATAGCCACCTCCCATGAAGAAGAATCCGGACAGTGTATAGTCACCCTTGGGAATTTTTTGCGTGGTGATCTCGACCTCAAAATGACCGTTCATATTCAGGCAGTCATCATCCATCAGGTTGTGTGCAGGTTTCAGATAATACTGCATGAATTCCCCTTCCCACTTGATGAATTCAAATGTATTCTCACCATCATAAAATCGCTGGTAATAATTCAGGTAATAGGGACCCTGTTGCAGGTCGAAAAAGTCTGTCGTCTGGAAGGTAATGGTCTGCGGATCCGGCAGCTTGTTCTCAAGCAAAGTATTGACCGTATGGATCGCGCCGTTCTTTGCCGGAATATTTGAAAGCTCATAGTAGAACCCTGTATATCCATCATCTGTCGGATTGATCTTGTAGTCTTCATCCACGCGGATGTTCAGGTTGTTGTCAAATGTGATCAGGTAATAGATATCACTGGGAGCCAGGTCATTGAAATAGTGGGTCTCATTCAGGCAGTGGTAGACCATGTACTCGTAAAATCCATTATCAAGGGATGTCAGGTCAGGACTGTCACTGTACCTGTCGACCAGGTCATCCACCGAATTGATCCCGAATCGCTGGAAAAGCGTATCGGGAACTGCAAGCAATGTATAACGGGTCCGCGCCGTGGCTGAACCATATTCAAAATCAATGGTGTTGAGTGTGTCAGAAAGACCCGCTGCTTCCAGTCCGTCCAGGAAGATCGAATATCCGGGGTAGGTGGCAAGTTCTTCCACCACACTACCCGTCACCGGCTCAAGCACATGGTCGATATGATGCACGTACCCGTTCGAAGTTGGGATATCCCTTTTAATAATGATGGCAGTCTTGTTGATCAGTATCTCGATCCCTGAGAATTCTGACGCCACATAATCTCCCAGGCCATTTTTATAGAGCAGTGATCCCTGTCCGATACTTCCGGCTGTGATCTCTCCCTGGAAAAGATGGTTATAAACCAGGTCTTCCAGTTCCTGCTGGTCAATTTCAGTATAAGATGAAACATTCTTCCCTGCATAATAGGCCTGCATGGCTTCATTAGTGGGAAGTAACAATGTAAACGGACCTCTTACCCGCAGGAGGTTTTCCACACCCGTGTAGGCCAGCAGGTCACCGAAGTCACTGAACTGATCAGGATTATTATAGACATAGTCGGTTATCACCATCTCGGTGGATTTGGTTTCCCACGGCACTACATCATCCCCACACTGCACCATGAACCCCATGATCATTGAAAGAAGAGCGATCTTCAGGGGGGCGCTGTACCAATTTTTTATAGCTCCTGTTGTTTTCATAATTCAATCCTTTCGTCTTTAATTAATTACCTGTCATAAAAAGGATTCTGGACAAGGTTCCTGTTGAACTGTATTTCATCCTGGTAAATGGGCAGGTAATAACTCATCGTATCGATCACCTTGGTGCGCATGATGGCCAGTTCCTGGGCATCACTTGCTTTTCCCAGCAGCACATCCACCAGGCGTTGTTTATCATCGAAGTTGTTCTTTTTGGCGAAGCGCAACAGGTCAAACCAGCGTTTGCCTTCTCCAGCAAACTCACGACCTCGTTCCGTCAGCAACACATTCCTGAAATCATCCAGAGAGAAGGTCGGGATATGGGTCGCTCCTGCCCGTTCGGCAACACTTGTCACCAGGTTGTTTGCCGGTTCAAAGTCCCCAAGTTCTCCAAGTGCTTCAGCCTTCATTAGCAATACATCTGCGTACCTGTAATAGATGAAATTTGCATCTCTCTCGTTTGAAGTCCTCACCGCTGCACCTGCTCCCGACTGGTCGGTACCGCGGTATTTCCAGATGGGACCACGTTTACGTACAAACCTTACATCCGTAGGGATATAGGCGATCTTTTCAACATCGATATTCAGCTGCCCGAGCAGGCTGTAGTATATCGGATTTTCCTGGCCCTCGATATCATCATCGTACTGGATCTCAAATAAACTTTCCTGCCTTGAATTGCCGGGATAATAAAGATCGAACCAGTCTGAGATCGGTTCAAGCGAGAACATACCCGTGTTGATGATCGAATCGCAATAGGCGACACATTCAGTATACTTTTCCTGCCACAGAAGCACATCAGCCAGCAGTGCCTGGATGGCATACCTATTGGCCCTGCCCTTGTAAAAGACAATTTCGTCCCAGAACTGATCGGTATAGGCCAGCGCACTGGCACGTTTCAGATCTTTTACAACCTGGTTGAGCACTACATTTTCCGGGCTTTTAGGCAGGTAGAAATCCACAGTGTCGGAGATGGTGGCCTCCAATACCAACGGCACATCCTTCCATATCCTGACCAGGTAAAAGTAGCTTAGGGAGCGTAAGAACAGCATCTCTGCTTCAATCCCTTCCAGTTCACGATCGGAGAGGGAATTGTCCACCTCCTGCATGATGGGGGCATAATGCATGACCGTATTGGCCAGGTTGATCGTGTTGTAGTAATCGCCCCATCGAACCACCCAGTTCGTGGAGGAGATGTCATTGTTCCCGATCCGGTTATAATCACTGAATTCCCCGGAAGCGACTGAGATGAAATCGGCCCTGACCTCACCCAGGAGGAACGACTTAATGGTCGTCTCGCGCATGGCATCATAGGTGGCAGACAATACCGCCATCACATCTTCCTTCGTCTTCCAGAATTCCTGCTTGATGAGTTCACTTTCGGGCTCAATGTCCAGCCAGTCGTTACACCCGGACTGACCAATGATCATAAGGGCGAAGAGCAGTGGAATGAAGATCCTGAATTTTCTAAATATTGTATTCATAACTTCGTATATTATCCTTTAGATCTGTTAGAATGTGATACTGACTCCCAGTGTATAACGTATACTTGGCGGTGTCCTGCTGAAATCCTTCGGCAGGGAATCGGGGCGCGAAGGAAGCGGAACTTCCGGGTCCTGTCCTGAATAGTTGGTCCATGTATAAACATTGTAACCGGTCAGGTAGACCCTCATCTGCGTCAGGTTCAACTTCCTGGAAACACTCTTCGGGAAGGTGTAGGAGACGGATGCGGACTTGAACCTGATGTAGGATCCATCCTCAACGAACCTGCTGGATCCAAGCCAGTTGAATCCTTCGTTGTGCAATGCTCTCGGCATATCAGTGATGTCACCTGTTGTCCGCCATCTCCAGTTGGTGGCCCGGCTTTGGTTATCATAGGTGTACATGTTCTCGGTATCCATCCTGGTCTGGTTGATCACCTCCTGGCCTATCCTGTAATAGAGAAAGAAATTTACCACGAGTCCCTTGAACTGGATCCTGGGACCGAATCCTCCCATAAAGTCTGGGTTAGTGTCACCCAGGTAGATCAGGTCAAGTTCATCGATCTTGCCGTCAAAGTTACGGTCCTGGTACTGTGCGTCACCGGCTTCAAAAAGATAGGAGGAGGACCCGCCCATGATCATCTGCATTGGTTCAGTCTGACCAAGTTCATACATTACTTCGCCATCGGCATTCCGCACATAAGTCGCTTCTTCCGTAGAATATACACCCAGGTAGTTGTATCCGAAGAATCCGCCGATCGGACTTCCCGGGACGATGGCGATCTTGTAGTTCCCGTTGTCCAGCATATTTCCGTATTCCGTACTGAAATTTTCCGGCAGCTCAAGCACGATGTTCTGGTTGCGGGAGATATTGAAATTGAAACTGAACTTGAAATTCTCTCCGTCCACCACGCGGTAATCCACCATCGCTTCGATCCCCTTGTTCTGCAGTTTTCCGTCGTTCGTATTGTAACTTCCGAAACCGGTACTGCTGGGAATCCCGGTATTCCTCAGGAACAGGTTGTGGGTGGTCTTGTCATAGACATCAAATTCAACATTCAATCTGTTGTTCAGACCATAGAATGAGAATCCGAGATTGATCTGCTCAATATTTTCCCAGCGCAGACCTGTCAGCTCCATGTTATTGGGTCTGACCCCCGGCATTTCCAGGTAAGAGTACTGCGTGCCTGCACCATATGTATTAAAGTAGAGGTAATTGTCGTTTGGAGCATTTCCGGAAATACCCCAGCTTCCGCGAAGACGGAAGTCGTTGATGAAAAATGCATTTTCCAGGAAAGACTCCTCCGAGATCCGCCATGCAAAGGTCGTGGCCGGGAAGATTCCCCAGCGAACTTCGCTGCTGTACTTGGAGTTCCCTTCAAGTTTTGCCCCCAGTGAGAAAATATATTTGTCCTTGAACTTATAGTATGCATTCACAAATGCACCCAGGGACCTGTACTTGGAGGGCCAGGCATACATGTTCCTGTTGTTCTTGTCCCCCACCACCGTGTAATCATATTCTGAGAACGCGTTACTGGTTTCGACGCGAAATCCCCTTGTATTGGACATCTCAGCATCCAGCTGTGCCAGGATCTTCAGATCATGCACGTCGTTGGCAATGGGTGTGTAGATGAATTTGGAGATTGCATATATCGACGATTTGTTGGTAAATTCATTGGTGGCCAGCCGGGTGATGTTATCGTAAAAATTATACCCGATCGCCTTGAACGGCAGGAACTTTTCCATTTTGGAATCAAACACATCCAGTGTGATCGTGGAATTCATCCTGATCTTATCCGTGATCCTGTAGTCCAGGTTGAAACCAGCCCGTAGATTGTCCCTGAAACGTTTGTGCTGACCCAGATTGGCAAAAGCCACCGGGTTGACCATATTGCGTGCAGTTCCCTGGAGGGTGTTCAATGGCGTGAAATACTCGTCATATACATTGTTACTGGTATCGCGCACGAATACAGAAAGGTTTGGCATTTTACGATAGGCCATGGCCCTGAGACTCTTGTTCCCGGAATATTCGCCATCTTCAAAATCATAGTTAGCATCCTGATCGTACCTCGTATAGAGGATGTCACTGGAAAACTTAAGCTTCGAAGAGATCGTATAGTCAAAAGCGGTACCAATGTTCAGTTTTTTCAGTCGTGTACCAATGGTGGTACCTCCTTCATCCTGGTACCCCACGGAGAGCTTGTAACCCGATTTCTCACCACCACCCCGTACTGAAAAGTGGTGTTGCTGTGTAAATGCTTTTCTCGTAATTTCTTCCACCCAGTTGGTGTTCTGTGCGTAATTCCAGTATTCTTCCCAGTCTTTGTCATACGCGATCTGACGAGAATCTGTGTTGGTCTGAAAGAAGTTATTCCGCTCGTCAAGGTTGTAGTGTGACTCCGCAATCAGCCTAGAATATCCTCCTCCGTTGAGCATCGGTATCGGATCCGGTTCATGGGCCCTGGTGAACTTCGTAGTGTATTCAAAGATCGGCTTGGACCGGGTTCCCCGCTTTGTTTTGATCATCAAAACCCCGTTGGAGGCCTTTGAACCCCATATGGCCGTTGCGCCGGCATCTTTCAGTACTTCAATCGATTCAATATCTTCAGGGGCCACATCGATCAGGTTCCCGAATTTTTCAACATCAGCACTCCCGAAATCAAATCCTTCATCGATCTGCGTATCATATGGAATCCCGTTGATCACGATCAGCGGACTGTTCCTGGCGTTCAGTGTGGCCGTACCACGGATCCGGATATTCAGACCAGCGCCCGGGTCACCTGAAACCGCTGAGATGTCGACATTCCCAAGTCGTCCCTGGAGCATTTCCTCTACCGTTGTGGTCATACTTGAATTCAATCCTTCGAATTCGATCCTTGCAACCGAGGTGGCACGGTCCCTGATGG
>JGI12048J13642_10372901_pt1 | contig 10690 bp, 7 predicted proteins | sample ElkSlonscriptome_16_FD_13642 | JGI IMG/M metagenome (IMG submission 13642) | reverse complement strand
GATCCAGTCCCTTCGCTGCCCCAGCGATCCCGGGAATGGTTTACCTAGTAAAGGCCGAACGAACTACGCTGCTTGTCTCGGTGATTCGCCTCGTACCGAAGCGTCAGGCGGTCGAAGTGCTGCGTTGGGATTGAATGCCGGACCGTTTGCAAGCTGGGATCCTGACGGTTGGGTGGTCAACGCTCGCTCGGCTCAACGAGGCATGTTTGGAAAACACTACCGTGGAAGGTTCCGTGACTCGTTGGATGGTTTGTCGAACACCATTGCCGCTGGCGAAATCGCGACCTACCTTGGCGATCGTGATGTGCGGACAAGTAGTGCGGCAGGTGGGAACTCGCATATTGATCCCAACCAATGCGATGGGCTTACCGATCCTGCCCGGCCTCGATTTTGGCGAGATACCGCAAACGTCGATGTGGATTCGACGCGCACGTCGGAAGGGCGTGGTTATCAATGGGCCACAGCAAACATGATGCAATCAGGTTTTGTAACGGTTAAACCGCCGAATTCCCTAAGTTGTGCAGGAAATTCTCGCCAAGCAGGTGCCTACTCGGTCAGTAGTAATCACCAAGGTGGGGCACACGTGTTAATGGGAGACGGTGCGGTCAAATTTATCACCGATTCAATCGAAGCGGGTAACCAACAATCTCCCTACGTTCGGACAGCCTATCGACTAGGCGAGCAAAGTCCCTACGGGTTGTGGGGATCGCTAGGAACGCGTGCGTCGAAGGAAACGATTAGCGGCGAATTCTAGTCGCATCCGTTTCTTGTTCATTTTATTCGATTTCTGCCGATGTGAGCTCAACGGGATCTCATCGGCATTTCCTTTTCTCAATTTGATTCGATTGGAAAAAACATGTCAAAATTCTTTTTCACCTTGTCGCTTCTTCTAGTCCCTGTCTTCATCGGTTGTGGCCCCGACAACAGTACGACCATCATTCAACCTGAGGAAGGAGCACGAGAAATGACTCCTGAAGAAGTTGAAGAGTACAATAAGAATTCAGTCAAGGATTGGGAACCTGTTAGACAAGACTGAGGTTGCGTAATGATATATTCTCCTTTTTAAGTTGCTTCATCGAGATACCCACCATGCTTCGAATTTTTTTTGCAGGAGTCACCTCTGTTCTTTTGGCTTCAGTTGGTTTTGCAGAAGAGCCAATGTCCGCTCGTTCTAAACAGCCCAATGTTTTGTTTATCCTGGTGGATGACCTCGGGATGCATGACATGTCGATTGAGGGTAGCACTTTTTACCAAACCCCTAACATCGACGCGTTGGCATCCGGTGGGGTGCGGTTCACCAACGGCTATGCGAATTGCCAAGTTTGTAGTCCGTCGCGAGCGAGCATTCAAACCGGGAAGTTCACTGCCCGCCATGGAGTCACCGACTGGATTGGTGCTGCGACAGGAATGAATCAACAACCGGGCGAGCGATTGGTTGCCCCTGAGTATGAACGTCAACTACCCGCAGGCGATACGACGATTGCCGAAGCGATGAAAGCGGCTGGCTACAAGACGTTCTTCGCTGGCAAGTGGCATCTGGGCGGCGATGGTTCGCTGCCGACCGATCACGGCTATGAGATCAACGTCGGTGGACATGACCGCGGCAGCCCACCAGGCGGTTACTTTTCGCCGTACCAAAATCCATTGATGAAGGATGGTCCCGATGGGGAATCATTGCCACTTCGATTGGCTGAGGAAACGGGAAACTTCATTCGGAACCACCAAGATCAACCCTTCTTTGCAATGTTGTCGTTCTATTCGGTTCACGGGCCGATGCAGACCAGTAAGCCGCTTTGGGAAAAGTACCGAAAAATCGCCGCCAAGCATTCGGATGTCGATGCTCGGTTTAAGGTTGACCGCACCATGCCGGTACGGCAAGTCCAAGATCATCCGGTCTATGCTGGAATGATGGAATCACTCGATACCGCAGTCGGCAACGTTCTCGAAACGCTTCATCAATGTGGTCTAGATGAATCGACGATCGTCATCTTTACCGGTGACAACGGTGGTGTTTCATCGGGCGACGGTTTTTGCACCAGCAACCTGCCACTGCGTGGTGGCAAGGGCCGCCAGTGGGAAGGAGGTATTCGTGAACCGTTTTACATTCGCTATCCCCAGCAAATCAAAGCGGGTTCGACCAGCGATGTGCCTGCGACGGGTGCCGATTTCTATCCGACGATTCTCGATTTGTGTGGATTGCCACTGCTTCCCGAACAGCATGTCGATGGCGTGAGTTTGGTTCCCGCAGTGGAAGGGAAAGCGATGCCAGAGCGGCCTTTGTATTGGCATTATCCTCATTATGGCAACCAAGGAGGAGAACCAAGTTCCATCGTCCGGAAAGGTCCATGGAAACTGATTCACTATTACGAAGATGGACGCAATGAGCTTTACAATTTGGAAAACGATCCGAGTGAAACGAGTGATCTGTCACTCGAGATGCCAGTTACGACCAAGCGAATGGCTGGCGAATTGATGGCGTGGTTAGAAAGTGTCAACGCTGGATTCCCAGCCGCCGATCCTCGATACGATGCGGCAGCAGCGGAAGCAAAATCGATTCGTTATCAGACGGTGTTCAAAGAACGACTCGAACGTGAACAGGCCGCGATGTTGAGTCCCGATTGGAAGCCCAACGCCGATTGGTGGGGCAGCCTAATCACGAAGGATTAGTGTCGTAGTCGCAGTAATTGTAGGCTGGGTCAAGAAGTCTTTACGACGCAGACCCGGCAAGAAACCAGGACGACGTTTTGCTCAGCCGTGGATGTTGAGATGCCGGGTCTCCCGTTGGTCGACCCAGCCTACTTCGCTTTGGCCTTCGCTTTGGCGTCTCGGAGAGACGCCGCTACTGACCGAGCGACAAGGCGGCGAAGATTTTGTTAGCCCCCGCTGCCGCGGGCATTTGGCCGTTCAATACTTGTTGCTCAATGTCGGTGTAGATTTGCCGGACGGTTGGGTGCTTCTTAATCGCTTCCCGCAATTGCTCGTCGACCAGTGCCCACAACCAACGCAAATTTTGTTTTTGACGCCGCTCGGTAAACTCGCCCGTTTCTCGGCGTCTTTCACACTTTTTCTCAATCGCATCCCAAACCGAATCGATGCCGCTGTCGTCGCGTGCACTGCAAGTCAAGATTGTCGGTGCCTTGTCGTTGTCGTGACCTGTCAATGATTCAAGTGCCGTATGGTATTGGCGGGCTGCCAATTCAGCCGCTCTGCGGTTATCGCCATCGGCTTTATTGACTGCGATCACATCGGCCAATTCCAGCAAACCTCGCTTGATCCCTTGCAGTTCATCACCAGCACCGGGCAACATCAATGCCAAGAAACAATCGGTCATGTCGCAAACCATCGTTTCGGATTGGCCGACACCGACGGTTTCGACCAAGATGACGTCATACCCGGCCGCTTCCGCAACGAACATCGTTTCACGAGTCTTATTGGCGACTCCGCCAAGCGTCCCCGCAGCGGGTGACGGGCGAATGAAAGCGTCGTCTTGAGAGGCCAGTTCATTCATACGGGTTTTATCCCCCAGAATGCTGCCGCCACTGACGCCACTCGATGGATCGACCGCCAACACAGCGACTCGCATCCCCCGGCGAATCAACAACATGCCGAGCGATTCAATAAACGTACTCTTGCCCACTCCGGGCACGCCGGTGATTCCGACGCGTAGTGCATTGCCAGTCATCGGCAGAAGACGTGTCAGTAGTTCTTCGGCAATTGGACGATGGCGATCACTACTCGATTCGATCACCGTCAACGCTTGAGCAAACACTGAAAGGTTGTGTTCGCATACACCGTTAAAGTAATCGTCGGCGGTCAGATGTCGTCGGCGAGTCATATTGGCTGACATGTTTATCAAGGTTAAAGGTGAGGTTGGAGTGCAGGCTTTAGCCGTTCCGTGCGTCTCTTAAATCGCCTAAAGGCTACACTCCAACCTTGACGGCCTTGGAACGAGCTTACGCAGGCGTTAGCGTTATCTCAAGCTGATCCGCCAGCTTTTGCAGCAGCATGACGGCTGCTTCGCTAATCACGGTTCCGGGGCCGAAGACGGCAGCGGCTCCGGCATCGTAGAGCGCCTGGTAGTCTTGCGGAGGAATCACTCCACCGGCGACGATCATGATGTCCTCACGTCCTAGCTTGGCAAGTTCCTGCTTCAGCTCAGGGACGAGTGTCAAGTGACCGGCGGCCAGCGAACTGACGCCGACAATATGCACGTCGTTCTCGACCGATTGCTTCGCCGTTTCACCGGGGGTTCGGAACAGCGGGCCGATGTCGACGTCAAAACCGAGATCCGCGAACGCCGAAGCGATCACTTTCTGGCCTCGGTCGTGACCATCTTGCCCCATTTTCGCCACCATGATTCGCGGTCGTCGGCCTTCGGCCTTTTCAAATTGTTCGACCAGCTCCAAGACCTTCTTCATCGAATCGTGTCCCTTAATCTCGCCTGCATAGATACCTCGCACCGCCGTCACGGGAGCCTCGTAGCGATCATAGACCTCTTCGAGGGCGGCACTCATTTCTCCGACTGTCGCTTTCGCTCGCGCCGCCGATACCGCCAATTCCAACAAGTTGCCCGACTTTTCTCGGGCCGCTTTGGTTAGCTCGGCAAGTGCCGCGTCGACTTCCGCTTGATTGCGTTCATCGCGTAGCTTTTTCAAGCTTTCGATCTGAGCGGCTCGCACGGCCGTGTTGTCGACTTGCAGTACTTTTAGCTCGTCTTCGACTTCCAATCGGTACTTATTCATCCCGATCACGGGCTGTTTGCCCGAGTCGATGTGAGCCTGGGTGCGTGCGGCGGCTTCTTCGATTCGCATCTTTGGAATGCCAGCTTGAATCGCTTTGGTCATCCCACCGACTTCTTCGACTTCCAAAATGTGGCTCCAAGCACGTTGGGCCAAATCGTGAGTCAGTTTTTCGAGGAAGTAGCTACCGCCCCAGGCGTCGACGACGCTACAGGTATCGGTTTCTTGCTGTAGGAACAACTGTGTGTTCCGCGCGATGCGAGCCGAGAAATCGGTCGGCAGCGCGATCGCCTCATCGAGTGCATTGGTATGCAGCGACTGAGTATGGCCATGAGTGGCAGCCATCGCTTCGACGCAGGTTCGAATGACGTTGTTGTAAACGTCTTGGGCCACCAGACTCCATCCACTCGTTTGGCTGTGCGTTCGTAGCGACAAGCTCTTAGGATTCTTGGGATCGAACTGTTTGATCAGCTTGGCCCAAATCAATCGAGCCGCACGCATCTTTGCGACCTCCATGTAGTAGTTCATCCCGATGCCCCAGAAGAACGACAGACGGGGACAGAACGCATCGACGCTAAGGTTGGCTTTGATCCCGGTTCGGACGTATTCGAGTCCATCGGCAAGCGTGTAAGCCAACTCCAAGTCTGCGGTCGCACCTGCTTCTTGCATGTGGTAACCACTAATGCTGATGCTATTGAACTTTGGCATCGCTCGCGACGTGTAGTCGAAGATGTCGGCGATAATGCGGACGCTCGGTTCGGGTGGATAGATGTACGTGTTCCGAACCATGAACTCTTTCAGGATGTCGTTTTGAATCGTTCCTGAAAGCTGTTCTGGCTTCACGCCTTGTTCTTCCGCCGCGACGATGTAGAGCGCCATGACGGGCAATACCGCACCGTTCATCGTCATCGACACGCTCATCTTGTCGAGCGGGATGCCATCGAAAAGGGTTCGCATGTCATAGATACTGTCGATCGCCACCCCAGCCATACCGACGTCACCGGCGACTCGCGGGTGATCCGAATCGTAACCACGGTGGGTCGCCAAGTCGAACGCGATACTCAAACCCTTTTGGCCAGCGGCCAAGTTGCGGCGGTAGAACGCATTGGATTCTTTTGCGGTCGAGAAACCGGCGTATTGACGTACGGTCCACGGACGCATCACGTACATCGTTGCATAGGGACCACGGATGAACGGAGCGAAACCGGGCATCGTATCGAGGTGATCAACGTCCTTCAAATCGTCGGCGGAATACAACGCGTGGATCGGAATTTGTTCTGGAGTTTTCCAGTTCAAACGATCTTGGTTTTCGCTCACCGACTCCTGCCAAGATTGGCGAGTGGTGTTCGGTTTTGCTTCCGATTCGAAAGGGATATCGCTAAAATTTGGGATGGCATTCATTACGAAAGGACTCCTTCGTCAACTAGCAGTTCGCGTAGCGTGGCCAACACATCGCATTTGATGAAAATAAAACGATCGACTCCTGCTTCTCGCCATGACGATTCATTATCGCCAGGATGGCCTGCAAGAATCACGCTTCGTGCCCCGGCAGCCTTCAGTGCCGGCGTCACGACAGGGACCATTTCGGGATACAGTTTATCGGAAGAGCAGATAACAGCGATGTTCGCACCGCTGTCCTTCATGGCGGCGGCAGCCGCCTCGGCGTCTTGGAAGCCATCGTTTCCGATCACTTCGAAACCGCCTGCTTCGAAAAAGTTTTTCGCAAACGTGGCCCGAGCTGTATGATGGGCGACTGGCCCCATATTCGCCAAGAACACTCGCGGACGTTGTCCCTTGGTCGTACACCACACGTCGCTGGCGTCGCGAAGCTCTTCAAACGGCTGGGCGAACAAGTGAGGTTCGATCGGTGCGATCTCGATTGGCGATTGATGAAAGCCAATGGCTCGAGCGATTTGAGCGATCGAAGCACCTTCGGATGCGGCCTTGAAACAGGCGGCCGACAAATCGGACTCATTGCTAAGATCATCAAGCGAAGCGGATTTTGCTTTTTGCCGATCGGCAGCAGCGGTTCGTAGGGCTGCCACATCGACCGGACGATGCTCGAGTTGCTCTTCGGCGAGGTTCGGGAATTCGCTAACGCCCGTGATCCCTTCGCGCCGGGTCGCAATGTCTTTCGCCCGCGGTGCAAAAGCGGTTTCGATCTGGGCGGCGACCCAGCCGCTTTGAAGAGCGGACAACATGCCACCCTGCTGTTCGATCTCTTGGAATATCTGCCAAGCTTTCTTGGCCAATTGATCGGTCAATTTTTCGATAAACCAACTGCCGCCCGCTGGATCGACGACACAATTAAGATGCGATTCTTCGTCTAGAATCAGAACCGTATTGCGAGCGATCCGGCGGCTGAAATCATTGGGCAACTGAGCCGCTTGATCGAACGGAACCGATGTCACGGCATCGGCACCACCGATGATCCCCGCGAAGGCGGCGACGGTGTTACGAAGCAAGTTAACGTAAGGATCACGCTGAGTCAGCACACGACTGCCGGTTCGCGTATGAACTTTCATCCCGCTTGCCGATCCGCCACACGCCTCGATGACGCGAGCCCATACTTCGCGAGCAGCCCGTAGTTTCGAAATGGCTAAGAAATGATGCGTGCCGAGACTGGTTCGGAACAGTATTTGTTCAGCAGCCCGATCAATCGTCATTCCTGCACCGGTCATCGCTCGAAGGTATTCGACCGCCGTGGCCATACCGAAGGCGATATCTTGTGCCGCTGTTGCCCCCGCGTCATGGTAGACAGCCGTATCGACGCCAACTGCGGTCACGTTGGGATAATGGCGGGATGTCCACTTTGCCAAGTCGGCAAGTTGTTTGATCGCCGTCTCCGCTGCAACCGGTAGCTTTCCGTCGCGAGCGAGTGCGGCGAGTGGATCAGCGTTGAAGGCTCCGCGAGCTTTCGCGGGGATCACGCCTCGGTCTTCCCACAATCCAGCGAGTGTCGCGGCAGCGGGTAAGAACGCGGCCCCCGATTCGAGCGTGACATCAATGATGTCGAGTCCCACCTTTTTGAGCGTGACATCCAAGTCGTCGACGTCGTAGGCCATCACGCCGTCGTGAGCTTGCGAGTCATCGACTTTGTCCGGATCGAGTCCCGAGCGGGCTGCCGAGTCGAGTTTGATTAAGATCGACGTGACACCGCCTTCGAGGTCCGCTAGGATTGCTTTATTGGTGACCGACAAGTCAGGGTGTAGATGTTCCTGACGAAGATCGGTGCCGGTCAGCACGCTGCCGAGCGGTTTACGGCCTCGAACAAATGGGCTCGAACCGGGGAAACCGGTCGGATCGGTACCCGCAAGCTCGTCCTTACGGGTGTAGACCGGTTGAATACCGATCCCTTCGTAGGTATGCGAGACCAGTTTCTTTTCGAACGGAGCACCATTTAGGTCGGCTTCGACCGTCGCGCGCCATGTTTCATATTCGACAGGTGGGAAGTCGTCTTTGACAGACAATTTAGAGGTCGACATCGATTGCCTCGAGAGGAACGGTCAGTGAAATAGAAAAGCGGGCCGCAATGGGGCGGAACGCACAGATTTTGTCTTCGTGGCTCTCGGTTATCGCCTTTAAGCGGCGGATACTCAAGAGCCCCTAAATGTTTCGTGTTTAACCGCGTGGGCAACGCCCCGCGTTTTTTTGCATTGCCCGTTTGCATTGCCCGTTTGCATTGCCCGTTTGCATTGCCCGTTTGCATTGCCCGTTTGCATTGCCCGTTTGCGCGGCCCGATGGGCACGCGGTTTAACAGGAATTCGCGCGGCCCGATGGGCACGCGGTTTAACAGGAATTCTCGCGGCCCGATGGGCACGCGGTTTAACAGGAAGCCCTTAGTGGGCGACTTGGCAAAGTTCCGTCAACACGCCACAGCTACTCTTGGGATGCATAAACGCGATTCGTGCGTCGTGGGCACCTGGGCGAGGAGTTTCGTCGATCATGCGAACGCCGCCCTCTTTGTACTCGGCAATTCGAGCTTCAATGTCGTCGACGGTAAAGGCCAAGTGATGCATGCCTTCGCCTCGTTTTTCGATAAACTTCGCAATCGGACTTTCGGGATCGGTCGGCTCAAGTAGCTCGAGTCGAACATCGTTGATCAAGTAAAACGCGACGCGAACTTTTTGGCTCGGCACCTCTTCGGTTCCTTCGTACTTGGCACCAAGGGTGCCCTCATAAAACGAACGCTGATCGTCGAGCGAGCGGACGGCAATGCCGACGTGGTTGAGTGATTTGACGGGAGTCATATCGAGTCCTTTAGAAGAGTTTGAGTGGGGAAATGATGCGTATTTTATAGCAACAAAAGCGAAGAATCCAAAGCAAGGGCGACAATTTGCCCAGACTAGAAAAAATGGCGGAAATGAGCGACACGCTAATCCCCCCCGAAGGGAAGAAGCGGCAACCTCGCGAATTTGCCTAGTAGCTCCGTCCCCCGAGACGGATAATCCATGAAACGCTTCGTCGCGAAAAAGCGTCGAGGTTCGTGGCAGCTCGCAATTCGGGAAAACGAAAGTCTTCACGACTTCCGCTACGCAGATACAGACCGTGCGAGTCTCGGAGAAACTCGCCGACTAGGGCAAAAACTCGCGTTCAACGAATTTTGTATCGTGCCGGCCTTCGACAAACTCGGGGTGTTGAAGGACTTGGTCGTGGAACGATGCCGTCGTCGAAATGCCTTCGACTTGTAATTCTCTTAGCGCCCGCCGCATCGTCGCGATCGCTTCGGTGCGAGTGGGACGGTGGACGATCAATTTGCCGATCATCGAATCATAATAGGCTGGCACCGTGTAACCCGCATAAACGTGCGAATCAAAACGGACGCCCAAACCACCGGGGATAAAGATTTTTTCGATCTTTCCTGGGTTCGGTTGGAAATTCTTGTCTGGATTCTCGGCGTTGATTCGGCATTCAATCGAAACCCCGGTACACTGCACCTGGTCTTGCGTGAACGATAAGGTTTCTCCGGCAGCAACGCGGATTTGTTCTTTGATCAAGTCGATGCCGGTGATCATCTCACTGACGGGATGTTCGACTTGGATTCGGGCATTGACTTCGATGAAGTAAAAGTTGTTATCGGCATCAACAATGAACTCGACGGTCGCCGCGTTGCTATAATCTGCCCCGCGGATCATTCGCACGGCTGCTTCACAGATGGCTTCACGGCGATCGGCAGGCAAACTTGGACTGGGGGCTTCTTCGATCAGTTTTTGGTGCCGGCGTTGGACGCTGCAATCTCGTTCGAACAAATGGCAAACGTTGCCGTGGGTATCGGCGATGATTTGGACTTCGATGTGTCGGGGCGAGCCGATGTATCGCTCGAGGTAACACCCGCTGTTTCCAAATGCTGCTTCGGCTTCGGTGCGGGCTTGAGAGAGTGCGTTGATCAAAGCCGCTTCATTTTCGGCCACTCGCATCCCTTTTCCGCCACCGCCAGCGGTCGCCTTAATCAGCACAGGATAGCCGATTTCGGCAGCCGTTTTGATGGCGTCCGCGTCGTCCTCGATCAAACCGGCACTGCCGGGCACGACCGGCACCTCGTTGGCGATTGCCATTTTTCGAGCCGTATTCTTGTCACCCAATTTCTCCATCGCTTGAGGACTGGGGCCGATAAACTCGAAACCGCTCGATCGACAGACTTCGTTAAAATGAGCGTTTTCGGCCAGAAACCCATAGCCAGGATGGATCGCGTCGACGCCAGCGACTTCGGCAGCGGCGATGATTTGGTCGATCTTCAGATAGCTTTCGTTGCTACGCGGTTTGCCGACACAGTAGGCCTCGTCCGCCAATTGAACGTGCATCGATTCGGCGTCCGCTTGGCTATAGACAGCGACCGAGCCGATGCCCATTTCACGACACGCGCGGATGATTCGAAGAGCAATTTCGCCACGATTGGCGATCAAGATTTTTTTGATCACGGATGTATTCAAGCCGACAAGTGTTTTAGGAT
>JGI12048J13642_10269973_pt1 | contig 10690 bp, 9 predicted proteins | sample ElkSlonscriptome_16_FD_13642 | JGI IMG/M metagenome (IMG submission 13642) | reverse complement strand
GGCCCGGCAAACGAATCAGCCAGCCCTGTCCCTGAAGCCCGTTGCCAAGGAAAAGCCAACGGACGAACTTCAGGAGCGCAGCCGCCGCAACGTCCGTGAATGGACCAAGCTGCCCAAAACCGGGTTTGACCGCGAACAGGAATTGGCCATTATTGAATACCAACCCCGGGAACGCGGCGATGTGCAGATCAAAGTGTTTGATATTTACAATCAGCTGGTGGGACAAATTGGTTTGCGCAACCGTCAACCCGCTAAGCAAACGGCCCGGATCCCATTACCCGGATTGCGGGAGGGTGTTTATTTGGTGAGTGTTAAGCAAGGTGACAAAACCCTCCATTACTACCAATTGTTATGCGAGTAATCCTGATCGCTTAAGATTTGGTAGTTTTACCCGGTCGGACAGGAATAAGGGCAACATGCCTAAATTAAGTCAAATTTCTACCCATGGTCCAATCGTTGCAGACGATCCAACGACCGATTGAGCAAGAACTGAGATCTTTCGAGCAGCACTTTCGGCAGTCAATGCGCAGCCAGGTATCCCTGCTCGATAAGATCATGTTTTACATTGTCCGCAGGAAAGGTAAGCAAGTGCGGCCAATGTTCGTCTTCTTGTCCGCTAAGGTCTGTGGAACCGTTAATGAATCCACCTACCGGGCTGCTTCCCTGATCGAACTGCTGCACACCGCTTCCTTAGTGCACGATGATGTCGTCGACGACTCCCTGAAGCGACGTGGATTCTTCTCCGTAAATGCCTTGTGGAAAAATAAAATAGCCGTATTGGTGGGTGATTACTTGCTAAGCCGAGGCTTACTACTGGCCCTGGAACACAAGGAATTTCAGGTCCTGGAGATCGTATCCAATGCCGTCAAGGCCATGAGTGAAGGCGAATTGCTCCAGATTGAAAAAGCCCGCCGTCTCGATATCGAAGAGTCTGTTTATTACGATATCATCCGGCAAAAAACAGCATCGCTCATCGCTTCGGCCTGCAGCGCCGGGACCGCCACGACTACCCAGGATCCCGAGTTGGTGGAACGCATGAGACTCTTCGGTGAAAAGATCGGTATCGCCTTCCAGATCCGGGACGATTTATTTGATTTTGGTACAGATGATGTGGGAAAGCCACTCGGTATCGATATCAAGGAGAAGAAAATGACCTTACCGCTTATTTACGCGCTTGATAAAGCCTCAAAACCGGAAAAAAGGCGGATCATTCGCATCATCAAAAAACACAACGAGAATAAAGAAAAGGTGCGCGAGGTCATTGATTTTGTTCACCGGAGTGGCGGGATGGAATATACACGACAGGCCATGCTCGATTACCGGCGGGAAGCCTTCGAAATTCTGGATACGTTTCCCGATTCGGAAGCCCGGGAATCCATGCGACAGTTGGTTCAGTTTGTAACCGATCGCAAAAAGTAGAAGTTATACTTTTTACTGGCTTTCGCCAAAACCACAAACCTTCCTGCCCGCCGAAGCTTCAGCGAAGGAGGGAAACCTCAAACCTCAAACCTGATTAAGCTATGCTACAACGTTCGCTATTTGTTCTTTTGATACTTTTGGCAGGCACCTTTGGCACGCAGGCGCAGGACCCTCTGAACATAGACGATTTTTGGGAATTACCCTATGTGTCGGCCCCTCAATTATCCCCGGATGGGAACTATGTAATCTACACTGTTAGCGAGGTGGTTATTGATCGCAATAGTTGGCGAAGTACCACCTATATTATGAATCTGGAAACGAAAGAGCGCACGGCCCTCTCCAACGATATCAGCAATATCCAGTGGGCACCGAACGGGAAAATGGTTTCCTATTTTGCGTCCCGCTACGGTAAATCGGGGCTCTTCGTGGCCCCCATCGAATGGGGTAACCAACCCGAACTGGGACCGGAAACCTTTCTGGGGCAGGTTCGGCAGACAGATCACTTTCTGGGGCATCCTACTAAAAAGAATTACGCCTGGAGTCCGGACTCCAGACACATTGCATTTGTAGCGGCCGATTGGGAAGGCTGTAATCCCAACCGCAATGCCAATGACCCCATTGAGATCGACCGTACCATGTACAAAACCCGTACCGGCTTTTCCGATAATTGTCGTACGCGCGTGTACATTTCCGACCTCACCGAGGAACGCTCCGTGCTGACTCCGGGCCCTTACGACAGCCATTCGGTCAGCTGGTCAGCCGATAGCGAAAAGTTGGTTTTTTTGAGTAACCACACGGACGACCCGGATATGAACTACAATAATGATCTGTTCACCGTGGATATCGCTTCGGGTGATATTACCCAATTGACCACCTCCGTTGGTACCGAGCACGATCCTCAGTGGTCACCTAAAGGTGATCGCATTGCCTATCCCGCTACCCGCCGTCCGGTCAATACGAAAGACAGCCCCGCGGAAAACACCCAGGTCTATGTGATCGAAAACGGGCAGGTTTCTTCCTGGACCAAATCACTGGACCGCCGGGCTACGAGCCCGGTTTGGCATCCCGAAGGGGAATGGTTGTATTTTTCGGCCCGCAACGAAGGTCGGAGTCTGGTGTATCGCGTCCGGAAAGGGGAAACACCCGAGCCGGTGATCGACGAAGAGGGTATGGTAGGTGCATTGGCAGTAGGGCCGGATAAACTGGTTTTTACCTTCCAGGAGCCCGGGCAACCTTCCGAATTGTACGAGGCCAATCTCGATGGCACCCAAATGGAGCGCCTGACCTACGAAACCGAAGAGTGGGTGCGCGACCATGAATTTGCCAGTGTGCAGGACTTTTGGTTTACCTCCTTTGATGGTACTAAGGTCCAGGGGTTTATCGCTACTCCCCACGGGCACGACGGCTCTGCTGAATTGCCGGTCATCCATCGCATTCACGGTGGCCCTCACGGTATGTATGGGTACTCCTTTAACGATTTTAATGAGCTGCTGGCCGCCGAAGGATACGCAGTGGTCTTTATCAATCCCCGCGGTTCGACGGGATACGGTCAGGAATTCGCCGATGGCACCTATCAGGCCTGGGGTGGTGGCGATTACAAAGACCTGATGATCGGAATGGATACGGCTTTGGTTCGCTTCCCCTTCCTCGACCAGGACCGAATGGGCGTAACCGGCGGGTCCTACGGTGGGTTTATGACAAATTGGGTCGTTACCCAGACTGATCGGTACGACGCGGCCGTAACGGTTGCTTCGGTGAGCAACCTGATTTCCTTTTACGGGACGTCTCTATATCAATTACTGATCGAAACGGAGTTTAATGGGTTGCCCTGGGATAACTTTAGCCTTTTGTGGCACTTTTCACCGATGGCTCATATTGATAAGGTCACCACCCCTACTTTGCTTCTGCACGGAGAGCAGGATATGGATGTCCCGATCACGCAGGCAGAAGAGTTTTATATTGGCTTGAAGAAGATGGGGGTTCCCGCTCGCTTCGTTCGCTACCCTAATGAAGGGCACGGAGTGCGCCAGCCTCAGCACCGGGCTCATTACTATCGGGAGATAATGAAATGGTTCAACGAGTACGTCAAGCCAAGGCCTTAATACCCATTGCTGGGAGGAGGTGCGTGGGGTGGTGCGCCACTAGTGGCATCCAGGGGCTCAACGACCAGTAATCGTCCTTCGACGATCTCTACTACGCGGACCGGGGAGCCGACGGGTAAATCGTGGCCGTTGCTAACCGCATCAATCTGGTAGGGAGCTGATCGTAAATTCAGGTGTACCTTTCCGGTACCGCCGCGTCCTGAAGGAATGAAGGCGAGTACTTCACCGGTACTTTTCAGGGCCTCATCCAATTCAAATGTATCGTGTAGTATCTCGCGGTTCTTTTTGCTCAGTACCGAAAGGGCTCTGGGCAGGAGAGCGGTGAATAAACCGGCGGGTATACCGATGAGAAATACAGAGGGTAATTCGGAAATCCAGAGGTGAGCCAGGATACTGGTCCAGCCAAAAAAGACAAAGAACAGCAGTACGGTGCGAGCATCCGCGTGGCGCGACCTGTTAGGGCGTTTATCATTGTCCAGGTCGAGCCCCAGAAAACTCATCACCTCCAGAATGATCAAAAGGAGGGTAGCCACAATGGCAACACTCCACAGCATCTTTTCGATGACGTTGAGTTGATCAATTTGGCTTATGAGCAGATAAAAGGTCATACACTTCGGATATTTCCAGACTAAGGTGTACTTAATCAAATTTAAAAGTACCAAAGCCAATCTCCACTTTGAAAATGGTTCGACTAAATATGGCCAATTATCGCTTAACGGCGACCTGATTCCGAGCTGTCCTAAGATCAAACTGAACAATTGGCAGTGATTCATATTTGATAGACCGTATAAAATTGTCGTACCTTTGAGGCGACTTTAGAAGGCATTCACAAGACGGGATTTTGTGATTGATCGCCACCCGCAGTGGGGTGCACTTGCCGTGCTTTCGTGAAAAAAAGTTCTTTTTTCGCTCAATTTATTTTACAGATCCAGCATCCATGGTAGAAGTAAAGCTTTTTTCCGGAAAATCATCAGAATACCTGGCCAAGACGATCGCCGATTATTACGGTGATGACTTGGGTAAAATCCAGATCCATCGGTTCAGTGACGGCGAAATGCAGCCGGTCATCAACGAATCAGTACGCGGTGCTTATGTGTTCTTTATCCAGTCTACATTCCCTCCTTCCGAAAATCTGATGGAATTGTTGTTGATGGTCGATGCTGCCAAGCGGGCTTCTGCCGGATACATCACGGCGGTGATCCCTTATTTTGGGTATGCCCGCCAGGATCGTAAGGATAAGCCCCGGGTTCCCATCTCTGCTAAATTGATCGCCAACCTGCTGCAAGCAGCCGGTGCCGATCGGGTGATGACCATGGATTTCCACGCCGATCAGATACAGGGATTTTTTGACATTCCGGTGGATCACCTTAAAAGTGAAGCCATTTACATTCCCTATCTGCAGGAGCAGGACCTGTCGAACGTTACGTTTGCTTCCCCCGATGTGGGGGGGGTGAAGCGGGCACGGGTTTACGCCAAGCACTTCGGAAGGGATCTAGTCATCTGTGATAAATACCGCAAGCGTGCTAATGAGGTAGCTGGTATGACGGTGATCGGTAACGTGGAAGGTGCTGATGTGATCCTGGTTGACGACCTGGTGGATACGGCCGGAACCCTCTGCCGGGCAGCGGATATTATTCTCAAGAAAGGCGCCAAGAGCGTACGTGCCCTGTGTACGCACCCGGTTTTGTCCGGTAAGGCCTACGATAATATCAATCAATCCAAATTGGATGAGCTTATCGTTTGTGATACCATCCCATTGCGGGGTAAATCAGATCGTATTAAGGTTTTATCGACCTCGAAATTGTTCGCCCGGGCAATCCGCAATACCCACGAACACCGCTCTATTTCTGCCCTCTTCGTCGAAGGGTAAATGTAAAGCTGGATTTTTTTGCGGGAACATCCTAGTCAAGGTGGGCATGTTTGTGATAAATTACTTATCTTTGCGCGTCCAAAAAGGGATCTAATTCGATCCTTGTCACTAATGAGCATAAAGCATTCGCTATGGAAATAGTTGCCGTAAATGGAAAAGAGCGCAAGGGCATGGGCAAGAAAGGTGCCCGTCAGGTGCGCGAGCAAGGCCAAATCCCCGCTGTTCTGTACGGTGGGAAAGAGGTAACCCACTTCAGTGTGGATCCCATTGAAGTCAAGAGTTTGATTTATACGCCTGATTTCAAATTGGCGGAAATCACCGTTGATGGTAAGACACACAAAGCCATCCTGAAAGATTACCAAATGCATCCGGTGACCGATGCTGTTACACATATCGACTTTTTGCGTTTGATCGATGGTGTACCGGTAAAGGTAGATATCCCCGTGAAATTCAAGGGTACTTCTCCGGGTGTTAAGAACGGTGGCAAACTGCAGAAGAACGTACGTCGTATTCGCATCAAAACGACCCCCGAGCATTTGGTCGGTGAATTGATGGTCGATATCTCAAGCCTGAAAATGGGAGACTCCATTCGTGTTCGCGATATTGACGCTGCCGATGGTATTGAGATCATGACATCATCCGGTGTTCCGGTAGGTACAGTGGTTGTACCACGTGCCATGCGTTCTGCTGCTACAGCTGCTGCTAAAACAGTTGGTGCTGTTCCTGGTGAGGAGCCCGCTTCGGAAGAAGCAACCGAAGAATAATCGGGTAGTATACCAAAGCGAATAACGGCAATAGAAAGAGGCGCAGGGACGAGGTTCCTGGGCCTTTTTCTGCTTCGGGCCGTTCGATTTTGTATTATGGTTATTCACGTACGTAACTTTCGCTAACCTCCAAAAACTAGCCTATGGCCTCTGCACTTCGAATTAGTCTTATTCAGGCGCATCTCGCCTGGGAAGATGCGCAGGCAAACCGAATCCACTTCGACGAACTTCTGGCTCCGCTCCAGGGGAAAACCGACCTCATCGTGTTGCCCGAGATGTTCACCACGGGATTCAGTATGAATGCCAAACAATTGGCGGAACCACCAGGAGGTCCTACGCAGCAGTGGATGCAGTTGCATGCCGACCGGTCGGGAGCTGCCGTGACGGGCAGCTATATTTGTGTTGAAAACGGGAAATACTTCAACCGTCTTTTGTTTGTGGAACCAGGTGGCAAAGTACATACGTACGATAAACGACATCTCTTCACGCTGGCCGGCGAACACAAGTCTTATCATCCCGGACTGACATCCCTGACCGTAACCTGGAAGGGCTGGCGGATACGCCCCCTGATCTGCTACGACTTGCGATTCCCGGTATGGAGCCGGAATACCGATGAGTACGACCTGTTATTTTACGTAGCAAATTGGCCCGACAAGCGTCGTCAGGCATGGATGGCCCTGCTGGCCGCCCGCGCTATCGAGAACCAGTCCTACTGTTTGGGAATCAATCGGGTGGGTACCGATGAAATGGGACACTATTATTCGGGGGATTCATCCATGTACGATTATAGCGGACGGCTTTTGACGCAACTTACCGATCAGGAAGCCGTAGTAACCCTGAGGTTAGATCATGCCGATCAGCAAGCCTTCCGGCAAAAGCTCAATTTCCTGGCTGATCGTGACCATTTCCTAATTCAACCGTCTAATTAACGGTGGATAAACCACAGGTTTGTATTTTACACTGGCAATGTTGATAATATGAAAATGCGTATTACCCCCGTACGATTACTTCTACTGAGTCTGGGCATGATCGCCCTGAGTCAGTGTTCGATCCCCCGCCCAACCTCTGAAACCGGATCGGACAGGCCCTATTCTCGTCCCAGTAATAGCGAGATGAGGTTGCGCCAGGATATCGTGGCTTACGCCAAAAAGTTTGAAGGAACCAAGTACAAATACGCGGGTAAGGTACCCAAGACGGGTTTCGATTGCTCGGGCTTTACCTCCTACGTGATGGATCGTTACGACGTCGACCTGTCAGCCAGTTCCTCTCTTCAGGAAAATCAAGGACGCAAAATCGATCCCGGCAACGTCAAAACCGGTGACCTCATCTTTTATCGGCGGAGTCCCGGAGGACGGGTTTTTCACGTTTCCCTGGTGGTCGATAACGACCGGGAGGGAATAAAAGTGATCCACGCTACCTCCCGCGGGGTTGTTATCGACAATATTTCCACCTCCAGCTACTGGAAACCGAAGATTTCTACCGCCCGGGATGTGATTTCAGGTTGATTATTGGTATTTTTACTCGTTGTAGCACAGCCCACTCACCTCAGCCTTAGCCAAAATCGCACGATAGAACAATTGTTCTCCGGTTCATTTATTGGTATCCTAGCGTTCTGGTAGGTGCAAAGAATGGCGGGCTTTATGTATGTTTGAAAAAACACGATACTCAGATATGGTAAATCTTATACTCTTTGGCCCTCCGGGCTCGGGAAAAGGCACACAGGCCAAGAAATTAGTAGAAAAATACAATCTCCTTCATATCTCCACGGGTGATTTGTTTCGCTACGAAATGGGCAATAATACACCATTGGGCCAGGAAGCAAAAAGCTATATTGATAAGGGCGAACTCGTGCCAGACAGTGTCACGGTGGGCATGCTCCGCAATAAGGTCGAGGCCAACCCCGACGTAGCTGGCTATATTTTTGATGGTTTTCCCCGCACTATTCCGCAATCCGAAGCCCTGGATGAATTACTTGCTGAGAAGGACCAGGAGGTTCACCGCCTGTTGATGCTCGATGTTCCCGATGACGAGATCGTGCACCGAATCCTTGAACGGGGTAAGACTTCCGGCCGCAAGGACGATCTCAACGAGACCATTATCCGCAACCGTATTGAGGTATACAAAAGTGAAACGGCTCCCGTATACGATTACTACCATAAGCAAGCCAAGTCAGTAACCATTAACGGGGTAGGAACTATCGACGAGATCTTTGATCGCCTCTGTCAGGAAATCGGACAGTTAGCTAACCGCTGATTGATACCGGCACTAAGGAATGAAGAAAGAAATAACGTATCATTTTTGACGGGGTCTTTTGCCCCAATACTTCGTTAGAGAGCCTCGCCGATGTGCTGCATCGCCTGCGTTTTCTGCCTCGTCTTGGAACAAAACCTCCTCGGTTAAAAAGTACCACTTATTTCTTCCCCATTCCTAATTCCTTTACAGGTTGATTTTATAGACGTACCTTTGCTGATTCAGCAAAAAATAATTCCGGTATGGCCGAGCAAAACTTTGTGGATTACGTCAAGATCAACTGCCGTTCGGGCAAGGGAGGGGCGGGGTCTGCACACCTGCGCCGCGAAAAATACAACCCCAAAGGAGGCCCTGATGGTGGCGACGGTGGCCGCGGGGGCCACATTATCCTGCGCGGCAACCGCAATGTCTGGACCCTGCTCACCCTGAAATACCGCAAACACGTCAAGGCTGGCCACGGCGAACCGGGGCGCAGTAATAACCGTTTCGGTGCGAACGGCGAAGACGTGATCCTCGATGTGCCACTCGGTACGGTAGCTAAGGATGCCGAAACGGAAGAAGTGGAATTCGAGATCACCGAGCACGGGGAGGAAAAAGTCTTACTCCCCGGTGGCCGCGGCGGACTGGGGAATTCCAATTTTAAAACCTCCACCAATCAAACGCCCCGCTACGCCCAGCCCGGAGAACCCGGTCAGGAAGCCTGGAAAGTACTGGAATTGAAGGTACTGGCTGATGTGGGTTTAGTGGGTTTCCCCAATGCCGGGAAATCGACCTTGCTTTCGGTCGTTTCCGCCGCCAAACCCAAAGTGGCTAACTACGAATTTACGACCCTGGTACCCAATCTGGGTGTCGTCAATTACCGGGACGGACGATCCTTCGTCATGGCGGATATCCCCGGGATCATCGAAAATGCCCACTTGGGGAAAGGTCTGGGACTGCGCTTCCTGCGCCACATCGAGCGCAACGCCACCTTGCTCTTTATGGTTCCGGCTGATGCTGATAGTATTAAAGAACAGTACCAGATCCTGCTCAGGGAGTTGCTCCTCTACAATCCCGAATTACTGGACAAGCCCCGCATCCTGGCCATCACCAAATCCGACCTGCTCGACGAGGAACTCAAACAAATGCTCCAACCGGATATTCCCGACGAGCTCCCTCATCTGTTTATTTCTTCGGTCGCCCAGCAAGGTCTCCTCGAACTAAAGGACCTCCTCTGGGATACCATCAACGCCCACCGCAAAGCCCAGGCCGAAAAGGAGGAGAAACACACCTGGCGACAGGGGTGGTATGAGGAGGAATGACGGTTCACGGTTCACGGTTCACGCTCCACGATTCACGGCTTACGGTTCACGGACTCGGGCCACGCTTCTCGTGATTGAGGATTGAGTGAATATCAGCCCACAGCTTCAGCTGTGGGGATGAATGTGTAATACCCCTCCCCCCCTACCACTTTAGTGGTAACCAAACGACGTCCCGAGGCCTCGCCACGGATACAAAGAGTGCATAATTTTTAATTAGAATGTTCCCTGAGCGTAAGCGAAGGACCAATCCTAATTAAAAATTAATCACTAAAAATTAAAAATTCCGACTTCCGACCTCCGCTTTCCCTGGCCGCCGAAACTTTAGTGAAGGCTGGCCGATTTAGCTAAACCGCTCCCGAAACCCCGCCAGTCCCTGCAAACCACCGGTATGGACCATGACCACCGAACTGCCGCGGGGGAAATACCCCCGTTCCAAATCTGCCAGGACACCGAAGACGAGCTTCCCGGTGTAGATAGGGTCGAGCAGGATGCCGGTGCTGCGGCGGAACCGATCCATGTGTTGCAGGAGCGTTTCGGTCCATTTGGCATAGCCACCGAAGTGGTAGTCGGTGACCAGGTGCCAGGGGACGGTGGGCTCGGGTAACCAGCGTTGAATTTCCTGGCGCAGGAAGTTTCCCTTGAGTGCGGGGTAGACGTGGACCTGCGTAGGCGCTTGAGCGCCCGCGATGAGCCCGGCTGCCGTGCCGCCCGTACCGGCTGAAACGCAGAGATGATCGGGCGCAAAACCCAACTGCTCGCGTATTTCCTCCGATAATTCCCGGCAGCCCCGGATGGCCGCCGCATTAGTGCCGCCGTCGGGCAGGATGTAGGCGGTATCACCGTCCGGAAATGCTTTGGCCAGGGCAACGGGATCTTTTTGCCGAAAGGCAGACCGGGAAATGTACTCCAACCGCATGCCCGATTTTTTGGCGAAAGCCAGAGTAGGATTAAGTGGCTCGTGCGCTTCGCCCCGAATGATGCCGG
>JGI12048J13642_11038848_pt1 | contig 10693 bp, 8 predicted proteins | sample ElkSlonscriptome_16_FD_13642 | JGI IMG/M metagenome (IMG submission 13642) | reverse complement strand
AGTTGGTTAGAGCGCGGCACTCATAATGCCGATGTCGCTAGTTCGAATCTAGCCGTAGCCACCAAAATTCGATTACAGAACAGCCGCTTACGAGCGGCTTTTTTGTGTTTGATGTCCGCGAATCGCTGACGCTGATTTACTGGCTACTTACTGGCTACCATCCCGCAGGTGTCATCTAGGCCAGTCGCCGATCTTGTGCACCTCGCCGCCCAGGTGACGCCGCCGATAGAACGTGAGCGACGCTGTGGTCGTCCTCAGACTGATGGGTGCCCGGCGCCGGCACGAATTGAGTTCTGAGTCGCCGCAGCGGGGCGCGGCGGAAGTTGCCGACCCTGCCCCGTCGTCGGCCATCGGTCGCCAGCAGGGGCGCGGGCTCAGGGTGCCGGCGTCGGGTGGTGGTCGGTCAGTGCTGGGTCGGCGGGTCGGGCGCGCGCCAGGCACCCTCCCCGGCCCCCTGCACACAATTTGGGGTCCCCATACTGTATATGCGCCAGCCGAAAAAAATCCGTCGGGGTCCCATCGACCAGTGGCGGCGGGACTCCCTGAGCGTGTCGCGGATGTCGACGTGACGCAGTTGCGCCGCTAGTGCAGCCCGCGGCCACTTGGGCGGGGCATGGATTTCGGCGAGGCAGCGGCGGGCGTCGCGCACCCGGTCGTGACGTATATTCGTCACCGACAGCACGCGCTGCGCTTTCACCTTGTCCGCAAGCGTCTTCCGCGCCTTCCCCGCCCGCTCTCCCTAAGCCTTGAGGTCCGTGCCGGACGCCGCTCAGTCGGCGGCAGGACCAGCGGGATCGAGTGACGTGGGCTTGATCGCGACGCAAACGCTTGTCCAGGACGTTGACTCACATCAGTGACGATCGGCTTGTCGTTATGCAGACTGAGCGATGGCGGTCGGCGTTCGCGTCAACCCGGATGCGCCGCACCCCGATCCTCCCCTCGACGGCCCTGCCCACCCCCGTCAGGATGGAAACCATGATAGCCCCGCGCGACGGAGACACGATCAATGTGTCTGGTCTGCCGATCAGGCTCTAAGGTCTCGCGGCACCGGAGCTTGGGAACGAGTGGCGTCGAACCTCGCGGGGCGATGCAATCCGCCCTCGGGTCCGGGTCGGTGCAGTTGAGGGCACTTCAATTTTGCGGACGTTGCGGACGCACGAACAGATTTCAATATGGACGACATTGTGAGCAACCAGACGACGCATCGTCCCGACACGCAGAAAGCGATTCGCCTTGTCGAGTATCACCAAAGACTGGCCACCCTGCGCGCCAAGCCGGTCCGCCAGTTGAACGATTACGCGAAGGTCGTTTGGGTTTCAAGCGTTCCACACGAGCCCGGTTGCTTCACGCGAGCTTGGGGACGTGATCAGGAACACGGGGACGACGAATGGTTGGAGGTACAGAAGCGGGACCAACCGCCTTTGCCCACTTTGCCTCCTGAATGCAAAGCTTGGGTGAGCAAAGACGCCCTTTGGAACAAGAAGGACTTACCCCAGCTTTTTTCCGAAATCACTATCCAACTACCGAATCCCGACTGGTCCAAGGGTTCTGATCAACCGAGAACCCTAGCGCAAAGCAAGCGGATTGAAGAGCATCCTGAAGTGCAAGCCGCGTGGGATCGCTATGTCCAAGACAAATGGTTGCCGTGGACTGACGACCACGATTGTTGGGAAAGCGTCCACCGGGTCTATTCCGAGCTTTTCGCCATCCACCAAGAACAACTTCGACTTGGCGAGGAGTATCAACTCGTCCTGGGCCTAGGACTGCTGACATGGCTGACGCCCGGCGGTCAGCGCACCCGACGCCATTTGGTTGTTGCTGACGCAATCCTTGAGTTTGAAGCGCGATTAGGGAGATTTACTGTCCGCCCGCATACCGACGGTGCCAAGCTGCGGCCTGAGCTCGACATGCTGGATATCCAAGATCATCCTCGGGGCGCAGAGCACGCAGCGAAGGAGTCTCTAGGCGCGGCGAACCATGACCCGTGGGATAGCGATAGCGTCGAGGGAACGCTCAAGGCCCTGGTGCATTCCATTAACGTGGATGGCCATTACGACCCGTCGATCGAATCGGAAGATATTCGCGCTTCGGAGAACCCCATCGTCGAATTTGCACCGGCCTTGATTCTCCGAGAACGCTCCGCCAAGGGGCTCACCGACACCTTGGAGCAAATCAGGGAACAAATCGAGCGCGGCGATGACATCCCCGGAGAATTCCAGGACCTCGCGGAAATCCGCCGGCCGGACGACAGGGAACTCCACGACGAGCAAGATGACCAGGCGCACTCATTCGCGGGCGAGATATTCTTTCCTTTGCGTTCAAATGACGAACAGCTCCATATCGTCGATGTCATTCGCTCGGCGAACGGTGTTCTTGTTCAAGGACCGCCGGGCACGGGCAAATCTCATACCATCGCCAATTTGATTTGCCATCTACTGGCTACGGGGCAGCGCATGCTCATCACCGCACAAACCCCACGCGCGCTCCAGGTCCTACAGAACTTAGTGCCCGCTGAATTGCGACCGCTGTGCATCGCCCTGCTTGGCAGCGGCCCGGACGAACGCCGTTCCCTGGAAGCCAGTGTTCGCGGCTTTCTCACGCAGTACGATAGCTGGAACGAAGATGCCGCGAAGGTCAAGCGCAACGAGCTCCAGGACCGTCTAGGACAACACAGGGAGGAAAAGGCACGACTTACGCGGCAACTCCGTGACATCCGGGAGTCGGAAACGCACCCACGAATTGTCGCGCAGGGGGCCTATCGAGGCACGGCTGCCAGAATTGCCGAGGCAGTGAATCGGGATCGCGCAAACTACGACTGGTTCACGGACTCGGTGTCGTTGGAACAACAGTGCCCGTTCTCCGTACGAGATTTGCAAATTGTCCACTCTTGGTTGCCCAAGCTTGTGCCGGAGCGGGATCGGCAGCTTGACCTGGCACTCCCCGAACAGTTGCCAGCGGCCGAGCAGCTTGCCCAGTTATTTCATGAGCTGCACGACGCATCGGAAGAAGAACAAAACGCTGCGCCAGGAGCAGATGCACATCTCGTTGATCTGTTGTCGGGAATCGAGCGAACACGCATCGAGTCGGTTCGAGATGCTTGCTCTCATTTTCGGGACACTCAACGACAGCTCGCCGCAATGCCACATCAATGGATCGGTGACGCCTTGCGCGATATCTTGGCGGGAAGCCCGTTTCTCTGGCAAGAACTACTACGCTCCACCAAGGCCGTGATATCGTCAATTGAGGGGCTGGTCGCGCTCGCCGACGATATCCACATCGAATTTCCGGACAGTGCCGATCTAAAGGCACTGCGAAGCGATGCATGCGCTCTGAAGGAACATATGGAAGGCGGGGGCACACTTGGTTGGGGATTGTTCCGAGCGCCAGCGGTGAAAGAAAGGGAATTCTTCATCAAGAATGTGCGGCTCCGTGGTCGTACTTGCTCGACTGCTGCGGATTTTGGGACTGTTGCCGATTGTCTTCGCGTTCAGATTGAATGCGAAAAGGCTTGGACGCGTTGGGAGGGGCGCCGTGCGCGAGAGAATGGAGCTTATGCGCTGCAACTGACGGCTTTCAAGTCTTTAGAGAATGCTCTAACGCGCGCGCTGGCATTGGACCAGCTCGTCAGCAGATGCCGAGATGCGGTCACGCAGTTGGAGGTGATCAGCGAACCGGTATGGTGCGACGAGACCGAAGTTAATCGGCTCCTATCGACATGCAGATTCGTTTTGGCACGCCAGCGCAGACAAGATGCCCGCGAGAACATCAACAGCGCTGCAAGTGTCGTTGCTCGTGCTGCCGGCAGGGCCAACGCTCACCCGATCACCCACGAGCTGCTTTGCGCGATTCGCAATGCTGACATCGATGCAGTCCGTCAGCATCTAGAGAAGGTCAACGAATTGATGGAGCAGCGGCAGAGAATCGCTAAGATCGAAGCGTACCTAGCGAGACTCGATCGTGAGCTTCCAGACTTCACCAGTTCTCTGAAGCAGACGTTTAAAGAACCACAATGGAAAGAACGAATCGAAGGGTTTGAGGATGCGTGGAAATGGGCGCAGGCGCGCTATTGGATCGAGGACTACATTCAACAGGGTGACGTTCCGGCTTTGACTCTACGCATAAAGCAGATAGAGGATGACATTGGAAAGATCATCGCGAAGCTCGCATCACTGCACGCTTGGTCGCTTTGCTTTTCGCGGCTTCGGGGAGAACATCTGCGGCACATGCAAGCCTGGCAGCAGTCCATCGATCAGCTCCACAAGGGAACCGGAAAGCATGCGCCGCGTTATCGTCGCGAAGCACAAGAGCATTTGAGCAAATGCCGGGAGGCGGTTCCGGCTTGGATAATGCCGCTGCATCGGGTTTGGGAGACGGTATCCCCAGCCGCGAACCTGTTCGATGTTGTTGTCGTGGACGAAGCGTCGCAATGCGGCTTTGATGCGTTTCCGCTGTTCTATCTCGGCAAGACGATCGTGATTGTTGGCGACGATAAGCAGATCAGCCCCTCGATTGGAAGGTTCGTAGACCTAGACGCGGTCGTTGCTTTGAGGGAAGAGTTTCTCTCCGATTTTGAGCACAAGGAGTCATTTGGTGTTGAGAGGAGCCTGTTTGATCAGGGCAGACTGCGGTACGGGACGCGCCGAATCGTACTGCGGGAGCACTTTCGCTGCATGCCGGAGATTATCCGTTTCAGCAATGACCTGTGCTACGCGGATACTCCGCTGATCCCGTTGAGGCAGTATGGACCGGACCGGCTGACACCGCTTGAGCGCATTTTTGTGGAGGGCGGGTATCGTGAAGGTAAAGGTGAGTTGACGAGCAATCCGAAGGAAGCTGAGGCTATTTCAGAGCGTATCGTGGAAATGTGCGGTGACGAGAGGTACAACGGCAAGACGATGGGCGTGGTTGTTCTGCAAGGGAAGGCTCAAGCGCCCCGGATTGAAAGGCTGTTGCTTGATCGTCTCGGTGCCGAGGAAATTGAACGGCGTCGCCTCGTCTGTGGCGAGTCCTACAGCTTCCAAGGCGACGAGCGGGATGTCATCTTCTTATCCCTAGTGGCTGCCACCAGCCATAGAATCGGGACCCTAACCGGCAGGACCTTTGAGCAGGGGTTCAATGTTGCGGCCAGTCGGGCGCGGGACAGTATGGTCCTCTGCCATTCCGTCACGCTTGACGATCTCAGCGTTCGCTGTTTGCGTCGGCGATTGCTCGAATTCTTCGAGATCACGAAGCCGATCGAGATCGCCGGAATCCCGCGGGAAGATTTGGAACGGGCGGCGGCTCAGGATAATCGTCTGGTTGTCCGGCCACGCGATCCGTTCGGGAGTTGGTTCGAGGTTGATGTGGCTTTGCAACTGCTGCGCAAGGGGTTGACCGTGCTTGCGCAGCATGAAGTTGCGGGGAAGCGGATTGATCTTGTGGTCGAGGGCGGGAAAGCGCGCCTGGCCGTCGAATGCGACGGCGATCACTGGCACGGAGCCGACCGATATGATGCCGACATGGAGCGACAACGCATACTAGAACGGTGCGGTTGGGAGTTCGTCCGCGTTCGGGAATCCGAATTTTACGCAAATAGGGAGCGGGCTCTTGCCGTAGTTTGGCGGGCGTTGGAAGAGCGAGATATTCTTCCGGGTTGGCAACCTCCTGATTTGGGCGGCGCAACGCCTGAAGTCGGTGTTTCGCCAGCGGTCGATCAAGGGGCGACGGGAGATGAGAGTGTTACTGATGAAGGTCCTGCTAAACCTTCCGAGTCAGTACAGGAGCCAAGCGCGCCCGGTTCCGGTCGAAAGGGCATTCGATCACCGGTACCGCAGAACCCGCCGTCCTTAGTACTCAATCCGCCAATCGGCCCAAGCGATCGTCCGACCCCCGGTGCCAAGGAGCCGAAGGTCAAGCCAGCTTCTGACGCGACGCCAGGAGAAAATCCCATCTCAGCGAAGCAGATCAAGGAAGCCGTCGTGGCGGTCCTATCGAGGCAACCGCATCGAACGTGCAAGCGGGACGCGTTGACTTCTCTGGTTCTGAAGGAGCTGGGAATTCGGACGCGCGGACAGCCGTACAAGGAGTTCAATAAGCGCACTATGCAGGCAGTTCGTTACCTTGAGCAAAAGGAAATTATTGAGAGCTACAAGTCAAAGAACGAAAGGCTTAGGCTGCTTTAGTAGCGGGCGGTCGAAGGGGTGTTATGCAGAGGGGGCCGTGCTGGTGGTCCGCGCCCTGTAGTCCTGGTCGAGACGCCCAAAACAGGCAGCAAAAGGAGGGAAGGTCGGGCGCGTGCGTCGCCGCAGAGTCACCGGGCAATGTCCGTGCCGAGAAGCTAGCGGCTCCGATGAGATCAAGCGCGCGGCGCGCCCTATCACTCATCTAATGCTGGGATACGACGTGCCGGGGTGGGGAGGGGAACCCGCCTTTTCCGCGGCGGGTCCCCGTCCGTATACAGGAGCAGCCGAAAAAGTCCGTTCGGTGCCATAGGACGGTCCTGACGGGACTCCGGTCTGCGTCAGTCGCGAGCGAGGATTTCGCGAACGGCCGCCTTTTCCGTCGGCGTCAGCGCGCGATCCCCGATGTTGCCTAGCAAGGCTTCGAGCGCACCCCTGCTTTCCTTCGGCAGTGCTGCAACGGCGTCGCGAATCGTGTGCGAGAGTGCGGCGTCTGATCCGTTGCGATCTTCGAGCGCTTCGACGCGGCCGGCGATGGTGCGGCGGATCATTGCATGACCTCCGATGCTGATTGTGATCCGAGCTTGGGCGGCTGGGTTCCGTCAGCCTGCCGCGCTCCCTCCAAAGCTGCAACGCGCTGGGCAAGCTCTGTTGTCTCATGCACGCGCGCGAGGCTCGACAACGCGCCGGCCATGGTGCTCGCTTCCGTCGGTGTTGTTTGCCCAGCCGTCAGGCTTGCCAGAACCGCACGGCCAGCAGCGCCGATGTCGGTCAGCCCCTCGGCCGCCGGCAGCATCGCGGGGCTGTCCACGGCCCTCAACGGCGGCAGGCAGCGGTCGAGCAAGAGCTTTGCCGCCGATACGTCGCCGGCCAGGGCAAGGTCCGTCAGCTTGGCGACGATCGCGGGCAGTTCCGCCTCGATGGCGCGGCGCATTGATCGTCACGGCGCTGCAGCGCCGTGACGCATCCCGCGCCGCTCCAGCGGCGCGTGGCCCGCGGTGCGGCGTTTGTCCGGCGCAGCCGGGCCAGCTACTGCAGCACACGGGGCGCTGGAGCGCCCGGGGATGCGCGACGACGTTGGAGCGTCGTCGCGATCAATTATTGGATAAACAGGGTGACAACATGCAGCGGTGATTGAACGCTTTCCACCGTTCTAGGGAAAGCGTTCCATACGCTGCCGTAGGCGACGATGACCAGAGGCCGAGCCGTGATCCAGCCCGATTTGCTGGCCGATGAACCAAGCGCGGCGGATTGTCACGGGCGCGGGCACCTCGGTCGCGGCTATGCGCTGCACCTGTTACGCAAGCTGCGCGGGCCCGCCGACCTGTACCGTCATGGCTGCTTTCAGAAGCGGGTCGATCCGCACGACAAGGCCGCGGTTCGGCCTTGGCCTTTTGAGCAGCGACGCCAGACGCATCTAAGCCAGGCGCAACACAGCAGAAGTAGCAACGAGCATGACAACTCAGGATAGCAGCGGTTACGACCTCATCGGCGACATTCACGGGCAGGCCCGGATGCTGCGCGCGCTGCTGCATCGGCTGGGGTACCGCGAGCGCGACGGCGTCTACCGCCATCCGACGCGCCAAGTGTTGTTTGTCGGCGACTTCATCGACCGGGGCCCGCGCCAGCGAGAGACCCTGGCGGTCTGCCGCGCCATGGTCGAATCCGGCACCGCTCGGGCCGTGCTCGGTAACCACGAGTTCAACGCCCTGGCCTGGGATACCGAGGACCCCGATAGGCCTGGGGCCTATCTGCGTCCGCGCTCGGCCAAGAACCGCCAGCAGCACGGCGCCTTTCTCGCCGAGGTCGAGCACGCGCCCAGCGTTCACGCCGGCATCCTCGATTGGTTCCGGAGCTTGCCGCTCTACCTTGATTTGCCGGGTCTGCGGGTCATCCATGCCTGCTGGCACGCGCGCCAGCTTGAGGTGTTAAGCCCTTTTCTGACCAAGGATAACCGCCTCACCGAGGCCGGGCTGATCGCCGCCAGTCGACGCGGGCATCCGGCCTATGGCGCCTTGGAGGTCTTGCTCAAGGGCATTGAGGTTCCGTTGCCCTTCGGCGCGGGTGTTCCGGATAAGCATGGCCATGTGCGCAGCCAGGTGCGTGTGCGCTGGTGGGACACCGAGGCGACCGACTATCGCGCGGCGGCGCTGGTCGATGCCTCGCGGCGTGCCGCGCTCCCGAGCAGCGCGCTGCCGCCCGATGCCTTGATTGGCTACAGCGATGAGAAACCCTTGTTTATTGGTCATTACTGGATGGAGGGCGAGCCCGCGCCGCTGACGCCGAAGCTGGCCTGCCTGGACTATAGCGCGGGCAACGGCGGTGCGCTCTGTGCGTATCGTTGGCATGGTGAATCCTTGCTGCGCGCAGAGCAGTTTTGCTGCGTTGCCGCGGTCTGAGGGGCGCCGGTGACGGGGCGACCGTCCATTTCGAGATGGCCCGACAGATTGACGAACCAATGCGTGACGGCTGCCGCAAGGTGGATGTGCCGCGTCCGCTTTTTGAGCGACTGCAACCAAGTGGAAAGGCGGTTCAATTAGGCTGACTACGGGTTCAAAAATAGACGCAACGGGCGGTTCCTGGAAGAGGTGAAACCGCTGCGTTCAAGCGGTGGAAGCACTGCGTTCGTTCCGCTCTGGCTGTCTTCGTTTAGGCTAACGACAGCGACAGCGACAGCGGCAGCGGCAACGACAGCGGCAGCGGCAACGACAGCGGCAACGAGCATTCTTTTGGGACCTGTTCGAGCCTTGCTGGGTCAGGGACGAAGGGCAGTGTTTGTCAATCGTCCTTAGGCTCGGGGTATCGGCGTTGCCGCGGACAGTTGATGCCATGCGCGGTGGTATTTGGCGACGCGTTCAAGGTCTTTGTTGCTGAGGCTGGTGAGCCGCAACAGGTCGATGTTGTCTTCGATGTCGGCCCGCTTGACCCGTGCGGCAAGGGGGTTTTGCATCACGCGTTCGATGAAGGTCCTGTGGTCATCTGATTGTCGATTGCTCTCGGGCTGTATCAGGTGTCACTTTTTTCAATCGGTATCCGTAGAATAGGCCCATGCTCGCAGAATCACCCACCGAGACCATTGCGCACATCATTCAGCTTGCCGTTGCGCCGGTTTTTTTGCTGACCGGCATCGCCGGCATGCTGTCGGTCATGACCAACCGGCTGAGCCGTATCGTCGATCGCGCCCGCGTGCTGGAGGCGGTCGTGTTGGAGCACCCCTCGGGCGCGGCCTCCGACCGGGAGGAAACGCATGCGGAGTTGGCCCGCCTGTCGCGAAGGGCGCGGCTGATCAGTGTCTCGATCAGCCTCTGTACACTGACCGCCCTGCTGATATCCTCGGTGATCGCCATCCTGTTTTTGGGGTCTTTCGTTGCCTTCGATGCGTCGATGCTGGTCGCGCTGCTCTTCGTGACCGCTATGCTTGCGTTCATCATTGCGCTGTTGTTCTTTCTGCGAGAGGTCTTTGTTGCAATTGCCCGTTTGCGCTTCGGCCTGAGGGAGGCGGACGATGCATGATGCCGCGCGCTCGAACAACCTGCTCTTGCTCAGCCCGATCGACTCCCCGTTAGCCTTGCCTCTGCCTCTGCATACTTGGCCGCCGTCTTGTCGATGATGTCCCGCGGCAGTTCCGGGCCGGGCGGGGTCTTGTTCCAGTCCAGGGTGTCTAGATAGTCGCGCACGAATTGTTTGTCGAAGCTCGGCGGGCTGGTGCCTGGGCGGTATTGGTCGGCGGGCCAAAAGCGCGATGAGTCCGGGGTCAGGACCTCGTCGATCAGGTGTAGCCTGCCGGCCTCATCGAGGCCGAATTCGAACTTGGTGTCGGCGATAATGATGCCACGGGTCAGCGCATAGGCGGCGGCCTGCAGATAGACCCGGATGCTGACATCGCGGACCTGCTCGGCCAATTCTTTGCCGACCAGATTGACGGTGTGCGCAAAGTCGACGTTCTCGTCATGCTCGCCGATGGCGGCCTTGGTGGATGGCGTGTAGAGGGTCTCGGGCAATCGCTGCGCTTGGCGTAGACCCGGCGGCAATGCGATGCCGCAGACCGCCCCGCTGCGTTGATAGTCCTTCCAGCCGGAGCCGATCAGGTAGCCGCGTACAATGGCCTCGACCGGTAGCGGTTTCAGCCGGCGCACGACGATGGCGCGCTCGCCGAGCACTCGGCGCTGCTCGGCATCGGGGACGACGTCGGCGACATGGATGCCGGTGAGCTGGTTTGGCACCAGCTCGGCCGTGCGGGCGAACCAGAAGTTCGAGACTCGGGTCAGCACCTCGCCTTTGCCGGGTATCGGCTGTGGCAGCACCACGTCGAAGGCGGACAGCCGATCCGTGGTGACGACCAGCATGTGCGCGTCGTCTATGGCGTAGATGTCACGGACCTTGCCCCGGTTGATCAGGTGCAGGCCGTCGAGTTGGGTTTGATAGAGTGCTGACATGATGGTTGCATCTCCAATTGTGCAGTTGCGACTATATAGCGGAAAGTTGCCAGGTGCGAGGTTCAAGATCGAGCGCACAGGCGTTGATGCTTGCCCTGG
>JGI12048J13642_10589772_pt1 | contig 10694 bp, 6 predicted proteins | sample ElkSlonscriptome_16_FD_13642 | JGI IMG/M metagenome (IMG submission 13642) | reverse complement strand
CATTAATCCCCGTTTGTATGTAAAGTAGTACCAATTTGCATCATCTATTTCAAAATAGATATGCATAATATCTCCGCTTCTCTTCTTCTCAACGATCACTTTTCCAGGCACTTTTCTAAAAAATTGTTCCTTGCCAAAACTAGCAATTCCGATCTGCCCTTCTGAAATGAAAGACTCTAATATCGGATCCCATGTGAGCTTGAGATCAGAAATAAACATTGTTTTGTTCAGCGCGTCAGGTAGCTTTTTAATTTGTCCGCTAAGGTTTAATTCTGATACAACTTTATCACTTTCTTCGAGACCCATTAATTCTTTAATGGCGTATTCGTAATTTGATTTCTGAAACTCTAATGGCTTCAAGTTCGGTTGAACATTTAAATATTCAACCATTTTTTCCATGGCCTGATCGCTAAATGGAAAATCCAAGACCAGGCTGGCATTTATTTCCACGCGTTCATCTACAGGCTTATACTCTAGGTTCCCGATGGTTTTTATATCGAATTGCCCAAAGTCATCTACCAGCTCAAGCTGGCCCTGGCCTGCTAATTCACAGCTTTGTTTGTTGAGGGAAACATAATTACCCGGTAGGGCATTTTGTAAGAGTTTGTCTGGCGCCGCTACTTCATATACCTGCGCGTTTTTATTAAACCTAAGGACACCACGGGAAGAAATTACAGATTGATCTGACTGATCTCTGCTGGATGAAAGGAAGGTTCCGTATATTTCATAGGGATCCTGAGCGAGTTTTAATCCGACATCTACTTCGTTTCCTCTATCGTCAACCAGCAGCGTATCTACCGGAATCTGCACATCTTCGGGATTAATAGTAGACTTAAATTTCATCCAATTGCGCTCCAGTCGATCACATGAGTGCAGGATTCGGGTAGAGCCGTCAAAGGTTAAATACTTGTCATTCGCCCTTACTTCTAATCTGCCCTGGTATTCAAAGTGTGGACTCAACATAAAGCCTTCATCCGCCATAACTCTTCCAGAAGCAACCGTTTGGAGTGAAGTGTCTACCCCGATTGTACCCAAATTAATAATACTTGGCTGTTTATTTTCATCCATATAGGTGTATGTACCAGAACCTACGTAGTCGTTTCGCGAAAGAATGCTGACCGTTGCATCTCTAATGGTATGATATTGCGTAACATAATTGGCCAGGATCGTAGAATTATAAAGTGGATCCATTTTCGCTTTTTTGCGAATTACAACCCTTCCACTGTCGGGCGTAATTTTAGCATCAGCAACCCGAATCCAGGGTATCTGATCAGCCCTAATTGTATACTCATCCAAATCGTAAATGGCTTTCGGCGACATAAAGTTCAGCGAGTCCTGATCTTCATTTACGCTAAAAAAGTTTGATCGGGTCATATCGAGCTCCGTGTCTATCACGAAATCTGTTGCCATTTGCCTGGAAGTTTCAAGCGAAATATCATTCTTATCCATAAACCACTTGAATTCATCCATAAAGCAGATGTATTCATTAACCGGGAACTCAACTTTCGTTTCATCGCCATTAGACTTAAAATTACCAATGCGCTCGTTAAAGTCTATAAAAGCATTTACGTTATCGGTTTTAAAGGCCAGGTTAGCTTCTTGCATAGCCAACAACCTGAAGTCTGCTGTATCGGCGCTAAACGTGTTTAAATTAAACTCTATGGAGTCTGATTCTAGCTCTGCTCCGGCAAACTCCATAATTCCATCTCCGGTCATTCCTGCAGGTTGCAGATCTACTCTACCCACCTTAGCTTGTGCCTGCCCTTCAAACATATTTATGGAAGAATCTATAACTGCAGCGGAAAGTCTATCCAGAACGGGGAAGTAAGAAAGATCAATTGCCCCTGCATTTGCTTCGGGAATTTCTGGCGGCCCTCCCTGGGCTGTATTCGTAAAAGACCGGGTAATACCTCGCGTGCTGTCCGGGTAGAAGGTGAATTTCTCGGAGTTTGAAATGGAAGTAAGATACTCCAGATCACCATTTCCTTGCAAACCACTGTAGTTCAAAATGATTTCATTTTTGAAAACGGCCCTATCACCATAAAGTGGTAATCCCTCAGGAGGTGTTGCTCTTTGAAATCCCAGGGAATAATCTTCCTGAATTTTTAGCTGCTCATCCAGATTGGGGAATATACCTCCAGAAACCAGTGTTCCTTCAAATGCCACCTGCTCAGTTGCAAAGTTGTCCAGACTATCCAGCACAAAAGGCTCAAGCTCAAAATACATCTTATCTCGCTTGTAGACACCTTCTTGAATACTAGAGTTATCGTAATAGACAAAAGATTCTTTATCGCATGTCAAAATGGGATACTCCGTAAATTCTTCCTGTATGCCTGCTTTATTGAATGGATTATCAATTTGCAAGGTTCCGCCTATACCTTCGATAACATTGCGAACTTTTCTAATACGCGAGTATTCGGGCCTGAAGTCTTCCACGTAAAGTCTACATGAGTCTACCTGAACAAGGTCTATTTGAAACTTGTCGTATTTAAAATTGTATTCAGGGCCGAAAAACTCAAACCTTCCAGACTTTATGACTCCACCAAAGTTGAAGTCGCGATTTTTCCGTAAAAATACTTCGCCATTTTCAGGATAGATAACTACGTTTTGCGAATCTGATAGTAAGATCTGGTCTACTCCACGAAGCATTAAATCGAGATTTACCAAATTCAATTCTGCGTTATTGCCCTGGTCTATATTTGAATTAAAAATAATTACATCGTAGTCGATATTGCCTGCCGCAGCTGATATATAATCGTATAATTTTTGGCGGACCTCCACCGTTTCACTGGGAATATCGTAATTGATAAAACCTTTATTGGTCAAGTCAACCAATACAGGAACATATACTTCCAGTCTGTAGCCCATGTGAGCAGCAAGGCCTTCGGCATCGAGAATTTCAGCGTTTACTTGCCTTGCATATTGCCTGATTCCGAAAAGCGGATTTATTCTGTCCATTCCCTGTAAGGAATAGTAGCGCTTTTCTTTAAAAAAGTTAGCCGATTCAAAAGCAGCCCTGGTTTCAGAGCTCCCAAAGAGATTACCCATGCGCATGATTGGGTCATCAATGTTCCAGTAAAAGGCTTCAAAGTACATATCCACCTTGTGATAGGAATTGTAAAACGGAGATTTGGAGAGACCTTCGTCTGTTCTTACGAGGCTCAGAGTTCGGGTTTCATTGATAAAGCGCATCTTGAGACTCGGATGTACAATGCTATCGTTATTGAGTATGATTACCACCTTTGCATCAGAAGATGAGACTCTGTCTGGCTTTATGGTGTAAAACTGAGAGTAAGCTACCAATTGTGGCAGGTTCTCTCTTTTAAAAGTTAAAATAGCCGGTTCTGCGCGTGAGCCATACCCTTGCAGATTTGCACCCTCCATCCTGAATCCACCATTGTAGTCAACTTTATCAACGATATTATCTATTGACAGCCGTTTTTCATAAGATGAGAATTGCGGATACCGCGCATCTTCAGGCGTTACATTGGCAAGTACCTTCTCTTCTAACTGTCCCAACAAAGGGTACTGAAAAAAAGTATTAAAGAATTGGACAGAATCTAGCCTAAAGCTGGAAGAGCGCGTACTGATTTCATATGCATTTTGAATAACCGCATAGGTTTCATTGGGATCAAGCCCGGCTCTTTCCCAGGTAATTTTCCCATCCTTCCCATTAAACTTTTCGGTTCTCAGGTTATACCTGCCCGATGTAGCGTAAATAATTGAACTATCTCCTTTTGCAAGGCATATCAAATCTGTATTGGGAAATACGATTATGGGATCTTTTCCATCCAACTCAAACTGCCATCCGGCGTTATTTCCTTTCCAGGTTGTTGAACCAGATTGATAAAAGGTATTGTTGGTGAATAATAATTCGGTGGCAGTGATATATTCTTCAACCCCTTTCTTACTTCCCGTTTGCAGCTTTTCTATGGTTTTTACCCAGGTGTCAAAACCTTCGCCTTCTTGTGGCGAACCCGGAAAAGACATGATACTGATAATTAAAGATTTGAAGAAAGGAAAAGGTCTGAGTCTTTTTTTCAAAAGGACATCTCCGACCGTATAGATCTTTTCCATTTGAGCATCATCATAGAAATTACTGTTCATCCAAAAAGGACCAAACGTATCTTCCATAAGGGGCTTTCCTTCCTTCTTATCTGCATCGATCATCAAATCGCTGAGCTCATCAAAAAAAGCTTGTTTATCGTGCGTGAACTCTCTCAGCGACTGAGACGAGAGATGGACGAAGGAAAAGGTAAAAATCAGGATCAAAAAGAGCCTGTAATTCATCTAGCTTGTTTTTTCAAATGCATTGCTGCCCAGTTTTTGTTCTCTCTCACTTTGAAAAGCTCTAAGCCAACTTCCCGGGCTTTTTGGTGAATATCATCCACATCCGTGCCAAAAAAGCCACTTAAATAAAGCTCTCCTTCGTAATTCAACGATTCGGCGTATGCTTTCATATCTGAGAGCAATACATTTTTATTGATATTGGCCAAGATAATGTCAAAAGAACGGCCTGTGAGCGCAGAAACATTTCCTTTATCCACATCAACCTGGGCACTATTCAAGTCAACGTTTTCGCATGTATTTTCAAAAGCCCAGTCTTCAATGTCTACAGCCAAAACAGAATGAGCCTTCATTTTATCAGCAGCAATAGCCAAAACACCTGTACCGCTGCCCATATCGAGCACGTCTTTTCCTTTAATTTCTGCATCGAGCAGAAACTGCAACATCAAAAAGGTTGTTTCATGATGCCCAGTACCGAATGACATTTTGGGCTGGATCTGAATATCTATGCCATACTTCTGCTCTATATTGCGATGGAAAGGAGCTCTGACAATCAGCTCGTCACCTACAGTAACTATGGGGTAATCAGACTCCCATTTCTCATTCCAGTTTTGATCTTCAATAAGTTCTTTGCGAAAGCCATCTAAAAACCCGGCTTCTTTCAATACTTCCACGAGGTGTTTTTCATCCAGACTTTCATTTTCAGGAATAAAGGCTTCCACAAAATCCTTATCTTCTAAAAAGGATTCAAAACTAAACTCACTCAAATAGGCTACCAGAACATCTCCCGTATTCTTCCCTATTTCAAAAGTGTACTTTAGGTAATTCATTGAGCCGCCCCAATGATGGCAAGGAAATCATCAGCATTCAGAGATGCGCCGCCTATAAGGCCGCCGTCCACATCGTTCTGAGAGAATAAAGACTTTGCATTGGAAGGTTTGCAAGATCCCCCGTAGAGAATTCGTGTTTTCTGCGCGAAATCATCAGTAAACATTGAAGCGAGCATTTTTCTAATTTCTGCATGCATCTCTTGAGCTTGCTCAGTAGATGCAGTTTTACCTGTACCAATAGCCCATACCGGCTCATAAGCTATGACCAGGGAAGCTAAGTCTGACACTGAAAACGAATTGAGTGCAGTCTGAACCTGCTCTTTGACTACCGCCACGTGATTACCAGACTCTCTTTCTTCCAGCGTTTCTCCACAGCAGTATACTGGAGTGATGGATGCGCGGGTGCAGGCTCTGATCTTCTTATTTGCAAGCTCATCGTTTTCATTGTGAAATTTTCGTCTTTCGCTATGGGCTATAATTGCATAGCTAATTCCGGCAGATTTGATCATGCTGGCAGAAACTTCTCCGGTAAAAGCCCCATCATCTTCTTCTGCGCTCACATCTTGAGAACCCAGGGCTATTTTATCTGAATCTTCCTTCGCAAATATTGAAAGGTATAGGGCTGGTGGTGCAATCATTACATCTACAGATCCTATTTTATCAGCATTAGCTTTTAATTCATTGTATAAGTTGAGGGCAGACTCGTAGTCTTTATTCATTTTCCAATTTCCGGCAACTAATGGTTTTCTCATTGTATTAAGTTATTCTGACCCTGGGGTCTATTATTCCGTAGATTATATCAACCAATATATTTATTAAAACAAAGATTGCAGCAATTACCAAAACAGAACCCATAATAACGGGGTAATCATCCGTTTGAAGCGACTGAAATACTCGAAGTCCCAAGCCCTTCCAATTAAAGATAAACTCTATGAAAACTGCCCCGGCAAGCATGGATGCAAACCAACCTGAAATAGCCGTAACTACAGGGTTTAAAGCATTTCTTAAAGCGTGTTTAAAGAGAACTACTTTTTGCGAAAGTCCCTTCGCTCTGGCAGTTCGGATATAATCCTGAGAAAGAACATCCAGCATGGCGTTTCGCGTAAGCTGAATGACAACTGCAAGCGGTCTTATTCCTAAAGTTATCATAGGTAAAATAAGATTGTGCAGCGCAAGGTATTCACCTTCAAAAACATCCACCGCATAGAGCGATCCGGTCATGTTCAGACCGGTACCCGGTAAAGCCAGAGCAAAATCGCCGGGTATAATCGATATCCCGGTAATTTTTTGAAGTCCGAAATCAAGTATTAGTATCAAAAATCCCAATCCCAAACCTTTAAGCGAATAAGAAATGGATCTTCTAAATGATCTTTTATTGCTTTTTGCAAAGGATAATAAAAGGGCAATTAAAGCAATGACAAAAGGTGTAGCCGGTAGGTTTACTTGCTCTGCCCAGACATATCCGCCTAACCACGAAATGATGATAGCGGAAAAGAAAGATGGTGTTGACATTCCCAGGACGGCTGAAAAAATCAGGGAGTCGTCTATAGCACTTCCTTTCTTCACTGCAGAAATTACTCCGAATACAATTCCAAAAATAACTGCGAATCCAATTGAAAAAAGAGCCAATACAATTGTACCCGGCATGGCTTCTGCAATAATTTCTGAAACGGGTTTTCTGGATTGAAATGATCGCCTTAGATAAGGCTGCTTGAGCACAATTAATTTATTCCCTGCTTTAAATAATTTGAACCCATTGTATTTTTCCGGATTGAAATAGACGCGACTGTCTTTTTCTGCAGAATTGATAGACAGCGGACTGAGGTCATTTAAATAGAGTAAATACTGCTTATGCCAGGGCAGATCAAGACCCAGTTCTCTATTGACCGCAGCTAAAGACTCTTCATCTACGCGTTGGCCCAGGAGCATCTTAGCCGGATCGCCAGGGTTAATGCTAAATATGGAAAATACAAGGGTTACGACTCCCCACAATACCAGGATTCCATACAGAAGTCGCTTTGTTATAAATTTTAACACCCCTGGCTAGTTCATTTTTTCTATGGAATCTACGGAAGTGGGAACATCGTTTGCGTGCCATTTGGCAAGAATTTCACCGTTCTTAATTAAAAGCACACCCGGATTTGATCTGATTATAGTTTTCAGTAATATTTCATCTGCTGTATAAAATGGAAAAGCCAATTGATTTTCGTGTCGATAATCTTCATAAAGATCATAAGGCGAAGAAGTTATGCCATAGAAATCATATCCTTTTGCTTCTGCATCTTCCGAAAGAGATTTGAGCTTGGTAGCTACTTCCCCACCTTCGGCTTTTGTAATGTCATAAGCTATAACCATGAAGCTGTAATCTGGGTCATTAAGCAGATCTTCGCCGATATCAAAATTATCTTCATTCATAATATTGAAAGAAGCGATAGGAGCTTCATAACCACTTGATATCACAATTGGTTCCGGACTTGTATATTCAATCTTCCACGCTTTATCTTTCCATATCTCTTTTTCCAAATACTCTTTAGAGTTCATGGTCATCTCCTCTCCTGTTTCGGAGTTTTTGAGCCTGTATACATTGGCATATTCTGTTGGTTCAAGACCTAATTCTTCCGCAGATTTCATCTGAACCTTGATGTTTTCTCCAACGGCATATGGCCTATAATCCTTTATAGGTAAATGACTATAGGTATAATAAGCAAAACCGTATGTCAATACAGCTAAAACCAAGGCCAGAATCCAATCAAATTTTGGGCCCTTCAATCCCAGCTGTTTTATAATAAAGAATACAATAGACGCAATAACTAAAAAGTAGGTAGGCAACATCCATCCAAACAACCATCCGCCAAAAGCCAGCGTAATGAGCACCGAGGCTGGCAGAATAACTAAATTATCCTTAAGAGAATTCACCTTTACGCTTCCGCTGTAGAATACAACCACCAGCGTCATTAGAAAAAGGCCCAGATCTTTATAAAAAGACTCCCAAGGGGTGAGCGAGCGCCCCACTGAGCCTCGCAAGGCATCGCCAAAACATCCGCAATCTGTTACACAAACCCTGTCAAAGGCCTCGCCCGAAGTAATTGCAGCCATTTGAGCTTCATTACAGCTAGCCGTATAATAGGTGAGCCATCCAAAAAATATCGTCATACCCAGAAGGGCAATAGATACAAGCTTTGGGCGGGCTCCAAATAAGAGAGCCAATCCCAGTAAAACTTCTATACCCGACACAAAAAAGGCGATGGGGTGTGAAGCAGGGTGAAAAATTGCCCAGAAAGACCCTAGCGCATTCTCGTCAAAGTATTCTTCAAGCTTAATTCCAAATCCAACCGTGTCGTTGGCTTTTATCAATCCAGAAACGATAAAGACTGAACCAATGACTATTCTTGAAAACTTGACCGCTGCTTCTTTCTTTCCTGCTAGTAGCAAGATCCCTGGAATTAAACCCGCTGCTGCAGACATCCAGTAAATATTAAATGCATCGACTACTTCAGGATCAGCAATTCCGAGTACAACCATGAAAACAACGATGGCAAGTAAAACGATTCCTATCAGCTTTGACTTTTTCATTTTCTACTTTCTTCTTGTTCTGATAATAGAATAAGTGCGAATATGGCGTAATTAATCATATCGTAATAATTGGCATCTATACCTTCAGAAATAAGTGTCTTTCCGCTATTATCTTCAATTTGCTTTACGCGCAAGAGCTTCATTAAAATCAAATCAGTCAAAGAAGATACGCGCATATCTCTCCAGGCTTCGCCGTAGTCGTGATTCTTCTTATTCATGAGCTCAAAAGCTTCGCCGGAATATTTTTTATATAAAGATTCTGCTTTTTCATAGTCCAGGTCTAGCTCGTCGTCTTCCATAAGCTCAAGCTGGATAAGTGCCATAATACAATAGTTCACAATGCCAATAAACTCGGGTTTTACGCCTTCGTCTACCAAGCTTTGCTTTACTTCCTGGATCGTCCTTATCCGGTTGGCCTTAATAAAAATCTGATCTGTAAGCGAACTTGTTCTGAGTATACGCCATGCAGTGCCGTAATCTTGCATTTTCTTAAAGAAAATATCTTTGCACTCTGCCAATACTCCCTGATACTGACTTTTGGTTTTTTCCGCCATTAAATAATCGCTATCAACGTTATTGAGCTTCGAAATATACTGCTTTATGAATCACAAATCTATGCTTTTAAAGGGGCGAATTGTAGAAATTAACAAGCCTTTAACGATGGGAATTGTTAACATTACTTCAGACTCCTTTTACAAGAACAGCAGGCATAATGCGGATGAAGACCTTCTGAAGAAAGTAGGAATAATGGTAGACGAAGGGCTGGATATTCTGGATTTAGGTGCCTATTCTACCCGACCCGGAGCTGATGAAGTTCCCATGGAAAGAGAAACGGAGTCACTATGCAGGGCAATTGAAATGGTGCGGTCTACTTTTCAAGACATCATTATATCTGCTGACACTTTTCGGGCAGATGTAGCCCGACAGGCGGTGAAATCAGGCGCCGATATTATAAACGATATTGGCGGTGGAAATTTGGACGATAAAATGTTTGAGACAATAGCTGAACTCCGGGTACCCTACATACTGATGCACTCGCGCGGGAACCCACAAACGATGAAAGAACTTTCTGAATATGCAGATGTTGTAAATGATGTGGTATTTGAACTTTCGAAAAAGATCGATGAGCTGCGTAAATTGGGAGTAAACGATATAATCATAGATCCGGGCTTTGGCTTTGCGAAGAATATTGAGCAAAATTTTGAAATGCTGAGAAGATTGAATGAATTTGAAATATTAAACTGCCCCTTGCTTGTAGGTATTTCGCGTAAATCAATGATTTGGAAAACACTTAACATTGATGCAGATGAAGCATTGAATGGCACAACTGCTCTGAACGCAATTGCTCTGCAGAAAGGGGCAAATATTTTAAGAGTTCACGATGTAAAAGAAGCGCGCGAAACCATTGACTTGTGCAGCAAACTCTTTCAAAGAAAATTACATGAATAAAAAAGATAAAACCTGGCCTGTTATAATTATTGGCGGCGGTCCGTGTGGAATAGCGGCTGGTGCAGAATTAAAGAAAAGGAATATTGAGAGCCTGATTATTGAAAAAGGTTCGGTTACAGAATCCATCCGAAACTACCCGAAGCGGATGAGATTTTTTAGCACAGCTGAGAATATTGAAATAGCGGGAATACCCTTTGCAACATCCAATGTCAAGGCAAACCGCAACGAAGCCTTGCAGTACTACCGGAAGGTTGCCTTGTATTTTAATTTGAATTTTGAATTGAATTGCGAGGTAATCAGGGTAGAAAAATCAGATCCAAATTCATTCACCGTACACACCAGTTTTGGAGAATATAAAGCAGAACAAGTGATTTTAGCCACGGGGTATTTTGATATTCCGAGAAAACTGAATATTCCCGGTGAAAACGGTAAAAATGTCTCTCATTATTACAAAGAGCCCTATGCCCATTCTTTTCAAAATGTAACCATCATAGGGGGCGGAAATTCAGCCATAGAAGCTGCTCTGGAATTATATAGACACGATGTGAATGTTGC
>JGI12048J13642_10546774_pt1 | contig 10697 bp, 10 predicted proteins | sample ElkSlonscriptome_16_FD_13642 | JGI IMG/M metagenome (IMG submission 13642) | reverse complement strand
CGGGAAACCAGAAATAGGCCAGCGCCGTCATCATCGAATTGTCTGGCATCAGGCCCACAACGAGGGGCGCAACGGCCATCGCAGCGACCAGGCCGACCATCGCCGCGACGTTGCGCAGGACGACGCGCCAGCGCGCCCCTTGATAGCGGGGGTGAAACTCCGCCGGCGACCGCGTCAGGGTCGCGATCAAATGGGCGACCGTTTCGGCGACCTTGCGCTCGCCGTCTTGGGTACGTCGCGGCTCGCGGGCCGGGGCGAAGAGGTTACCGCGCCAACCCTCGCCCTCTTGCTGCAGCCGGTGCCAGGCGCCGCCGAGGACGGCGAGGAAATCCGGTGGCAGCTGCGTGATCTCATTATCGACAACGGACTGAATCCCGATCGGAATGCGGCTGCCGTTCACCGCCTTGAAATCGAATCGCACCCGGGTCGCGCCGATTAGCGCGACGGCCTCCGTGAGCGCCAAGTCGGCGCCGGTTTCGATCCTGTCCGAGTCGCCGTTGCTCGACGCGATGCGGTAGCTGAAGGCGACAGCGGCCTGCGGAACATGCGCGAACTGCCACCGTGGCGCAACCCCGCCGATGTGCTGCAGCAGGTTGGCCGGATCCGCTCCCTCGGCGCAGAGACTCGCGGTCAATCCCTCCGGGTCGGTCAGGGTCCGAGTCAAGCGGAACTCGGCCTCCCCCGGGTTCTCGAGGACCAGGTGCTCGGTCAATGCCGGGCGATCCTCCGCCGCACTCGGATGCACGAAGGGCTTGAAGCGCAGGCACCGCTCTAGACGGTCACTCGCCTGCAGATCCACGTGCCGCTCGGCGCGTGCGAAGGGCGCCACCAAACTGAGGATTTCGTGGTGCGTCAGTGGGGTCATAGTCACCAGCCCTCCTTACAACAGGCGCGTCCCCGTGCGGGGCAGGGGCAGCACGCCGGTCGTCAAGACCGGGGTGAAGGTGAGGCGATGATCGTCGTGCTCGTCCAATCGCCGATGTATCGAGGGCTGCAAAAGTAGTCGGGGGCGGCTCGCTGCAACCCGCCTTGAAAACGCGCCAGAGGCGCATCAAATCCTCGCTCGAAGAGAAGTTGGATTTGCCGTTCACAATAAAGTTCTGAAAGACGATCGGATGCGACCCGCCCATTTGTCCGCGATTCTCGACCGGGAGTTCCAAAGCACCGCGCACGGTCACCATACCCCAGTGATGCTGTGGGGCCCGCCGGGGGTGGGCAAGTCTCAGATCGTTGCCGAGGTGGCCGCGCGTCATGGCGTTCCCATCACCGACGTACGCCTCTCGCAAATGGAACCGAGCGACTTGCGCGGCATTCCCTTTCGCTCGGGCGAACACGTGGAGTGGGCCGTGCCTGCTATGCTCCCGGACGCAAGCCGCCATGGCTCACACGGGATCCTGTTCCTCGATGAGATCACCTCGGCCGCGCCGACCGTCTCGGCAGCGGCCTACCAACTGATCCTCGACCGCCGCCTCGGCGCATACGAGGTTCCGCACGGCTGGGCCATCTTCGCTGCGGGGAATCGCCAGGGCGATCGCGGCGTGACCTACACGATGCCGGCGCCGCTGGCCAATCGCTTCGCCCATTTCGAATTCGAGGTGAACCTGGACGATTGGGTCTCCTGGGCGTACGCGAATCAGATCGACGAGCGGGTCATCGCGTTTCTGCGTTTCCGCCCGGAACGCCTCTTCGACTTCGACCCCGCCCACAACCCCGTGGCCTTCCCCTCGCCGCGCTCCTGGGAATTCGCTCATCGTGCCCTGCAAAAGTTCGCAGGACATCCGGACGTGCTGCTGGGGAGTCTGCAGGCCTGCGTCGGCCCCGCGGCCGGGATCGAACTCCATGCCTTCGTCGAAAACCTCGAGAACCTACCGGACCTCGACGCCATCGTGCGCGGCGAAGAGGTGCCCGTCCCGGCCCCCGTCGACCTCCAGTATGCGGTCGCCGCAGCGCTCGTTGCGCGGGCCATCCGCGCGCACGCCACCAGTCACGGCGGCGCCGTCGTCGGCTCGATCCTTCGCTACGCCAAGCGCTTTCCGCAGCGGGAGATGGGCGTCATGCTGGTTTCCGATCTGCACCGCGCCGTCGGCGAGACGCTGTTCGCAGTGCCCGAGTTCGCGGACTGGGCCAATCAAGTGGCGGATGTCGTGCTCTACGACGGCTGAGGGATGGCCGCTTCGCTGGAGGACAAGCTGGCTGCGGCCCGCACACGGCTGATCCTGGACAAGCCGTTTCTCGGCGCCTTGGTCCTGCGCCTCCCGATGGTCCAGGCCGATCCGTCCTGGTGCCCGACCACCGCCACCGATGCCCGCAAGTTCTACTTCAGCCGCGACTACATCGACGCACTGAGCCTGTCCCAGGTGCAGTTCGTACTCGCCCACGAGGCCCTGCACTGTGCCCTCGCCCACTTTCGCCGGCGCGAGCACCGCGACAAGTACCGCTGGGATGTCGCCTGCGACTACGCGGTGAACCCCTTGCTCCTCGGCGATGGGCTCGACGCACCGCCCGGCACCCTCTACGAGCCCAAGTTCGAAGGCATGACCGCCGAGGAGATCTATCCCTGCATCGACAACACCGATGCCGAAGAGCCGATGGACCGGCACGTCTACGACGAGACCAACGCCGACAGCCCGCCGCCGCCCGAGGCGCCACCCCAGGAGCGGTCCAGCGAGGCAGGACATGGCCAACGCGATAGCGGCGGGCAGAATGCCGACCGCGAGCCCCGCGAAACGAAGCCGGATTCGGCAGGTGAAGGCGCCGGCCAGCCGCAGCCACTGAGCGCCGGCGAACGGGATGCGCTGGCCGTGCAATGGCAGCAGCGCCTCGCCGGCGCCGCCCAGCAGGCGATGCAGGCGGGCAAGCTCGGCGGGCACATCGCGCGAATGGTCGAGCACCTGCTGCAGCCCCAGCTGCCCTGGCGCATGCTCCTCGCGCGTTACGTCACCGCGTCCGCCCGCGACGACTACAGCTACGCCCGGCCCTCGAGCCGTCGCGGCGGCGCAGCCATCATGCCGAGCCTGCGCAGCGCGCAGGTGGAGATGGTCGTTGCACTCGACACCAGCGGATCGATCCGGGACGAGGAAATGGCGCAATTCATGGCCGAGGTCAACGCGATCAAGGGTCAGGTGCGCGCCCGAGTCACCCTGCTGCCCTGCGACGCGGCGCTCGCCGAGGGCGCGCCCTGGTGCTACGAGCCCTGGGAGGCCGCCGAGATGCCTGAGGCGATGAGCGGCGGCGGCGGAACCGACTTCACCCCGGTCTTCCACTGGGTCGAGCAAAGCGGGCGGCAGCCGGATTTGCTGGTCTATTTCACCGACGCCAAGGGCCGCTTCCCCGAGGTCCAGCCCGCCTACCCCACCATCTGGCTCGTCAAGGGCCGCGCGCAGGTCCCTTGGGGACAACGCATTCAATTGAACTGATGGCCCCGCGGGCATGGATCTGAGCAGCGAAGACACCCTCAAGCTCAACGTGCTGCTGGCCTCCAAGCCTCTAGCCGTGCGCATCGACGAGTCCGCCATGACCGTGCACGGCCTATCGGCGCACGGCGAGAAGCGGGTCGTGCTGCACCCAAACTGCCGCGACGAGATCTACCTGAGACGGGTCCGCGAGCTCATCTCGGGCCAGGTGCTCGCCTCGCCGAGGGGCTATCCCGTCTATTTACGACGCTGGGCCCGCATGGGACAGACTCGGGATGAGAGCCTTGAGCAACTCCTGCTGCTCGGGGAACCCGAGGCCGTGGTGGCCGTCGTGCACGCGCCAGGGCTCACCCACGAGATTGCCCGCCGCGCCTGGTGGGCCCTGCCGACGGCGGAGAACGCCAGGCAGATGTTGGAGCAGGAGGCGGTGGCCCAAGGCCCCCTGGGGCGCGAGTTGGCGGCCTATTTGCTCGAGTTCCTGCCCTTCGAGACCGAGCCCACCGAGATGATCGCTAGCGTGCGGCTCGTGCTGCAGCCAGGCCTGATCGACGAAGCGGCGCGGCTGTCCCTTTGGCAGCGCTCGCGCCAGAAGACGGCCTTCATCGTCGGCTTCCTGATAGGCGCGCCCGACGACCTGCCGGAGCCGCTGCCCGAGCGCGCCGACCTGAGGGCGCAACGAGCGACGCTGGAGGCCCTTGCCGGAGCGGGTAATGCCGCAGCCGCACTCGTGCTGCGGGTCCTCGGCGGCCCTGGCCAGACCTACCTCAAGGCCGCCCTGCAAGTCATCAAGAAGCCGCCGAATCAGGACGTCGTGAGCCTGTTCCTCGAGACCCTGGCCGGCTACTTCGGCGCGCTGCGTCCCTCGGGCGAGGTCGAGGGAAGGCTAGAGGAATTACAAGCCGCCGCCGCGGCGCGGGTCGACGACCCCGCAACCGATCCGGCACTGGCGACCCTCCTGGAGCAGGCGCCGGCACTCAAGGACGATCTGCGCGCGGCGCTCGTCTTGAGCCGCCTCGGATACCCAGTCGTACGCCCAGTCCTAGCGCACTCCACGGCGATCGGCTCCCTGATGCGCCGTAAACTCGAACCCGTCTTCGGCCCGCTGACCATCGAGCTCGAAACGCTGACGCACCCCAAACCCACATGAGCCGCCCCTAAAAATACAGTGACAGCATACTTAACACGCCCGACAAACCACTCGCTTCGCAACCAACCCTAGAGCCCAATGCCCCAGGTCATCGTAGACCCCGAATCCTGCTCACTGGCCGAGCGCTTTGCGCTGATCAAGTCGCCGAGCCGGCGACGGGCGCGCTTTCCCGAAGGCTGCGTCACCGTCGTCGCCAGCGAGGCCGACGCACTCGCTGGCCGCGACGACACAAGTAAGCTGCTGCCCGCGGTGGTCTACGGCCCGTCGCCGTCATCGGAAGGCCAGCGGCTTTACTACCTCGTGCGCTGGTTATGAAGCGGGACGGTGCCTGCAGGGGCGAAACGATGGACCAACCCTTCTGCCCAGCCTGCGAGGAAAACACGGCGCAGTACCGGTCGGGCTAGCGATAGGCGCGCATCTGTCCCACCAGGACACCCTGGATTTGCACGTCGTCCGGCGCGAGCACAAGAGGCTCCATCCCACCGTTCTCCGGACAGAGGATGGTGCGTCCCGGCTCCTGGCGAATACGCTTGAGCGTCACCTCCTCGTCTCGCACCAGGGCCACGACGATGTCCCCGTCGCGGGCGGTGTCGCACTGCTCGATGACCACGTAATCACCGTCGAGGATACCGGCCTCGGACATGGAATCGCCCCGGACCCGAAGGACGTAGCAGGGCCGCGTCGTGCGCAGCTGCGGCGGGACCCGGATGGCCTCCGGCTGGGGCAGGGCCTCGATCGGTCGGCCGGCCGCGATGGTCCCAAGCAACGGGATACCGTCCTCGACGGCGCCCTCGGGAGTGAGCCGAACGCCGCGGTGTTGCCCGTCGAGCGGCTCGACCAAGCCGGCGGCCACCAGCGCCTGGATGTGCTTGTGCAGCGAGCCGCGGGAACGCAGCCCGAGCATCTGGCAGAGCTCGTCCAGAGTTGGCGGGTGTTCGAAGCCCCCCGCGTTGTCGCGCAGGAACTGCAGGATATCTTGTTGGCGTCGCGTCAGCTGCATCGGCAAGGCGTTTTCTTTTTGTTCTCTTATTGTATACTGAATTCACAAGAGAACGGATAGAGAACTCGCAGCTCTCCCCCGCGACCGCCACAGGAGCAGACCCATGCAGACCGTCGCCTATCTGTTGCCGAAACGCCAACGCGCAAGCTGGAACCCGGCGCTTGAACCCCTAGACACCGCGGCCGAGACCGGGGTCGCAATCCCGCTGCTCGGCTATGTCACCGCTGGCCAGCCGATCGACATCCCGGAAGACCAGGAAACCGTGACCGTACCGCGCCACATGGTGCGGAAGAACAGCTATGCGCTGCGCGTGCGCGGTCATTCGATGATCGACGACCACATCCAGGACGGCGACATCATCATCGTCGAGAAGCGCGAGACGGCCACGAATGGCGAATCGGTCGTCGCGATGATCAACGGAGAGCGCGTCACCCTGAAGCGTTTCTACGTCGAGGCCGACGGCATCCGCCTGCAGCCGGCCAATCCGGCGATGGAGCCGATCTACCTCCGCCACGAGGAGCTGCAGATCCTCGGTATCGTCGCCGGCGTCATACGCGAGGCCTGACCGCAACCTCCGGCCGCCCGTCAGATGACGGGGCGCGCCCGGCGCGCCCCTGGCCTGAGCCTTTATCAATCGTCCCGCAAGTAATCGAAGGCGGGTCGCCGCGGCCGTCGGCGGGAGGGATCCCGCCGACGAGCCGACACGGACATCCTGGCAGCGTGTCGCAGCGAGCCGTCTCCGATGACTTCTGCAAGCCTCAATACCATCCTGGGCCCGCGCTAGCGCGCGAGGCGATAGCTGGCGTGGCAGCTCACACAGGCCGACGTGACGGCCTGTAGGCTAGTCAAGGCCGCCTCCAGATCCCCGGTCTTCGCGACCGCGGCAAAGTCGCTGGCGGCCCGGTGCATGCCGATACCCATGGAGCGCATCGGAGCAGGCATGAACCGCCCCGGGCCCTGGCCCGCGGTGCGAGCGGCGTGTTTGCCCATCGTGGACAGCCCCAGCTCCTTCTCGGCCACCTCCGCGGCGGTTTCGAATTCCTTTTCCGCGAGACGCCCGATGATCCGGTGCAGGGCAGCGGTATGCGAGATCATCTCCTGGCGCAAGAGGTACTGCTGCAGGGGAGGCATCTCCACCAGAATGCGCGGGTCCTCCGGGGCTTCTTCGGCAAGGGGTACCGGCGACACCAGCACGAGAAGAACGATGCCGACCGGAACGCTTGCCAATTTTGTGAGTACAGTCAAGGTGGAACTCCTGTGGCCTCGGGGTTTCAACCAGCGCAGCAAACATTGCGAGACCGGCCTCGGGATTGCCGCACCTTTGCACGAGAGCATGCCGCGACTGGATCAATCGTCGCGAAGGCAATCATCAAGTTTTCCTTGATCAAGCGGCCAGGGCCCGCCGCAGCGGAGCTGGAGGCGCGCCGGTTCGATCGCCAGTTGAAGGGGCTGGTACCGGATCAGGATGCTTCGCCCCTCCCTGCGAGCAACGCCCCCGGCTACCTTACCGGGCACGCATCGAGATGCTCTCGCCGAGCTGGGGCTCGGCGCTCCCAGGAAACGCGCTGCATCACGGGCAGCATACTTGCTACCCTCTGCGCTATGCCAGACATCGCCAGGCCATAGGAGTGCACCGTCGATGCCGACCGCCTTGATCATCGCGACCAGCCCCGCTCTAGGACACGCCCTGGCGGCAGTGCTGCGCGGTCGTGGGTGGGCCGTCCGTGCCTGCAGCCGCCGCGGCTGCGACCTGCCGGGTGTACGCGACTGCAGATGGGGCCTGATCCGCGAGATCCTGGACCCCGCGGCCTACACCCGGCTCTATCCATCCGCCGCTCAGGCGCAGCCCCGATGAGCATCGCCCCGCTGACCGGCGCCCGCTATCTCCTCACCGGCATCGGCCTCATCCTCCGGCCCGGGCTGCGCCGCTTCGTCATCGTCCCGGTGCTGGTCAATACGCTGATCTTCGCCGGCGCGATCGCCTACGGGCTCACCCAGTTCGCCGACCTGATCGCCTGGCTGGAGACGCTGATCCCGGCCTGGCTCGAGTGGCTCACCTGGCTCCTATGGCCGCTCTTCATCTTGGCGCTGCTCGTGCTGGTCTTCTTCACCTTCGGGCTCCTCGCCAATCTGATCGCCTCGCCGTTCAACGGCCTGCTCGCTGAGGAGGTGGAACGCCACCTGACCGGACAATCCCCGAGCGACGGGGGCCTCGCGGAGCTACTGCGGGACCTGCTACCGACGCTGGTCGACGAGCTCAGAAAGCTCGGCTACGCGCTCTTCTCGGCAGTGCCCTTTTTGATCCTGTTCCTGATCCCGGGCATCAACGTCTTCGCACCGCTGCTCTGGTTCGTCTACACGGCCTGGGTCATGGCCGTGCAGTACGCGGACTTCCCGATGGGCAATCACGGCCTCAAGTTTCGTGCGCAACGCGCCCGTCTGCGCGAGCGGCCCTTCCTGGCACTTGGCTTCGGCGCCGCGACGGGCGCCCTGACCTCGGTCCCGATCGTGAATTTCCTGGCGATGCCAAGCGCGGTCGCCGGGGCAACGGCGCTCTGGGTCGGGGAGTTGGCATCGGCTGATCAAGATGCCAGTCGGGGAGGCGTTGACTAGTCGTCTCGAGAGAATGCGTGTGACCTCAGCGCCGAAAGGAAGCTTTCACGGCGCCTTCCCAGACGCCGTCAGCTAGCAGCTGTTGACCATCTGAGCTCGCATCAAGTGACGATGCAAAAACAACAGGAACAGGTTCCCGGGGCTTTCTCCCCTCACCCCAACCCCTCTCCCCGCTGGGGCGAGGGGCGTCCGGGCAGGCTTGCCAGTTGTTTTTGAACGGTTCTTAAGCGACGTCTGCGGCTGGCTCGGCGAAGCGGAAGCCGTTCTTGCCCGCCTCCTTGACGCGGTACATGGCGGCATCGGCGCGGGCCATCAGCGCGCGCGGATCGGGGGCGTCGGATGGATAGACACCGATGCCGATGCTGGCACTGACCAAACACGCCGCCCCATCGATCTGCACCGGCAAACGGATGCTCTCGAGGAGGCGGCCGGCGAGGGCCGCGATCGCGTCCCGGTCTCCGGCATCGACTAACAAGATCGCGAACTCGTCGCCGCCCAGGCGCGCCACCAGGTCACTGCGCCGGACCAAGGCCTCGAGGCGGCCGGCGATGGTGCAAAGCAGGCGATCGCCGGCGGCGTGGCCATGCGTGTCGTTGATCTCCTTGAAGCCATCTAGATCCAGGAACAGCAGGGCCGCCTGGGACATCCCGCCAGCGTCTCGCTCGGCCAGAAGCGTGCGCAGGCGTTCTTCGAAGCCGCGACGGTTGGCGAGCCCCGTCAACGAGTCATGGCGCGCCAAGTTGCCCAAGAGCGACGCCTCCTTTTGCAGCGCCTTGCGCTCTCGTTCACGCGCCGTAACGTCCTGCAGACGCAGGATGAAGCCATGGGCATCGCCGCGGACACCGCGCAGCACGCGAACACTGAGCTGTGCATAGAGGTGCTCGCTGTCATCACCGCGGCAGCTCAAAATGCAGTCGATGGTCTCGTCCTCTGTGACGGCCCGCGAGAGCATCTCGGACAACAGCTGGGCACCTTCGCTACGCCCGCGCTCGGCGGCTGCGGTCGAATCCCGCAAGGCCAGCGGGCTGCCGAGCCGCGCCGCCTCGAGCAGGAAGAAGCTGGGCGCCGCGCCGTTGATCCAACGCACGACGAGGTCGCGGTCGACGACGACGGTCGGTTCTGGAATGGAATCGACCAGGCACTGGAAGAAGGCGTGGTCGTCTCGCAGCCGGCGCTCGGCGTGGTAGGCGCTCACCAGGTGCAGCACACGATTGCGCAGCACGGCCCAGTGGATGGGCTTGGTGATGTACTCATCGGCACCGGCGTCAAACGCCCGGTCCACGCTCGCCTCATCCTCGTACACGGTAATGACGAGTATCGGCACCCGCTTGCCGGCCGGGAGCGCCCGGATCTCAGCGCAGGCAGCGAAGCCGTCCAGCTCGGGCATGGCCGCATCCAGCAGCACGACATCGGGCTCCTGGTCGGCGAAGAGAGCGACCGCCGCCCGACCGTCGGCCGCCTCGAGGGTGTTGAACCCGAGCCGTTCGACGAACTGTTTGACGGCGAGGCGCAGGACGGGGTCGTCGTCGACGACGAGGGCCAGGCGGCTCGGCTCGCTTGCGTTCTTCAAACTCATCGGACCATTCAGTTGGCTAGGGGGCCCTTCTCGCTTTCAAGCACCTCGACCAGGGCGCGTCGCGCGCGTCGCACAGCCGCGACCACCTCGTCGGCCAAGCCAGGGTCGGCTTGGCCCGCACTTGCCTCCTTTTCCAGCGCGCGGGCCAGGCGCACGGCCTGACGTGCGCCCAGGTTACCGAGAGAGCCGGCCAAGGTGTGCGAAACCTTCCGCAGCGTTTCGCAATCGCCCGCGGCCGCGGCCTCCTCGAGCTGCGTCAGGCGCTCGGGGAGCTCTGCGACGGCGGCCTCGATCACCGGTGCGATCTCGCCCAAGGCCTCGCGCAGGCCTTCGAGGACGCGGAGGTCGAGTTCGGCGCCGGGACCGCCGCGATCGCCCGCCCCGCCGTCCGTTGCGACGCCTCGCTGGGGCACGGCTTGCTCTTGTTCTGACACCCATGCCGGCGTTTCCCGTTGCCGACGCGCCCGGCCAATGGCCTCGACGAGATCATTGGCCCGCACCGGCTTGGTCAGGTAGTCATCGACCCCGGCGGCCAGGCAACGCTCACGTTCCGCGGGCAAAGCATGGGCGGTCAACGCGATAACCGGCTGCCGAGGCGGCCCAGCAGCCGCCTCGCCGGTCGGCACCTGCGCCTCGCGGGCGCGCAGGGCCCGGGTTGCCGTGAGGCCATCCATCACCGGCATCTCGCAATCCATCAGCACGACGTCGAAGGACTCCGCGGCGAGGCGTTCGAGTGCCAGGGCCCCATTCTCGGCGAGGGTCACTACGCAACCGGCCCGCCTTAGGATACCCCGGATCACCTCCTGGTTGACCCGGTTGTCCTCGACCGCGAGGACTCGGCAGCCCTCGAGCGTCGGCGCTGCATCCTGCCCGGCCGGAACTGCCCGCACCGGCCCGGTCCCGCCGAACACCCGGCTCAGCGTGTCGAACAGCACGGCGCGCCGTATC
>JGI12048J13642_11056561_pt1 | contig 10698 bp, 8 predicted proteins | sample ElkSlonscriptome_16_FD_13642 | JGI IMG/M metagenome (IMG submission 13642) | reverse complement strand
CAAAAGGTGATTTCTGAGGATGAGCTGGTGCGTCATGTACGTTTTGATCAACCACTGACCATCAAGATCGACGGGAAAAGCAACAAGGGCGTGATCATGGTGGGAGATGACTCTTACAGTCCCACCGGGTCGTAGGGATTCGCTGCGCTCATGAGGTTGAACCGCAGAGTAGCGCGGAGTAACGCAGAGTTATTTTGAATAGCATGCCAGTGTATTGCATGCTAATATGGGACGTGCTATAGATTTATTATACAAAATACTCTGCGAAACATTGCGCTACTCTGTGGTTCAATCATTGCACCCTCTGTGGTTCAATCATTGCACCCTCTGCGGTTCAACCATTGCACCCTCTGCGGTTCAACCATTGCACCCTCTGCGGTTCAACCATTGCACCCTCTGCGGTTCAACCTCTCTTAACTCTACACTTCTAAACAATCTTCCTCTTTAGCTGTTAATCTTTCAAATAACTTCCAAACAACCATTTCATTATGAAAAAAAGAGAATTCATTAAGACATCCATGGTGCTTGGTGCAGGCGCCCTCTTTTCTGCACCACTGGTTTCATCCTGTGCCAATACAAACGGCAAGGAGAAAGGTGCATTTGCAGCATCACTGATCCCGGTTGGCGAGGAAGGATTCAAGCAGAAGGAGCTTCCCTACAGTTTCGATGCGCTTGAACCCTATATCGACACCCAGACAATGGAATTGCATTTTGGGAAACACCATGCAGGGTATACCCGCAAGTTCAATGCAGCGTTGAAAGCCGACGGTATCACCTCAACGGATATCAAGGAAATTTTTGCAAATGTCTCATCTTACAGTCCGGGTGTCCGTAACAACGGCGGCGGGTATTACAACCATTCGCTCTACTGGAATTTCATGTCACCCGATGGTGGAGGTGAGCCGACAGGTGATTTGCTGGCGGCGATCCAGGAGACCTTTGGTTCGTTCGATGACTTCAAGAAGCTCTTCTCCGAGGCGGCAGGATCGGTGTTCGGCTCCGGCTGGGCATGGCTGATCGTCAACGAAGATGGCAAGCTGCAGGTGACTTCGAGCTCCAACCAGGACAACCCCCTGATGGACATCGCTGAGGTCAAGGGTACACCTATACTGAATATTGACGTATGGGAGCACGCCTATTACCTGAAGTACCAGAACAAGCGGGGCGACTATATCCAGAACTACTGGAACGTTGTCAATTGGGATGCAGTAGAAAAACTTTATCTTGGAGCAAAGGCCTGATTTTGCTCCTCATGGTTCGGCAAGCCTCGGGGAAAACCGGGGCTTTTTTTTTGGTTCGCTCACGTGGGTTGAACCGTAGAGGGCGCAGAGTGCATCGCAAAGAACGCAGAGGTTTTTTACCGCAGAGTAGCGCAATGTTTCGCAGAGTATTTTGTATAGTAAATTTCTAGTACGAGATACATTAGCAAGGTATACATTCGCACGTCGCACAATATAACCCTGTGCTACTCCGCGCTACTCTGCGGTTAATATTCTCTGCGCTATTCCGCGGTTAAACCCCTCTTAACTCTTAACTCTTAACTCTTAACTCTTAACTCTTAACTCTTAACTCTCCTCTCTTAACTCTCCTCTCCCATGTTATTTATCATATTCTTTGTCCTTGGTAATCTTGGACTAAAGAATCAACTTTACATCGTCGCTCCCTGGCATGGCAGTTCATGGCATCGACGCGATAAAAAACAACAGTTTCCAACAAAAAATATACGTATATGAATGTCGATCTGATCATGAACGACCTGGTTAAAAAGAATCCAGGTGAGGTGGAATTCCACCAGGCAGTTCACGAAGTCCTCGAATCGATCGAGGAGATCTATAACGAAAACCCTCATTTTGAATCTGCACAGATCATTGAACGGCTGATAGAGCCCGACCGGGTGCTGACCTTCAAGGTCCCCTGGGCGGACGACCAGGGCAGGATCCACGTGAACCGCGGATTCCGCATCCAGTTCAACAACGCCATTGGTCCGTATAAAGGCGGACTCCGTTTTCACCCGAGCGTGAACCTGAGCATCCTGAAGTTCCTCGGCTTTGAGCAGATCTTCAAGAACAGCCTCACCTCCCTTCCCATGGGCGGTGCAAAGGGCGGTTCTGACTTTGATCCCAAGGGGAAATCCAATGCCGAGATCATGCGATTCTGCCAGTCCTTCATGCTGGAACTCTGGAACATCATCGGTCCGAACTCAGATGTGCCGGCCGGTGATATCGGTGTAGGCGGAAGGGAGATCGGCTACCTCTACGGGATCTACCGCAAGCTGGCACGGGAGAATACCGGTGTCCTCACAGGGAAAGGACTCAATTGGGGCGGGTCCCTGATCCGTCCGGAAGCAACCGGGTTTGGCTGTGTATACTTTGCCAAGGAGATGCTCGCTACGCGGAATGAAACGTTTGCCAACAAGAAGGTGGCCATCTCAGGATTCGGCAACGTGGCCTGGGGTGCTGCCCTGAAGGTGACCGAGCTGGGCGGAACGGTAGTGACTATTTCCGGACCTGACGGGTACATTTACGATCCGGAAGGGATCAATGGAGAGAAAATTGAATATATGCTGGAACTGAGGGCCACAAATGATGATATCGTTGCGCCCTACGCACTCGAATTCGAGAGTGGTGAATTTATCCAGGGAAAACGCCCGTGGGAGGTGGATGTCGACATCGCACTGCCTTGTGCCACGCAAAACGAGCTGGATGAGTCGGATGCCAAACAGCTGGTGAAGAACAACTGCATGTGCGTGTGTGAAGGAGCCAACATGCCCTGTACACCTGAAGCCATCGAATTGCTCCAGGAGAACGGGGTCCTTTATGCACCTGGGAAGGCAGCAAATGCCGGCGGTGTGGCGACATCCGGACTGGAGATGGCGCAGAACTCCATGAAGATCAACTGGAGCAGGGCAGAGGTGGATGACCGGTTGCACCATATCATGACCAATATTCATGAGAATTGTGTTGAACATGGGACCAACGAAAGTGGTTATGTAGATTACGTGAAAGGAGCAAATATTGCAGGCTTTCTGAAGGTGGCCAATTCGATGGTCGACCAGGGCCTGATCTGACCATATTCCCGTGATAGATGCGCCCGGATGAGTTGCGAGAGAATGAAAGTTCCTCCGACCCATCCGGGTTTTTTTATGGGTTCGCTGTTCTCACGAAAGGGGTTCGCTGCGCTCACGGGTGTTTAACCGCAGAGTCGCACAGAGTTTCACAGAGTGTTTTTATAGCACCTTATACATTAGCACCTTATACATTAACACCTTATACATTAGCACGTCATACCCTGGCACGCCATACAATATAAACTCTGCGCTACTCCGTGCTACTCTGCGGTTAAAACCTCTGCGGTTAAAACCTCTGCGGTTAAAACCTCTGCGGTTAATCATCTCTTAACTTCAAATACTCCCTGAACTCTCCGTATTCCTTCCCCATCTTCACTGACTTCTTCGTTCCCTTGGCAAAGGCCTGCAGTCTTTCCGGGGTCTCCACCTCCGTGCCAATGACCTGGTTCACGGTCTCGGGGAACTTGGCGGGGTGTGCGGTTTCGAGGAAGAGGGCCTCTGTTTTGGGATGACCTTCCAGGTATTCCCTTGCAGCTTCATAACCTGTTGCGCCATGGGGATCGAGGATATAACCTGTCGCCTCATAGGTGCGCTTCATGATCTCCCTGATCTGGTCATCGCTGTACCTGTAGCCCGACAGGTGTTTCGAGATGCGATCGTGTGACTGACCGAACAGGTCCAGGATGCGTTCAAAATTACTGGGCGAACCCACATCCATTGCGTTGGCGATGGTGCGAACAGACGGACGCGGTGTATATTTTGCTGTCTCCAGGTATTCCGGGACCACGTCATTGGCATTGGAGGCTGCAAGGAAGCGGTGAACGGGCAGCCCCATCTCCCTGGCCACGAGTCCGGCCGTCAGGTTCCCGAAATTTCCACTCGGAACTGAGATCACCAGGTCATCTGCGCCAACCTGCGCCCAGCCCCTGAAATAGTAAAATGCCTGTGGGATAAACCTTGCCAGGTTGATGGAATTGGCCGATGTAAGTACCATTTCAGACCGCAGGTCGTCATCGGCAAAAGCCTGTTTCACCAGTGCCTGGCAGTCATCGAACGCCCCGTCGATCTCCAGCGCGGTAATGTTTTTTCCAAGAGTTGTGAACTGTTTTTCCTGCAGTTCACTTACCTGTCCGGACGGGTAGAGTACGTGGACCGAGATGCCCGGCACATCCAGGAATCCGTTGGCCACAGCGCTGCCGGTGTCGCCCGATGTGGCGACCAGTACATGCACCTGCTGATCATTCTCCTTGTTGAAGAGCTGGAGCAGTCGGGCCATGAACCTTGCCCCCACATCCTTGAATGCCAGGGTCGGACCGTGGAACAGTTCGAGGGCGTGGATACGGTCGCTGACCTTCACCACCGGGGTGTCGAAATTAAGTGCATCGGCAACCAGCTCCTCCAGCGCGGCAGCGGGGATATCCTCCCCGAACAGTCGTTTCGAGAGGATCAGTCCGGTTTCAGCCAGCGATGTGCTTTTCCTGATCCGTTCCAGTTCATCCCGCCGCAGCACAGGAATCTTCTCCGGCATATAGAGTCCCTTGTCGGGCGCCATTCCTCTCTTCACACCCTCCTCCAGGGTTGCCTTCAGGTCACGGTTTTTGGTGGAATAGTATCTCATGCAACTGTCTGTCTATTTAATGATCCTGCATCCCGCCTCGCTCATCGGTGAGACGTAAGTTTTACTGCTGATCGAATGGTCTTCAAAATGCTCCTGCATCAGTGTTGCCACAGATGCTGCGATCTCTTTGCTCCTGCACAGCGCGAACACTGACGGACCCGAACCCGAGAGTCCGCTTCCCAGGGCGCCGGCATCGATCACCTTTTTCTTCAGTGCTTTGAAACCGGGAAGTTTGCCGGTGCGGTAGGGTTCCGCGAAATGATCGGTGATCGACCGTCCGATCAGTCCGTGGTCCCCTGTGGTCAGACCAGCGATCAGTCCGGCCAGGTTGCCTGCCTGGGCGATGGCTGTTGATAAGGGGATTTCCTGTGGAATCACCTTCCGGCCCTCGCTGGTTTTAAACTCCAGGTCGGGATGCACAATGGCACACACCAGGTCGTCGGGATACGGAATATGCTTGATATCCAGCGGGTCATACCCCCTGATTAGCGTGAATCCGCCTAGCAGTGCCGGAGCGATATTGTCGGCATGGTATGATCCGCTGGCCGACTGCTCTCCCTCCATGGCGCAGGGCAGCAGTTCAGGGATAGAAAGCGGTGCTCCGGCCAGTTCGTTGATCCCCATCACTGCAGACACACAACTGGCTGCCGAGGAGCCGAGTCCGCTGCCCGGATTGATCTTTTTCGTGAAGACCAGGTCAAAGCCCCCGTCGATCCCCAGTTCTTCTATCAGTGCCGCGGCAGCGATGGCGGCCACGTTTTTCGACGGGTCGACCGGCAGGTTGGTCCCGGAGTGATCGAAAAGCCGCAGCTTGCCGGTATTGTTCAGTCTGACCACCATCTCATCACCTGGTGCCTCCAGGGCAAAGCCCAGCAGGTCGAATCCGGGTCCCACGTTCGATACCGTGGCAGGACAAAAAACAGTCACCTCTTTTATCATTAGCTCAGTTGTTTATTTACCTGGTGAAAGACACTTTCATTGATCTCGTTCAGCGACTTCAGCACAATGTCTGACGCCCCGAAGCGTTCATCGGCATGTTCCGGCACCGCGATGGTTTTCATCCTGGCGGCCTTGGCAGCGATCAGTCCGTGAAAGGAATCCTCCAGGGCCAGGCAGTGGATCGGCTCCACCTTGAGTCGGCGCGCTGTTTCCAGGTATACCCCGGGATGGGGTTTCCCGAACTCCTCGTACTCGGCCGAGTAGACCACGGTGAAGGTTTGATGAAACCCGAACCTGTCCAGGAAGGCATTGATCAGCTCCATGTTCGACGATGAGGCCAGCGCCAGCGGGAGTCCGCGTTCGCTGAAAAAGTCAAGCGCCTCCCGGGCCCCCGGCATCAGCGACGCTTCGGTGCGGAAATACGCCAGCATCACGTCGTTGTATCGCTGTTCCACCTGCTCCACGCTGTGTCCTTTCCATGGCCTGTGGGCATGCCAGTAACGGATCTGCTCATCGGTACGGAGTCCGAATGTATCCTTTTGCATCTCCGGAGTGATCCCGATACCCAATTCAGCAAACACCTTCCTCTCCGTCGCCTGCCAATAGGGCTCGGTGTCGATGAGCAAACCGTCCATGTCGAATATTACTGCGTTGATCATTTTATTAGTTAAGAGTTAAGAGTTAAGAGTGGGTCGAGGGTCGAGAGTCGAGAGTCGAGAGTCGAGAGATTTGTCAAGACTGCCAACTGCCAACTGCCGACTGCCTACTGCCTACTTGCTCCCTGCCCTGATCACATCGGCAAACAGTCCTGCCGCGGTCACCTCTGCGCCTGCGCCGTATCCCTGGATCAGGAGCGGCAACTCCTTGTACCGCGAGGTGGTGAGCAGGATGATGTTGTTGCTCGCCTCCAGCTGGTAGGCGGGGTGTCTCTCCTTCATCTCCCTGAGTCCGATCGTTCCCTTGCCGTCGACCAGGCTGGCGACATACCGCCAGCGCCGTCCCGACTTCGCGAGTTTGAGTCTGCGCTGTTCCCACTCGTCATCCATTTTTTTCACCTCCTCGAGGAACGATTCCACGTTGCCTTCAAACAGCTCATCCGGCAGGAACCGCTCGATCTCCACCTGTTCCTCTTCCAGTGGGTAACCCGATTCGCGAGCGAGGATCAGCAATTTCCTTTTCACATCCATCCCGCTGAGGTCCAGTCGCGGGTCGGGTTCGGCATAGCCGTTCTCCATCGCCATGGTAATGGCTTTGCTGAAGGGGATCTCCTCGCTGAGGATGTTGAAAATATAGTTCAGCGTACCTGACACCACCGCGTTGATCTCCAGTATTTTATCGCCGCTGCTGATCAGGTCCTCGATGGTGCTGATCACCGGGAGTCCGGCACCGACATTGGTTTCAAAGCTGAATTTTACGCCCCTGTGCATCGATGTCTCTTTCAGTTTTTTGAAGAGGCTGTAATCCGATGAGCAGGCGATCTTGTTGGCCGTGATCACCGAGACGTAGTGTTCGAACAGGTCGATGTAGCGGGCCGAGAGTTCCTCGCTGGCGGTGCAGTCGACGAACACTGAATTCCGCAGGTTCTTTTTTGCGATGATTTCGATGAACCTGTTCATATCGGCCTGTTCTCCCTTGTCCAGTGCTGCCATGGGATTTTCCACATCGATCCCGTCGGTATCGATCACCATCTTCCTCGAATTGGTGATCCCCACGAGGTTGATCTTCAGTCGGTGCGAGTCCATGAGGTTTTGGCGTTGCTGCCTGATCTGGTTGAGGAGCTTGCTGCCCACATTGCCTGTTCCGGCAACGAACAGGTGGAGCTCCTTGAAATCGGAGAGGAAAAATCCTTCGTTGATTGCATTGAGTCCTTTTTTGAGGCTCTCCTGGCGGATCACTACCGAAATATTCAGCTCACTCGACCCCTGCGCTGTGGCGATCACGCTGATCCCGTTCCGTCCAAGGGACTGGTACAGGATGGCGGAAATTCCCGGTGTGTGTCGCATCTCCTCGCCCACGATCGCGATGATCGACAGGTCTTTGAGTACCTCGATCTCCATCTCTTTCCTGAATTCGATCTCTGTGCTGAACTCCTCCTCGAGTCCGCTCACCGCATTTTCTGTATCCATCGGATTCACTGCGAAGGAGATGGTCATCTCCGACGAGGCCTGGGTAATGAGGATCACGTTGACGCCCTTTATTGCGAGGGTGTTGAACACGCGGGCAGAAGTTCCTGTTTTCCCAACCATGCCGGCTCCCTTGACGGTGACCAGGTCCACCTCGTTGATCGAGGAGATGCCCTTGATCAGGTGGTCGGATTTACACAATCCCTGGTGTGAGATCAGTGTTCCCGGGGCTTCCACATTGAAGGTGTTCATGATCCTGATGGGGATGCTGTCCCGGAATGCCGGTGTAAGGGTAGGGGTATAGACCACCTTGGCACCGAAGTGGGAGAGCTCCATCGCCTCTTCATAGCTCATGCAGTCGATGGGGTAGGCTTTTTTCACGATGCGTGGATCTGCCGTCATGAACCCGTCCACATCGGTCCATATTTCCAGTACACTCGCTTTCATTGCGGCTGCTACAAGGGCGGCGGTGTAGTCCGATCCGCCCCTCCCGAGGGTGGTGGTCTTGCCGTTCGGGTCGTACCCGATGAATCCCGGAAGCACAACCCTCCCGTCGAGTCCCTCCAGTTTTGTGCGTATGCGTTTTTCCGTATCGCGGAATTGCACGGTTGCATTTGAGAAATTGCTGTCTGTCAGGATCAGCTTCCGTGTATCCATGAAGGTGGCATTGTCGATCACACGGCTGATGATGAGGGCCGACAGGCGTTCGCCGAAGCTCAGGAGGTAATCCATGGTCTTCAGGCTCAGATCTTCCAGCAGGTAGACGCCGTGAAGGATGTCCTGGAATTCGTTGATATGTGCATCCACCTCCTGCTTGGTAAAATTCTTTGTTTCACCTTCAAGGAGTACGTTGATCATGTCGAAATGACGTTCACCGATCTGGATCATCTCATCCTTGTACATGGGGTCATGGGCCATGGCGCGCGTGGCTGTTGAGATGATCTTGTCGGTGATCCCCCCGAATGCCGATACGACGATGGCACAGGGTTCCAGTTGCGACTCGGCGATCTGTTTCACGATCCCCACAGATTCCGGGGTGCCCACAGATGTTCCTCCAAATTTGAGTACTTTCATGACATGAACTTTTAAAGGTAAAAAAAGGGGGTACAGGGTCCCCCTTTGTAAATCTTAACGGGACCCTTGTCAGGCACCTTGCGTGGTGACAGACCGGTCGGTTTTCCTGATCAGTCCCTGCAATACATTGCCGGGTCCGACCTCGGTAAAAACGGTGGCACCGTCTGCGATCATCCGCTGCACGGTCTGCGTCCATTTCACCGGTGATACCAGTTGTGCGACCAGGTTTTTCCTGATGACGTTCGGATCGGTTGACGGACTGGCATTTACGTTTTGGTAGACAGGGCAGATCGGTTCGCTGAATTTCGTTTTTTCAATGGCTTCCTTGAGCTCCTCCTTTGCCGGTTCCATGAGGGGGGAGTGAAATGCTCCGCCAACCGGGAGCTTGATGGCGCGTTTGGCACCTTTCGCGGTCAGCTGTTCCACCGCGGCGTCAATGCCTGCGATTGAACCGGAGATGACGATCTGACCAGGACTGTTGTAATTGGCCGGGACGACCACTTCGTCGATACCAGCACACACCTCTTCCACGACCTCATTGTCGAGCCCGAGTATTGCGGCCATGGTGGAGGGCTCAGCCTCGCACGCCTTCTGCATGGCCATGGCCCTTTTATACACCAGCCGGAGTCCGTCTTCAAACGCGAGGGTCTTGTTGGCCACCAGGGCGGAGAATTCTCCGAGGGAGTGACCAGCCACCATGTCGGGTTTAAAATCAGCAATGGTACCTGCCAGGACAACCGAGTGCAGGAAGATGGCTGGTTGGGTGACCCGGGTCTGTTTCAGATCCTCATCCGTACCTTCGAACATGAGGTCGGTGATCCTGAATTCCAGGATATTATTGGCTTTCTCAAAGAGGTCGCGGGCAAAAGAGTTGTCGGTATAAAGTTCTTTTCCCATTCCTACGAATTGCGCCCCCTGCCCGGGGAAAACAGTTGCTTGCATAATATGGTATTTAAAAGTTCAACAAAAATAAGCATGAAAACCATTATAGTTCATAATGGAAGCGATTTTTTCTATGAATTTTTAATGAATCGGGGCAGAATGCTTGCAGAATGTTATCAGTGCAGCTCTTTCCCGATCAGGTGAATGAATTCTTCCCGGGTGTTGAGGTTTTTGAGGAATTCCCCGGTAAATGCCGATGTTGTAGTGACGGAGTGTTGTTTTTGTATTCCGCGCATGACCATGCAGAGGTGTGAAGCTTCGATGACCACGGCTACGCCGAGCGGGTTCAGGGTTTCCTGGATGCAATCGCGGATCTGGACCGTCAGCCGCTCCTGCACCTGGAGTCGACGTGCAAATGCCTCGGCCACCCGCGCGATCTTGCTCAGTCCGGTGATATACCCGTTGGGAATATAGGCGATGTGCGCCTTACCGAGAAACGGGAGCATGTGGTGTTCACACATGCTGTAGAGTTCGATGTCCTTGACGATCACCATCTGCTGGTATTTTTCCTTGAACTTGGCTGATTCCAGGATCTTCTGCGGATCGAGTCCGTATCCCTGGGTGAGAAACTGCATGGCTTTTGCGACCCTTTCGGGGGTTTTTTCCAGCCCCTCGCGGGAGACGTCCTCGCCGATAAGTTGAAGGATCTCCTTGTAATGGCCCCTGAGTTTTTCCGTGGTCTCCCGGTCAAATTCGTCGATCCTGTTGTATCCGTCCAGGGCGTTCTCGCCGGTGCCGTTGTTGACTATCTTCATCCGTATAAATCTTATTGTTCACCAAAATATTCCACTGAGTTGTTTTCAGTTTCCTGTATCCTGACTTTATGCAGGGTCACGCCAAGTTCGCTGATCGCGGATTCGAGCTGCCCCCAGATCGCGATGGCAAGGTTTTCAGTTGAGGCGATCCTGTCCTGCATGAAATCAACTTCGAGGTTG
>JGI12048J13642_10071165_pt1 | contig 10699 bp, 6 predicted proteins | sample ElkSlonscriptome_16_FD_13642 | JGI IMG/M metagenome (IMG submission 13642) | reverse complement strand
CAGATAGGTTAGGACAGATATTGATGGAGCAGCCGCGCGGTGCGCGGCTGCTCCATCAACTATTGGTTTTATATCAGCGCGCAGCCACTATACCCTGCTAAATCAACAAACAAGTTAGCCAGCAGTTGTATTGTAGTATACGTATTTTTTTAGCCCATTTTTTTAGCCCATACAGACGGTAGTGGCGATCGCTGCCACACTTTTTAAGATCCGAGCATGGATTCGAGACGTAACCCATACGGGCATTTGGTAAAGCTATGGAGAGAGAGCTAAACACAGATAAACTTTCTCACTCAAAACCAGACTCTTCAGAGGTAGAAATGGCATCACTCTTTGAAGGTATTGTAAAAATCATCCTCAAATCGATGTAGAAATTGCGAGTTTCCGTAGTTTCACTTAAGCCTTGTCGAGTTTAATTAGTCAAAGTGTATTTGTTCACTTCCGTAGCTAAAAATTTCAACTCGACCTAGATGTACCACCATTAAATTGCATTAATAACACTACATCGATCCAGAAAGTGATACTCTGTGTTAATCGAGGTGCCCTTTATCGTGTCCCATTTAATTCCTTCTCACGCTTTCTATGTGAGATAGGGGTATTGAGTTGAGTCATTTTTCCAGCTCTTTGTACTTCATGAATAATCACCGAAAGGAAATACTTGAGAAGAGAATTTAGGGTGTCTTCCCAAGTCGAAAGCGTTCGATCGCATCTTTATTGAACTAGTGATTGCAAATTCGTTTTTGACTTCATCTTTACTCCATTTTTTTGGAACAAAGATCCTCATCCCAGCAGTCAAGATTATTAACAATTTTGATTGTCAGGACAGGAGTAATTTCTGTTTCTCATTAATAGAGGAGAATTTCATGAAAGCGACTATCGCTCTAAGCACAAACAAGTATCAGAGTTTTGTTGCCAAAGCACTGAGCAAAATCTCTAATTATTTCGTACAAAACAGAACTTACTTGAAAGCAGATCCAAACTTTTTCTTTATGAAATATTTGGGTCGCTTCTTATGGGTACGTTCTCTGGCTTATCACTTTGCACCACAAAGCAGCTACCAGATTGATACATCTAGCACTATCAAAATTTTCGAGAATCGCATTTCACTAGACCACGACATCAATGATGCCATTCGTGAAGTAAGAGAGAATGGATACTACACTGGCCTGAGGCTTACCCCGCAACATATTGACGAAATATTAAAGTTCGCCTTTTCCAACCCCTGTTATGGAGATAGGAAGCAAAGCGATCAGCTTCTTCTTCCTAATATGGATGCTGTTAAAAAACAGAATTTCTATCGAGTAGCTTCCTATGGTCTCACTCAAGAAAACTGCAAAGCTGTCCAAGAAATTAAACATGATGCCAATGTCTTGGCTCTTGCCAAAGGCTATTTGGGAAGAGAACCAGTTTATACTCATAGCGACTTGCTTTGGAGCTTTCCAGGAGAGATGGATCGCGACCAAAAAATTGCTGCTGCTCAAGTTTTTCACTGCGACATTAATGACTATCGTTCGATTAAATTTTTCTTTTACTTGACGGACGTAGAAGAATCCGATGGCTCTCATTCTTACATCGAAGGAACTCATAGAAAACGTAGTCTTATCGACCAACTTTTAGGTCAGCGGATAGCTAGTAAAGCTGATGAAAAACTTTTAGCCGCCTACGATCCTAAAAAAGTCCGAACGTTATCTGGAGCAGCTGGGCTAGGTTTTGCTGGTGATCCTTACTGTATACATAGAGGTGACGCGGTTAAACGGTCTTGTCGTCTATTATTTCAAGTGGAATATAGCTTCTACAACTACAGCTCTTACTACAACCATGTTGAAGGGGGAGTTTGATTGAAGCGAAATATAGATGAGCTGTATATAGATAAGCTGTGCACGACAACAAAAGTTTCCTAAAATCCGCAGCAACCTTTGACTCGTCGACTAAAAAAGTTGCTGCGGATTTTCAGGAAGAAATCGAACCTGAGCTGTATTCTTCGTTCCGATTACACGTTACAGAATTCTAGACCTCTGTCCGAGACGCTTTTACAAAGTATGCGTATCATCTAGATAGCACGTCATTAGCTTATCCTTATCTGGAGCATTGGCGTGAGCGTACTGTGTTCTGGCTCCACTCACTATGTCCCAGATTCAATCCCAACCGGCTACTAGTATCTATGTGTTCAAGCCGACTACAGATGGTGCTGGGGGCGATCGCTCTATTAAGCTAAAAATTCGAGGCGATCAGGTGGATGTCGTGTCTGACCAGCACAACGAACCCACATCAGTTGATAACGATCTTGACTCGACGACAATACCTCAGCAAGGATATCGATGGTCTCGACTAATTAGCGAGATTTTAACGGCAGACTATCTCGATCGGCTGACGGTCACGCTACGAGATCACTCGTCTCTTCCAGACCTGATTACACCTCAGCTCTTTCAACACCTGTTGAAAATTTATAAGCACAAAGTTCAAACGGCGATTCAGATTGAGGGATTAGATGCCATTGATGCCAGCCTTCCCCACTTCAACCTAGTTAAAGGTGGACAGAAAAAGATCAAAAGTCTGGACATTATTATTGACGACAAATCAAGTCAGAGCTATCTTCGTAACTCTCTGTCCGAATTTTTCACGCATACGGGTTTCAAAGACGAGTTCGTAAAAGCAATCGGGACTCACTTTATCACCTGGGCTCTCGAAGAAATTGAAACATCAATTGGAAAAACTGTTTTCAAGGCTCTTACCGATAGCGAACTAGAGCAAACCGTTCGAGATTATTTACTTGATGCCGAGCACGCTTCCGTACTTCAGGAAAAAATTAGCTTTTTGGGGCAGGTCTACTGTCGAGACATTACCCAAGCTATTATCGATAGCCTCAATCTTCCAAACTGCTCGATTCAGGATTTAGAAAACCTCCTAGGGTTGAAGCATAAGCCTCCAACCAGCGAAGAGATTCACTTAGAGATGCAGCCCATCGCGGCAATTCCCACGTCCATCCCGATTGCGAGCAGCATTCGGGCTCAGCTCCGCCCCGATCTTTGGGCTCAAAACGAAAACCAGCTTGCTGTTTTTCAATATCGCAGCAAAAACAATCCCTCAAACTACATTGAGCACTACATCACGAGTCCGGGAGACATCGCGATGTTGCCTTGGGAAGCTGCCGAACAAATCATCAACAAGTTTGGCTTTGATACCGTCAAGCTACAGCTTATTTTTGCAGCCCGAACGATGGATCAGGTCGATCCGTGGAAAAGCCCCTTTCGCCTAAAGTCAAGCGACATCATTCAGCTTTTGGGTTGGGACAGAAACCACAGTAGCAGTATGCCTGAAAAGCGCAATGCGGTAGCTAGTGCCGCATATGCGCTGTCTTGCATGTTAGTGAAGTCTGTCTGGATCGAAGGACGGGGCAAGCGGAAGGTCGATGCTAGTACTCCTATCGGGCGGATGTGGGATGTCTTGATCGACCCTCACGGGCAAATCGACTGGGTCACGGGAAAAATTGAGAATCCCGATGAAGTATACATCACCATCAGTCCAGGGTTGTGGACAAAGCACTTTCTCAATCGAGCGGGCAGCAAGGCAAAAGAAGCATTGCACCAGTTTGGCTATCTGGCGCGAGACATTCTGCAAATTGATCCCTACCACAACGAAATGGCTTTGCGTCTAGCCATTCAACTGACCCTCGACTCTCGTGTTCGTGCCCGCAACCAAAATCCCTACGAATACCGAGTAGTGGGACTGCTAGAGGACGTGTTGCCGCGCACAGAGATTGACCGTGCTCTAGATGACAAGTATAAAGCTCGCGATTTGAAGAACCGCTGGAACCGCGCCTTAAAGCTGCTCATGAGTCTGGGATGGGAAATCGAGTTTGACCCAGACACTTACCCCGAATGGCTCCAACCTGGCAGTAAAGCGCCAAAACCTGCGGACTGGCGCAAAGTTAAAATCATCGAGCGGCTCTTGAGAGGCAAGCTGCGGATCAAGCCTCCTCAGCCGATTCCAAGTCTGTTGGCACGGCTCAAGGAACCCAAAAAGCCCCAACAAATTGAAGCTCCACCCGTTGTAGAAGAGTTAACGGGTGATCAGATGCGGGAAGGACGAGAAAAGCGGGGCTGGAGCCGGAAAGAACTGGCTGGCTTTCTCGATGTCAGTGCTGACTACATTGGCAAGCTAGAGCGAGGCGATCGCCTCATTACGCCAACTCTAGAAAAAAAGCTACGACGATTGCTAAGTCTTTAGAACATAAGGCCTTTGATTGGGGCGATCGCCCTTGCCGTTGAGACAACGTCATGCTGACATGAGACAAATCAAGACAACCTAATCCGCATGTCATCACCAGCCGTTGAATTGGGCTAGATGCTCCAGTGATGACTTTCGGGGCAAATCCGAGACAAACAAGCTTTTTCATTCCGTATGCCTTCACCTGAAAAAGAGAGTTCTGTAGCAAGACAGAATACTCCGAATCCAGTCACGTTTATCTGCGATTTTGAACCGAGAATGTGTCGATAGAAGGCGATCGCTCATCGTACCAAACCGCTCAATCCTTTTGGTCATGAGAATATCAAGCTTCAAGCATTCTAAACGCTCAGAATATTTAATCTGTTAGTTATTAGCATATTGTGTCCTGAATGAATTCTTAGCTGAGACAACTTTATTCTTGATCCCATCACTTTGTTATCTAGGGGCTAGGCTGAGTCAGAATTGTGTTCATTTTGGGTGCATTGTTTAAGACAAATTTGCCCGTGTCTTGTCACTTAAGGCAGAGAAATAGGCGATGGGCGATCGCCTATTTCCAATGTTGAAACCCGTCTTTTGTTGCAAAAACAGTCAAGACTAATATATCCGTATCTCATCACGATCTGTCTGGTGAAATATGTCCGTCTTTTCGACCTGAGACAACTAAGACAAAACAATCCACATGGGATCACCAAGCTAAACTAACTTGTCTTTCGGGCATTTGAGGTAGCTAGAATACTTTAGCTGCTGTTTCGTCGAGACCTTGAGCCGAGAGACGTTCGCACGGATAACCTACAAAAGCCAAGGCAGTTCACTAATTTTGAAAAAGACAATATTGTCCGAGTTCAGTCACCGCTAAGCGATAATTGCTCCGTAACCACATGATGACTGCTCTTACGTAATGCTTTACACATTTGTCAAGACATAAATCTCCAAATGTGCTCACTACAAAAGATTGATCCGCAGTAAAAACTTCCTTGTCTCGTTGAGACCTGTTGCTCCTAATCGGATCACAACTTGAGTCAAAAATTAGTCTCCTGTCTTTTAACGCGATCGCTCAAAATATTGTGTGGAGAGCATTTTGAGCAGCCTCTTAGCCATTTAAGGGCGATCGCTTATCAAAAGAGACTCGCAACCCAACAAGACTATTTGAGACAAGCTGATCCGTATCGCTTCACTCTAATCGCCAGGACTCGCGACTCTAGCAACGTCTTGGAAACAAAGAGGTTCAATCGTTCTGTGGCTTCGGCTCGAATTGACCGTTCTCACGAATATCCTTGTCTTTGCGATCGCGAGTCTGTCTCAGCCCTTTAGCTCCTTTTTTTGTCTCATGTCAATTTTTTGTCAAAACCGTATTCAAACACTTACGTCCTAAGCATTTGCAGATAAGACAAGTGACTCTTAATCTCAACACCTGCGCTTCTAGATCCCATCACTATCCGTCCGAGTGCTATCACTAAACAGCGCTAGAACGCTTTTGTATCAAGCTGTTCAAAATTTGAGACAGCTAATAAGATCTAATTATTAAAGCGCGATCGCTAAGTTGCTTTTTGTCTCCTGTCAGAATGTCTCGTCAGTCCCTCAGGCGTATATTTCACGAGGGATTGCATATGGAGGCGGATGACGACAGCGGTTGCAGCAGCACCCAAAGTATTTCAGTACGTTGAGGAACAGGATGCGTTTTTGACGCTGTTCCCTCATCGTTATGATTATTTGTGGGCAGATGCTGCCCCGTTGTCTGGGGTCTCAAATCCGCAAGACAAAAAGCTTGAGTATAAAAAGCCTCAGTGGAAGACTGAGCGCCGATTTCCATTGTCAGATCGAATGATTCAAACTGGACATTCCTTGTACGGAGTGCGCTTTGGTCGTGACACCCAATATTGTCTTTTGGATATCGATATTGGCAGCCGCTTTCACCCGAGACAAGAGCCCTTTGCCCTCACCCCTATTCTAGAAGCTCTAGAAAATTTGGGACTGATCACCCCCATTGTCTGCATTTCCAGCGCGAGTGGCGGTATTCATCTCTATTTCCCTTTCAATCAGTCTTGTCCTTCCTGGCTTATTGGATTAGCCATTACCCAGACCCTTAAAGAATCTGGTATTTGGGTCGCTCCAGGTCAAGTTGAAGTCTTCCCTAATGCGAGAACAGCTGAGCTAAGTCGAGATTCGCATCCGGCATTATTCAACGGGCATCGTCTTCCTCTCCAGGAGGGTTCATATCTTCTAGATTCAGATCTCCAACCTCTAGGGAGCGATCGCCAAAGCTTTGTCTCTCAGTGGCAATTTTGCGCTGCTCAAAACCAGCTCAACACTCAGACTCTACGAAAAGTAGCTTACGGGCGGCACTGTACAAAGCGGCTTCATTCTCAACGGGTCAAGAAGTTCTTGAACGACTTGAATGTCGAGATTGAGGACGGCTGGACTGGCCCAGGACAAACAAACCGTCTCCTGGGTCGGATTGCAATGCGATCTTATATCTTTCACCACGTGACTAATGGTGGAGAACCTCTAGAAGATCAAGCCTTAGTTGACAATATTGTTTCCGTAGCGCGATCGCTCCCTGGTTATCAAGAGTGGTGTCAACACCAACATGAGATTGTTGTTCGGGCGACAGAGTGGGCAAGAGCTGTAGAAAAAAGCCATTACTTTCATTATGGCGATCGCTCATCTAGAGAACGATTTGAAAAAGGATCAGTACAGCCAATAGATCAAGCATCTGACTTAGAGAGTTTAGATCCTCAAAAGAATTGGAATTCTCAACAAGCTGCCAAAACCCAAATCAAAATAAAGGAGACCGTCAAGCAACTTCGAAAACAGAATCAGTTCCCTAACGAAACAACTCTGAGATTTAAGACACTGACAAATCAGGGAATTGGTGGAGCATCGCTGTACAAGTACAAGGAACTATGGCATCCAGATTATTTAGACTTGACAAGTTCAGAACTGGGCATGGAGACATTTAGAGAAGACACATTAGCTAAGCAAGGAGATCGAGAACCTGAAAGAGAGGATACAAGAGTAGCAAGTCAAGAAGATTCAGGTGTAGTTACAAGCTTATTTGAACAGCTAGGCTGTAATCCTTTTCAGGGTAAGTGTCTCGAAGATTTCCAAGGTGGTTATCTAGCTAGTAATTTTGTAGGTTTTGAGGCTCCGCCCCACCTTTTCAAACAGTTACGTTCTTTTTCAATAGATGAATATTTTCCCGCTCAGCTTGTTTTTATAGGGCTGCGAGTAAGAGATTCGTACAACATCGATTGTCTGTCAGGTTTCCTGTTCTCAGAAAAGGTGACAAGGGGTCAGAAGTTTTGTTCCTTGAGTACTGAACGAGCTTTAAGCAGGGAGCGATCGCCTCCCTAACCACTTTTGTCTAGTTTCTCAGACGAAAACCTATCTGTGGGTAAGGATGGATAGACCGAGTTGGATAAGCGAAAGCTTGTTTCAGGTCGGATCTCAAATGGAAGTTTTATCAGACTTGCTACGAAACTTGAGATGAACTTTCTCGTGAGGTAAGTGAGCGGTTTCGCTGTAGGGCGTACGGTAAATGCTGCCTAAAAAGTGTCCTGAAAATTGGACATTGCTAGAGCTTTTTTGCTTATAGCGGGTGTAGGGAATGCCCCTACCATGTAGTCGCATACGATTCTCCCTAAGATTGAATGTGACGAAGATAAAAATTGAGTAGAGAATTTTCTCTATTCCTGCTTTCGCATGGAAAATATAGTGCTACGCGCTGCTATAAAAACAATAGTTGATGGAGAAGCCGCGCACCGCGCGGCTTCTCCATCAATATCTGTCCTCACCTATCTGCACATTGCTATAGAAAATGGAGTCAAGATGAAATTATATTTCAGTTAATTTTGATGCTTTTTGCTGTTTTATTGAGGTGGCATGTGTGGTTTTCATGATGTAAAATCCTTTTAATTTATCAAAGAATCGCTTCAGTCAGTGATTTGAGAGGTCGATTGTTTTTTGTTTGGTGTTCTGCACCAGCGCCCCATCTTCCATGTGAATAATGCGATCAGCCACATCAAGAATGCGGTTATCGTGGGTGACGAGCAGGATTGTGCATCCTTGCTCTTTTGCAAGTTGCTGCATTAGGTTTACAACTTCGCGACCTGATGTGCTGTCGAGGGCGGCGGTGGGTTCATCGGCGAGGACAAGCTTGGGGCGACTGACTAGAGCACGGGCGATCGCCACCCGTTGTTTTTGACCGCCGGACAGATCTTTGGGGTGGTAGTGAATGCGATCTTGTAGGCCAACATGCTCTAGGGCAGCGGCGGCAAGCTGTTGCATTTCCGAGCCAGAATATTCAGAATGCACCTCTAAGCCCATCGCCACGTTTTGCTGGGCAGTGAGGCTACCGTGGAGGTTGTGAGCTTGGAAAATGTAGCCCGCTTGCCGTCGAACCCAAGTCAGCTTCTGAGCGCTGGCTCCACAGAGTTCCTGACCCAAAAATTTGAGGCTACCGGATTGAACGCTACGCAAGCCACCAATGAGAGTGAGCAGCGTTGTTTTTCCAGAACCAGAGGGGCCAGTCATGATGATGATTTTGCCCGAGTCAATATCAAGACTGATGTCGAACAAGACCTGTTTGCGGAGTGCGCCTTTTCCAAAAAAGTGGTCAAGATGTCGGATTGAAATGGATGGAGCGATCGCCCCTTGATCGTTCAAGTGATCTATTGTTGTGGAATTAGCAGGCGTGGAACCAGCAAGAGCAGAGTGATGATGCATGGGGATTACCGGGGGATGAGGGTGCGCTAAAACATGTCGGCGGGGTCGGCGGCCTGGAGTTTTTGAGTGGCGATCGCCCCAGACATAAGGCACATGATGACGGTAAGGATGAACACCAATATTGCGCGGTTGACAGTAAGAATCAGGGGTAGAGAGGTTGCGTGAGCCGCGAGCCGATAAAGGCCGATGGACAGCAGTGCGCCAGGAATGAAGCCTAGTACCGCTAGAATGATGGACTCTTCGAAAACGATGCTCAGCAGGTAGCGATGTCGGTAGCCCATGGCTTTGAAGGTGGCATATTCTTGCATGTGGGTATTGACATCGGTGGAAAGCACCTGATACACGATGACGACCCCTACAACGAAGGCCATTGTTGCTCCGAGGCCAAACACAAATCCAATCGGGCTTTCGGTGCTCCAATAAGCTTGTTCTTTGGCAATGAATTCTTCTAGCGTCAAGACATTAACATCCTCGGTCAGGTAAGACCGGAGAGCGATCGCCACGGTTTCAGCATTTTGTCCGGGGGCAACGTCAATCAGACCGAGACTGACACTACCAGAACTGCGGCGAGGAAACAGCAGAGAGAAATTCTGTTGGCTCGTCATTAAAAAGCTATCGGCTCCAAACGAGGCTCCTAGCTCAAACAGGCCGCGAATTTCTACAGTTTTGCCGTCTACTTCGGTGCTGACGCGGTTGCCTTGCTCAACTTGTGCGATGACATTGCCATACTCTCCGCGTGATTTGCGATCAAACAAAACGGCTTGTGGAATTTTGAGAGTGTCGAGCTGGTCATTGACTTCAGGTAAGTGGAAGGCAATTTGGTCTGGGTCAATGCCGACCACTTGGATATTCGCTTCTAGTTGGGTTTGAGGGTTTTGCCATTGAATGACGCCGGAATAAATGGCCTGAGCAGACTCTACCCCTTCAATATCACGAGCCTGATACAGGCGACGCCGAGGGAATGTGGCGAGATTTTGCGTGTTTTTGGCAGAAGGACTGACTAATACAATGTCAGCGTCGAGAGCACGGATGAGAGCAGTATTGCTGTCGTAGAGCGCTCCTTGAAAGCCAAGCTGGATGAAAATCAGAATATCCGCAAAGGCAATTCCGGCGATCGCCACGAGTAGCCGACTTTTTTCGTGACTCAGTTGCAGCCAGCCGAGGGGAGTGCGACGGTTCAGGGTTTGTAGCCACGTGGTTTTGAGTGTAGGTTTCATTGCTCAATCTCCACATCGACTTGCAGGTTTGTGAATGAGCGGGCGATCGCTGCTGATTCTGCGTCCAGGAGAATTTCGACCTCAATAACTCTTGCGTCAATAGCAGCGCTGGGATCGGTGGTGATAACGCCTTGCTGCTGAACCTTGGCACTGATGAATGTCACCGTTCCTGAGAGTGGTTGACTGAGGGCATGGCTTGTAACTCTGGCAGACTGCCCCACCTCGACGCGCCGGATGTCGCTTTCGTAGACCTCGGCAGTCACCACCATCTGGTCGAGCTGTCCGATCTCAACAATGCCATTGGTATTGAGCTGTTCTCCAGGGCGGGTAAAGACTTCTAGCACGATGCCAGCTTGGGGCGATCGCACATAGGTTTGCTCTAGCTCCGCTTCTGCTTGCTCAACAGCAGCCTTTGCCCGACTCACTTGGGCAGCTGCCACATCGACATCGACAGGCCGTATTTCTGAAATGGACTCCAATGTTGACTGAGCGGCGGAGATCTGGGGCGATCGTGTGGTTTGCAATCGTTC
>JGI12048J13642_10253761_pt1 | contig 10703 bp, 7 predicted proteins | sample ElkSlonscriptome_16_FD_13642 | JGI IMG/M metagenome (IMG submission 13642) | reverse complement strand
TGAGCTGCCGGCATGCTGCGGCCCTCGTAGGAAGCCGGACCACCGCTGCCCTGCGCCAGGAAGTCGCAGAGGTGGGCCTTCACCTCGCCCAGGCGCTCCGGATCCTCGGCATACGGCTCGAAGCGGGGGGAGATCACCGGATTCCGCAGGTGAGCGGCGACGATGTCGTCGACCAGGGTCTCGATGCCGTCCCGTCCGCCCAGTCGCTGGTAGAGCGTCGAGTCGTTCATGGTTCGTTCCTCCGGTCAGGAGAGATCAGTGCCCTGCAGCCCGACGGGCCGCAGGCGTTCGAAGCGTGCGAACCGCCGGTGGCGGCTGCGAACAGACCGGTCGGTCTACATCCTAGCCGGACCCGGGTGTGGGCAGGTTGCGGCAGGGCCGTCACGTCTACACCGCGGCCTGGATCCGTCCGAAGTAGAAGTCCAGCATGGCCTCCAGCGGTTCGCCGCTCCGGCGGAGACGACTGCGGAGAGCCGCACCCTCCCAGCAGTCCACCAGCAGATCGGCCATCTCCCCTGCATCGGAATCGGGAGGTAGGTCCCCGGCCTGCCGCGCCTCTTCCAGGCAGCTGGCCAGGCACGCACCGATGGTGTCCAGGCAGGCCTCGATCCGCGCGCGAAACGCCTCGTTCACACCGGAGAGCTCCTGCCCCAGCCCGCCCAGCATGCAGCCCAGATAGCCATCTTGGCGGTACTGGTCCTTGGTGAGCTCGAAGAAGCCGCGGACCCGATCCAAGGGAGGGCGACTCCGGTCCTCGGTACAGGCCCGGAGTGCTTCGTGGACCCGGTCCATGTAGAGATCCACCACCTGGAGGGCGAAGTCCTCCTTGCTCTCGAAGTGATGGTAGAAGGACCCCCGCGGCACCCCGGCTTCATTCAGAAGCGTCTGGATGCCCACGTCGTTGTACCCGTGCTCCAGCAGGAGCGCGAGCCCCTTCTCGAGCAGGGTCAGCTTGGTGTCGTGCACGGCGGCCTCCAGAGGAATGGACCGACTGGTCTATTCATTGGCAATGGACGGGTTGGGAGGCGATCTGTCAAGCGATCGGCACCGGGCACCGGGGTCGAGAACGACCGCTATCGCCCGTCCTGCCACGCCCTCCAGTCCTCCCCGTCCAACGACACCAGGTTGGCGAAGAGCCGGTAGGCCCCCGGCACCCCGGTGGGCCACTGCCGGAAGAAGGAGAGCGCGGCGTAGACGTAGAGCCCCTCACCCACCTCGGCCACCAGGAGGGACCCCTGTCGCGGGGGCTCCCCGGGATCGTTCATCTCCAGGACCGGGGTGTAGCGCTCGTCCCACTCCCCCCAGAAGTACAGGCCCCGCTCCTGGGCCCACCCCTGGAAGTCGTCCTGGGTGATGCGGTTCGGCGTGGTGAGGGCGGGGGAGTCGGGCTCCAGGAAGGTCACGGGCGCCGTCTCGTCGGAGACCCGGGGGGCGGGAAAGCCACCCACACCCATGGGGTAGGGCGCGTAGCCACCCCGGGCGAACTGGTACTGCTGGTACTGGACCACCACCGTGCCGCCGGCGCGGGTCCAATCCAGGATCTGCTGATTGGCGGCGGTGACGTCCTCCCGGGTCTCGTAGGCCCGGACCCCCACGACGAGGACGTCGAAGGCATCGAAGGCGCCGGAGCGAACCTCGTCGGGACCGAGGAGGGTCACCCGCGCGCCCATCTGCCGAAGGGCCTCCGGTCCGGCGTCCCCGGTCCCCATGATGTAGCCCACCTCCAGCCCGTCGGTGAGACGTACCGGGACCACGGTGATCCCCGTCTCGGCCGGGGTGAGCCGCAGCGTACGGGGGATGTGCTCGTAGTCGATGACAGCTGTCCGTCGGTCGTAGACCCGGCCGTCGCCGGTCTCCACCACCGCCCGGACCCGGTGCTCGCCCGGCGCCGGCTCGTCCGTGGGGGCCACCCGGAAGGTGACGCTCCGCTCGGCGCCCTCGTCCTCCAGGGTCACGTCGTGGCCCTCGGGCTCCACCTGCCACCCCTCCGGTGCGTCCAGGCGGACCCGACCGCTTCGGAGACCCGGGGCGAAGTTGCGGACCGCCACCGTGACGGTGGTGGCGCTGTCCCGCTCCTGGGGCCAGGCCAGCGCGTCGGGGGTGACCTCCGCGGAGAGCGCCGGCACCACCAGCACCGGCCGGCTGTACTCCCCGGTGGCCTGGTCCACCCCGACGAACCGCCAGGAGGTGCGGGCCTCCAGCACGACCCCCTCCCCGGCGGGGCGGAGCTGGACGTCGAGATGCACTGGCGCCGGATCCCGGGGGAGTCCCCAGACCGACGGGTCGTCGGGCCAACGGTACATGGCCCCGTCCCGGTCTGCCTCCAGGTAGTACATCTCGGAGGGCGACGCCCCCTCCGGGATCCGGACGCCGAAGGTCGCCGTGGCCAGGGTTCCAGGAGCGACCGCGCCGTCGGGACCGAGCCCCTCGCTGCCTGCCTCCTCCGCCTCCCACCCCTCGGGCAACGCCAGCTCCAGGCGGTCGGCCGCCAGCGACGCGTCGCTTCCGTTCCAGATCTGGGCCTCCACCTCCACACGCTGTCCGGGGATGAGGAGGTCGTCGGCAGCCCGGAGATCGAGCTGCACCCCCGAGGCGGCGAGCCAGGCTCGGGTGGTGAGCTCGGTCTTCCGGTCCAGGACGCGGGTGAGCTCCAGGGAGGCGGCGTTCCCGGCGGCGTCCCGGGCCTCCCGGAGCCGTGCGAGGGCGTCGGCCAGAGGTTCGGCGACACCACGGGTATCCAACCCGAAGGCGGCCCGGGCCTCCTCGACGTGTCCCCGGTACGCCCGCAGGTGGGCCTCCACCTGGGAGGGCGCACTCCCGTACATCCCGCCTCGGACCTCGTCCGCCAGCCCCACCAGGGTGGTGTCGATCCCGGCGAAGAGGCCGTCGCCCGGCACGGCCTCCACCCGACTCTCCACCAGGGCGACCCGGGTGGACCGGGGGCCCGGCGGGCGGGACGCTCCCATGTCCTGGGAGCGATGCTGACTCCGGCTCTCCATGGCGAGCTGGAAGAGGGAACGACCCAGGAGCGGGTCCATCTCGCCGGTGGGGATCTCCAGATCGGCGCCCTCGGGATCCCGCCATGCCGACTGGTAGAGCTTGGAGGGCGTCCACGCCTCCACGCCCAGGTCGAGCTGCTCGGGGAAGCGGGTGGGATCACCGGCGGCCTCGAAGGCCTCCCGTGCGATGATCCCCGTCGCCTGGTGCTGCCCGTGGCCGTCTGCGGGGGTGCCGCTGAAGACCGTGACGACGACGTGGGGCCGGAAGCTCCGCACCACCCAGACGACGTCCCGGAGGATCTCCTCGCGCGGCCAGAAGGTGAGGGACTCTTCGGCGGTCTTGGAGTAGCCGAAATCCACCGCCCGGGTGAAGTACTGACGCCCGCCGTCCAGGGATCGGGCCGCCTCGAGCTCACCGCTCCGGATGATGCCCAGCCCCTCCCAGAGCTCGGGGCCGATGAGGTTCTGGCCGCCGTCGCCCCGCGTGAGGGAGAGGTAGGCAGTCTCCGCGCCCTGGCCCCGGGCAAGCTCGGTGAGGAGGCTGGTGTCCTCGTCGTCCGGGTGGGCGGCGATCATGAGCACCCGCTTGTTGCCGTCGAGCTTCCGCAAGAGGAGGCCCGTGGCCACGGCGCCGGTGCCGTCCAGCGTCTGGGCGGCGAGCGCGCGCGTCGGTCCCTTGTCCGGAGACCCACCAGGAAGGGCCGGGAGGGCCAGCGCGGCCAGGAGGGGGAAGAGGAGGGCGGAGGCGCCCAGGCGAGAGAGGCGAGTGGTCATGCCGTAGCCGTCGTACCGGAGGGGAAGCTCGAGTCCGGGCGCAGATACCCGGCGGAGGGCAGGAGGCTCCCGGAGCGTGGGCGCTCCGACGGCTAGCCCTCGTCCTCCGGCCACGGGAGGGCCAGCGCCGCCGGGGCCCGTGCCCGCCCCACCCACCCGGCCAGCGCCGCCAGCGTCAGGAGGTAGGGGAGGGCGAGGAAGAGCTGGTAGGGAAGGTCCAGCCCCAGCGTCTGCAGGAAGAACTGGAGGGCCGAGGCGGCGCCGAAGAAGAGGGCCGCCAGGAGGACCAGGACCGGATTCCACCGGCCCAGGACCACCACGGCGATGGCGATGAAGCCCCGTCCCGCTGACATGTTCTCGGCAAAGGTCCCGGCGTGGGCCAGCGCCAGATGGGCTCCGGCGATGCCCGCAAGCGCCCCACCGAAGAGGGTGGCCCAGAAACGCACCCACCGCACCCGGACGCCGGCGGCCTGGGCGGCATCGGGCTCCTCCCCCACGGCCCGGAGCTCCAGCCCCCACTCGGTCCGGTAGACGAACCACCCCAGCAGCGGAGCCAGGAGGTAGGCGAGGTAGGCGGTGGGCGCCTGGGCGAAGAGTGCAGGACCCACGAGGGGGATGTCGGAGAGGACCGGAAGGGGGAGGGGGGCCAGGGTGGGGAGGGTGAGGGCGGTTCCCGTAGCGCCGAACCGGGCCTGGTACACGGCGCCGGTGACGCCCAGCCCGCCCAGCGTCACGGCGGTGCCGGTGATGATCTGGTCGGTGTTGAGCCCCACGGCGAAGGCCGCGAAGACAAGCGCCGCCAGTAGTCCCGCCAGCGCTCCGGCACCCACCCCCAGCCCCGCCGAACCCCAGGCCAACCCCCCCAGCGCACCCCCCAGCGCTCCGGCGATGAGTGACCCCTCCAGCCCGATGTTGATGACCCCGCTCCGCTCGGTGATGGTCTCGCCCATGGCAGCGAGCCCGAGCGGAACGCCGAGGCGCACGGACGCTTCCAGGAAGGCCGTCCACGCCGCCAGCTCACCCACGGACCGCTCCCTGGGGCGCAGGCCCCTCGGTTCTGGCGCCCGCCGACCCTTCCTGGGCCTCCACCGCAGACCCGCCGTCCCCTCCCTCCAGCAGCTGCCCCCAGTCCACCCGTCGCCGGAGCTGATCCACCGCCAGCACCGACAGGATGACCAACGCCTCCACGGCGTTCACCCACACCGCCGGGATTCCGGCGTTTCGCTGCATGGCGCCGGCCCCTCCCTGGAGGGCTCCGAAGAAGAGCCCGGTGAGGACCACGCCCAGCGGGTTCAGGCCGGCGAGGAGGGCCACGGCGATGGCCGTGTAGCCCCACCCTGGGGAGAGGCCCTCATAGAGCGCGTAGGTGACGCCGGAGATCTCCACCCCCCCGGCCAGACCCGCCACCGCCCCGGAGACCAGGAAGACCCAGAAGACCACCCGCTCCACCGGGACCCGCCCGGAGATGCGCGCCGCCTCGGCAGAAGCACCCACGGCCCGTACCGCGAAGCCCGCCCGGGTGAACCGGACCACCACCCAGAGGGCTGCGGCCAGGAGGAGGGCCAGGAGGAACCCCAGGTGCAGCCGGGTCCCGGAGATCATCGTGGGAAGGCGGGCCGTCTCGCTCACCGGGTCGGTCTGTGGAAAGACCCCCCGTGCCTCCTGCATGGGACCGTGGACTACCCAAGCCGCCATGTGGATGGCCACGAAGTTCATGAGGAGGGTGGTGATGACCTCGCCCACACCCAGCCGGAGCTTCATCAGGGTGGGCACCCAGGCCCACAGGGCGCCTGCCGCCACCGAGACCCCCAGCACCAGCGGGACCAGGATCAGGGCGGGGAGGTCGGGGAGATGGAGCCCCACCCAGACGGCGGCAACGGCCCCCGCGTAGAGCTGACCCTCGGCACCGATGTTCCAGACGCCTGCCCGGAAGGCCACCGCCACCGCCAGCCCGGTGAGGATGAGCGGGACCGAGCGGACGAGGGTGATGGAGAGGAAGACGTCGGGGCTCCCCACGGCTCCGCCCACCAGCGCCGAGAGTCCGACCACGGGATCGTAGCCCCCCACCAGGAGGGCCCCGGCGGTGACCAGCGCGGTGAGGAGGAGGGCCAGCACCGCCGTCCCCAGCGAGGCGAGGCGGTCAGCCATCGCCTGCCGTCCCGGCGAGCATGCGTGAGCCGACGCCCGCCCGGGTCGCTTCCTCCGGAGGCACGGGCGAGAGCCGGCCACGCACCAGCACCAGGATGCGGTGGGAGAGAGCCAGGATCTCGTCCAGATCGGTGGAGACCAGGACCATCCCGGGGGCCCGGTCCGACGAGACCAGCCGCCGGAGCTCGCCGTGGACGAAGGCCGCCGCGGCCACGTCGAGCCCTCGCGTGGGGTTCTCCGCCACCACCAGATCCTCGGCCATCTCCAGTTCACGGGCCACCACCAGGCGCTGCTGGTTCCCCCCGGAGAGGGACGACGCCCGGGTGTCCGGGCCCGGCGCCCGGACGTCGAACCGGTCCATGAGCTCCTCGGTACGGCGGCGGATGGCGGACCAGCGTACCCACGGTCCCCGGCGCCCCCGCTGGGTGCGTTGGAGGGTGAGGGCCGTGTTCTCCATCAGGTCGAAGGCCTGGACCAACCCTTCGTGGGTCCGGTCCTGGGGGATGAAGGCCACCTCCGGCGGGATGGTTCGACGACCTCCGTCCGGGGCGTCGCGGCCAGCCAGGATCCGGCAGAGCTCCCGTTGGCCGTTCCCCTCCACCCCCGCCACCCCGAGGATCTCGCCACGACGGACCTCCAGCGACACGCCGGCCAACGCCTCCTCGCCGCGGGATCCCTGACGGTGGACCTCCTGCAATCTGGCCACCACCTCGCGGCTCGCCTCGACCTCCCCTCGGGGCTCGGACGCCTTCGGGGTTCCCGCCCGGACGTCCCGCTGCAGCGTCCGGGCGCCGTCGGCGCCCACCATGGCCCGCGTCAGGACCTGGGCGTCCACCTGGGAGCGCGGGGCCTCGAGGACGGTGCGGCCCTGGCGGAGGACGGTGACGGCGTCCGCCACCCGCAGGATCTCGTCGAGCTTGTGGGCCACCAACACCACCCCGCGGCCTTCGGAGGCGAGCTCCCGGAGGAGGTCTAGGAGCCGGTCCACCTCCGGCGGGGTGAGTACGGCAGTGGGCTCGTCCAGCACCAGGAGGCGCGGAGACCGGAGGAGGGCCTTCACGATCTCCACCCGCTGACGGCTGCCCACCCCCAGGGTCTCCACCTGCGCCTCCAGCGGAACGCGGAGGCCCGTCCGTTCGGCGAGGGCATCGGTCTGGGCACGGAGTTTCTCCAGGGGGAGTCCGAATCCCCCGGCGGCCTGGCGGTGTCCCAGCGCCAGGTTCTCCAGGACGCTGAGGGTGGGGACCAGGGTGAAGTGCTGGTGGACGAGTCCGACCCCGGCGGCCCAGGCGTCCCGGGGCGTGGTGAGCTCTCGGACCTCCCCACCGACCTCCACCACCCCGGCGTCGGGGCGGAGCGTCCCTCCCAGGATGCCCAGAAGGGTGCTCTTGCCCGCGCCGTTCTCCCCCAGGACCCCGTGGACCTCCCCCGGACGCACCTCCAGGTCGGCGCCGTCCAGGGCCGTCACCGACCCGAAGCGGCGCACCACACCCGAAAGTCGGGCGAGGGGTGGGGTCACGGGGTGTCCGTCTCCCCCTCCACGAAGGGGATGCGGGGCACGTCCAGCGAGCCGGCGCGGATGGCCCGACGGGCCTCGTCCACGCGGGCCCGCAGCTCGGCGGGGATGGTGTCCATCACCGTGGGGTTGGGCACGAAGTCCACCACGCTCTCCCCCGTCCCCACGTAGAGGGCCACCCCGCCCAGCTCTCCGGCCTGCCAGCTCCGCGCCGTCTCCAGGAAGGAGCGGGGAATGTCGATGACGGCGCTCCCCAGGGTGATCTCCGGGGCGATGTCGTTCTGGTCGCGGTTCATCCCCATGATCCAGGCCCAGTCCCCGGCATCCACCGCCTCGCGGACGGCCTGGAAGACGCCGAAGGAGGCGGCGTCGGTGTTGTGGATGAGGATGTCGGCGCCACGGCGGATCTGGGCCACCGCCGCCTCCTTGGCGGCCCCCACGTCGTCCCAGTTCCCGATCCAGGTCTCCAGGACCGTCACCTCCGGGTTCACCGCGCGGGCTCCGGCCTCGAAGGCACGGAAGGTGCCTTCGGCCGGCGGGATGGCCACGCCACCCACCATTCCCAGGGTGTCGGAGCGGGTCATGCCGCCGGCGACCATCCCGGCGAGGTAGCTCCCTTCCTCGAGCTCGAAGACGAGAGGCACCACCGTCTCGGCCACCCGTCCACCGCCGCTCACCACGATCATCATCTCCGGGAAGAGGTCCGCCGCGCGGATGGCGGCGTCCTGGTATTCGAAGCCGTGGGCGAAGACCAGGTCGTACCCGGAGGCGCCGTAGGAGCGGAAGGCCTCGTCGAACTCCGAGGGTGTCCGAGTCTGTTGATGGCTCACCGAGGCCCCGAGGGAGTCCTCCAGCATGAGGAGGCCTTCGTAGGCCCCGGCGTACCAGCCGGCATCGGAGACGGGTCCGGAGGTCAGGAGCGCGATGCGCGGTCCATCCGCGGCACCTTCCTCGGCCTCGGGTGCGTTCCCGTCGTTCCCTCCACAACCCATCGCCATGAGGAGGATGGCGGCGAGGGCGAGGCGTCGGGGGTGGAGGGTCACGGATCGTTCTCCTGGAGCGGTCTGGAGAGCACCATCGGGAAGCGGGTCGCTGTCAGTACCGTGCAGGCCGGGTCAGGTGCCGAACCGCAGGACCGCGTCTTGATTTTGGCCCCGGAGCCAGGCATATGGAGAGTCTGCCCATGCACCGGGCCGCGACCGGCCCGCCCCCCTACCCCTGGTGATCCACCATGGCGATGCAGTCCCCTACCGAACGCGACGCGTGGAGTGGCAAGCTCGGGTTCGTTCTGGCGGCCGCCGGGTCCGCCATCGGCCTCGGAAACATCTGGCGCTTCCCGTACATGGCCGGCGAGGGCGGAGGCGGAGCATTTGTCTTCATCTATCTGGTGTGCGTCCTCACCATCGGGGTGCCCGTCCTCTTCGCCGAGCTCTCCATCGGACGGGCGACGGAGCGGAACCCCATCGGGGCCTTCAAGAAGCTGGCGCCGGGCTCCTGGTGGCCGGCGCTGGGCGCCCTGGGGGTCTTCACCGGATTCGCCATCCTCGCCTTCTACGCCGTCATCGCAGGGTGGACGGTGGGCTACTTCTGGATGGCCCTTACCGGCACCTTCGGCCCGGACGTGGACGCCGCCGCCAGCGGGGAGATCTTCACCTCCTTCATCGGCACCGCCGGTCCGGCGGTGGGTCTCACCGGGTTCTTCCTCATCGTGACCGCGTTGGTGGTACGACGGGGGATCTCCGGAGGGATCGAGCGGGCGGCGAAGATCCTCATGCCGGTCCTACTCGGCGTCCTCTTCCTGCTGTTGATCCGGGCCCTGACCCTTCCGGGGGCGGGCGCCGGCCTCGAGTACCTCCTCCGGCCGGACCTCTCCGAGGTGACCCCGACGGTGGTGGTGCTGGCGCTGGGCCAGGCGCTCTTCTCCATGTCGCTGGGGATGGGTGCCATGATCACGTACGGATCGTACTTCCCCAAGAAGGACTCGCTGCCCTTCGCCGGCACGGCGGTGGCTCTGGCGGACATGGGCATCGCGCTCCTGGCGGGGCTCGTCATCTTCCCGGCCCTCTTCAGCGCGGGGCTGGACCCGTCCGGCGGGCCCGGGCTGGTCTTCGTGGTCCTCCCCACGGTCTTCGCCCAGATGCCCTTCGGCGGCTTCTTCGCGACGCTCTTCTTCGCCAGTCTGGCCATCGCCGCCCTCACCTCCACCATCTCCCTCATGGAGGTGGTGGTGGCCTACCTGGTGGACGACCGGGAGTGGCCCCGGAAGAAGGCGGCCACGATGGTGGCCATCGGCTGCTTCGTGCTGGCCGTTCCCTCGGCCCTCTCCCAGGGGGCGAACCCCTATCTTTCCACCTTTTTGGGCGAGACCTGGCTCGACATCCAGAACATCATCTGGGGGAACTACGGGCTGAGCATCGGGGCCATCCTCATCTGCCTCTTCGTGGGCTTCCGCTGGGGCACCGACAAGATGCTGGACTTCGTGGAGCTGGGCGGGAACCCGCTCCCGGGTCGCGGCCTCTTCGGCTTCATGGTGAAGTTCGTATGCCCGCTGGCGATCGGGGTGGTGCTGGCCTTCATCATCGTCACGGGGCAGTACTTCTAGGGGGATCTTCGAGCCCGTCCAGGCAGGCTCCGCCAGCAGGGGCCGCGCCAGCATGCGCCGCCTGGGCACGGACCGCCAGGACTTGGCCTGCGTCCGCCCTCGTCGCAACCTTTACACCCCCTCTGAGCCATCTCCGCCGCGGCGGGGGCCCCGGAACGACCGTACCCGCACGACACGCCGCCCCATGATCGACGACCTCCTGAAACGCCCCATCGAGACGCGCCCCGACACCTTTCAGCTCCAGGGGCGCATCCTCTACCTCCTGAACGACACCGACCGGGTACGGGCGCAGCTCTACGACGGCGAGGACGTCACCCTGGACGACGAACTCCGGGAGCGTCTCCGGGACCAGATCTCCACCGACGAGATCACGCCGGCCTACATCTGCTACTTCTTCGACGAGACGCTGGGCGAGTTCCCCTACCTGGGGCTTCGCACCACCAACCGGGAGACGGGGGACACCGAATACCCGGTGGAGCGGGGCTCGGTGAAGGACGGAGGGTTCGTGTGCAGCGTCGCCGGGAAGCGCCGGGGGAAGGGGAGCAGCCGGGAGCAATCGCCCTACGCCGAGCTCATGGCGGGCATCAAGGTGGTGGTGGCCGAGAGCATCGAGCGGATCTACAACGAGAACTGCCAGAACCTGGGGATCCTCACCACCACCGAC
>JGI12048J13642_10189215_pt1 | contig 10708 bp, 6 predicted proteins | sample ElkSlonscriptome_16_FD_13642 | JGI IMG/M metagenome (IMG submission 13642) | reverse complement strand
CTCAGTAATCGTGCTTCCATTTCAGATCCACACTGGTGGATCCATGATCCTCCGCTGCTCCTTCCAATGACAGTTTCGGTGACAATTCCACTTCAATTGAGCCCTGCCAGGGTTGTACCGCATCCGCCGATCGCTCCAGTTCCACATAGACCCGCTCACTGATGTATTTGCCGACCCCCACCTTTACACCGGAACCACTTTCCGTCGACTCAGAATCAATGGTCAGGTTATCCAACTGCAACATATCCCGGGTCGTTGAGATAGGATCGAAACCGCTCGATTGTCCACGCAGTTGCTGGGCAGCCTGAGCCAGGCCTAAAGCCTGAAATGGGGTGATATCTTGCACTGATTTCCCAAATAACAGACGGGAAACAGCCTCATCCTGCGGCAAATCGGGAACCGTAGACAAATTGATCTCGAGGTCGTTCAAACCACCGGAAATGGTCGCCAGGTACTCATATTCTTCGCCGCTATGACGCCCTTCAATAAACACCGATATGGCATCGTTAGCAAACAACATATCACCATCTTCTAACTCAAACCTCTTACCAAATAAGTCAAAGGTTCCCCTGATAACGGCGAAACGCCCACGATAATCCGCATCATCCAGCTCACCTGTCAACCTGACTTGCCCGGCTAATTCTGCATTTAGACCCCTTCCGCTTACATAAGCCTGGCGCGACGCCCTCATTATCACATCCAGATAGACCTTGGGCAGACGGAACAATGGCTGAGCCCCATTAGTTTGAAGAGCATCTTCTTCTGCGATTTCTTCGATCTCTACCAATTCCAGCTCGGGGATAGAGGCATCGCGTAAAATATTGAGCACGATTCGCAAAGGTGAAACTTCCACTTCACCTTGCACCAGGAGACTATCAAGATCCCCGTTTATCTCGAGACGACCACTTGCCTCGCCTTCCAATTCATCACGCCTTAACAAACTAACATCCCGGGTAATCACCACTAACTCCACATCCCCTCGTTGCTGGGTCCCAGTAATCGCCTGCCAGTCCACAAATCCTAAGCCGATGATGCGTCCATTTTCCCCGTCCGATGCTTTACCTGTACCAATGCTCATGCGACGCCCTTCGAACAACAGATCCAACTGACCCTCTTTCAGCGTCGTGCGAGTTATTTGGTTTCGGTAGGCAGCATCTGACAGGCGAACAACACCGGTCAAATAGGGGGCTGTCAACTCACCTGACGCGATCAGATCAATATCAAGCTCTCCGTCCAGGCGATGAATATCCCGATTTATAAAGGTCTCTAACCAATCTAAATTCATTTGGCCCGCAAGGCTTGCAGACAAAGGTAAATCGGGCCCCATCCAATCCTCTGCAGTTTGAAATCGTTGCACGTATTCAAGCCATGGCAAGGCGAACTGCAGACTGCCCTTAGCCTGATCATTCAACGAAAAAGTGTTTTGCAGAGTAAGCAGAGTCGGGCCCACAGACAAATCAACCTGGAGGCCCATTTGTTTGGGCACTCGGGTATCGACCACTGTCAGTTCGCGACTGAACTTCATCTTTCCCTGAATATCTGGAGCCTGCGCACTTCCCTTGATTGATATACTGGCTTCAGCTAAGGCAGGAATGGAAGGCAATCCAAATACCTCAAGTCCGGCTAGATCAAGCCCTGCTAACTGTAAATTGAAATCAGCCTGACCCTCAAGGTAAGTGCCTGCAGCAGTAAGAGTGGCAGCTCCCCATTTAATATCACTGGCCTCTAACTGCAACGACGATGGGTCGCCTGCAGCCTTCAAGTTGACGTTAAAACCATGCTGCTCCAGACGACCAGAGGCGGACAGGTCGGTAACGAACTGAGGCCGTTCAATGGGACCTTTTAAATGCAGTTCTCCAGCTAAGCGACCATTCGCCTGGTAAGGAAAAGGGGTTCCGGACAATCGGTAGGCTGCCAATGGAAACTCTCTGAACATGACTCGAAGGTCAGCTTCCTGATTAGCTGGGAAAAAGTCTCCTGACACTTCGGCGTAAGCCTGTGCTCTTGAGTCCAGGGGGGTTGTTATCTTTTGCCCTGCCTGTTCTTGCTCAGCTCGTTTCACCGTCGCTCCAACTTCTCCCAGTTCCTTGGTCTCTCCAAACTCTCTGACTTGATCCTCTTCTGCCTCTAATGCTAATGAGCCACCGGAAAAGTCAAACACAGCCGAGGAGTCAGTGATCCTCACCCGCTGCGCATCCGCCAGCAGAGCTGCTCGCAATGCCATGGTGGTGATACCGCCGCTATTATCCTTATAACGCCCATGGCCTGAGACATCACCGTTATATACCGGGGTCAGGAAGCGCCCAGTCAATGAACCCTTTGCCGCAACCATAGCATCTAATCCAACAGGCAATTCCACATCCAGCAGCGACAATAGCCGGAGAGGCATTCGATCCAGCTCCAGTTCCAGATCGAGGGTTTCATCCCTCCAATTCACCAGGCCATCAGCCAGCAACTCTCCCTGTTCTGCTTGCAATCGAATGGGGCTGAATAAGAGCTTGTTTATATCACCACTGACCGAGGCGTTAGCAGCAAAAGGCTGACTTCGATAACTCCCTTCGGCCTTCACTTCCCCTTGATAAAGCGGCTGTTCAAATTCACCATGAATTCGCCCATTCCTTAGCTCCACATCAAGCGCTAGATCGCTGACAGAGTCAATACCCAGTAGATCGAGGTAATCCAAGGGAACGCGGGCGCTTATAGCGCTTAGTTCCATAGTCTGAGCGCTTAGATTCACATCACCTTTGGCGCTGACTGACAACTCACCGAGTTGACCATTCAGGATTCCGATATTAACCGCTTGTGCGCTAGCACTAAAACGTGTGTTCAAAGCCAGAGATTTGTCCTGAAAGCCAGATTCTGCGGATAATGTCCCCGCCACTTGAGGCTGATCTACATAGCCCTTGAGAATAAAATCACCACTAACCTTGGCTTGCTCCAGCAATACCTGGGCTACTTGTAAACCCGCTTGTGCTTCTTGTACCCCCGTTTGTGCTTCAGGTGAAACATCTGCAAGACTGCCGGAGAACTGAGGCAGCCAAGGAGTAGTGATTGCCAACGGAAACTGATCTAACTGAAGCGACAGATGGTATCGATCACCTTGCATCCATCCTTGCAACTGCTGGGCAGACGACCCAATCTTCAGTACCAGATTTTGGCTGGAGACGCGTTGATTTTCTGCATCCAACATCACCGTTCCATTCGCGGCGAGTTCATGAGCAAGCCAAGGCAGCTCCATCCGCCGCAAACTAATTTGCCAAACCGCGTCTTGTCGGCGTATTTCTGTTTGCAAATGAACAGACAAAGCAACATCTGGTGGCAGTTGTAAGTGCTGGCCGAGCCATCCTGAAGCCTGTTCACTTAATGCCAGGCGGATTTCTCCTACCAACTGTCGGGACAGTTGGGCACTGAGATTGACACGTGCCAGACCTGCCTCAAGTGCAGTCAATTTCACGTTGCCTTCGAGCAAGCTAGAGTCCCAGGCAAATTCTACATTTCCTTCGATTGCGAATGGTGGGGGGTTATCTAAGCCAGGATTGAATGAGTTAGAGTTAGAGGACTTAGGATTGAATAAGTCAGGATTAAAGGAGTCAGGGATTAAAGTGGCAGGATCAAGGGTCGAGGCATCCAGAGGAGGACCCTGCAGCTTTAACTGTTCAATTTGGATGTCTGCCAAACGAATGGGAACCAGACTAGCGCCAGCCAGTTGTTGGAGTTCTTCGTAGCTGAAATCAGGGCCGGCATCATCCTCACTCGAGTCTGCGATTAAAGCTTTTATGTTGGCCCAATTCAGTAGCATAGCGTCCGCCCACAGAGATTCTATATTCAGGCGCTTATCGAGCAGACTCAGTAAATGGATATTCACATCGAGCTGATCCGCACTGAACAGAATATCTTCACCCTTGGATAGGCGGATTTGAGCAAACTGCCATTGATCTGGATGGGGGCTGGACGGACTCTCAACGATAAGGGTCAATCCGTCGGCATCCGAAAAGTAGCGCACTGCCGTGGCAAGCAGCCACAGGCGCACGGATTCGCTGGCAAAAAACGTCACGGGCACCACCAGCAACAGCATGAACAACAAAGAAAAGCCATGAGAGCCCAATGCCAGCAAGGTATGCCCGCACCCCCGCCAAAGGCGCTGAGCAAGCGTCTTTGGCGGTTTTCTATGTTTACTAGTGGCTGCGGCCTCAGGTTGAGTGTTAGCAGGTTCCATCAACTGATCTGCAGGCTCTGAACGTCGAGCGCTGGAGTCTGAGTGGTCACTGGCAGGTGGCAAGGCACGGCGGGTCATAAATTATAATTCAAGGACGATAGTGATAGCGCTAACCCTTCGCAAGCAAGACCTAAAATGCCTGGCCAAGACTGATATAGAGTTGATAGCTGGCATCATTATTTCTTCTGTCCAATGGGAAGGCAAGATCTAGTCTCAGAGGAGCAACCAGGGTGTAATACCTGAGACCTATTCCGGCGCCCCAGAGTAGAGTTTCATTTAATTCTGGGGAGTCTTCGGTAAAGGCATAGCCACCATCGGCAAAAGTCACGATGCCCCAGTCCTGATTAATGCGGAAACGGAGTTCTGTGGACAATTCCTGAAACGAACTACCGCCGATACGAATCCGTTCACCTTCGTCATTCAAGGTTTCCCGGCTTAGGGACTGAAAAGGATAACCTCGCACGGAGCCACCACCACCCACGTAAAAACGCTCGTCAGCCGGAATATCAGGGGTTGCTTCGCCGCTGATAACGCCTGTGGCAGCCCGCACGGCGATAGTGGGAGAAAGCCAGGAGTCAAGGGTATGATAGACACTGGCACTCACGCTCGACTTGATGAATTCTATATTAGCATTGACTATGTCCCGGTACGGATTGATTTCTGCAAAAACTACCCAGCCACGAGTGGGGTCCAGCAAATCGTCCGTAGTATCCCAGGTCGCACGAAAGGGAAACGACAATAAATAAAATTCATTTGCGGACAATCCATCCCTGACATCGGAATATTTAACTTCCGAACCCACAGAAACAGTCAGCTTAGGATGGATGAGATAGCTTAATTCAGCACCGGCCTCCACGCTTTTCGACTGATAATTATCCCGGTCTACCAGTTGACCTTCGCCAAACAGGTTTAGCGCCACATCTTGACTAAAAAAGTTAGGAAACTCGATTTCACCTTCCAGACTGGCCGTGCGTTTGGATACCCTGCCATCAATGTCCAGTTTCTCACCTTGTCCAAAAATATTCCGGTGCTCCCAACCCGTGGAGACATTAAAATCATCATCGGTACTATATCCGATCCCCACCGATACCGTGCGGTGATGACGCTCTTTTACCTCAAAGGTGATATCTACCTCACCCTCTGCATTCAAGCTCTCAACCGGATTAACCCGGGCCAACAGATTGGTGCGAAGTAAATCCAGGCGGCCCTCGTCGACGGCGGATGAACGATAACAATCGCCCTTATCAAGAGCGAGTTTTTGTGACAAAAAAGCAGGATCGATGGTGGTCAGGCCAGTAATACTGATCTCCCCCACGTTGACCTGCTGCGCTTCCTGCATGGAAAACGTCAGAGAGGCTAAGTGGGCCTGGTGAGAGACCGCAGCACGATATTGGATGTTGATTTGATAGAAACAGTAGTTGGCCGTGATATGACGTCGCAATTGTTCGATTGTTTGGAATACTCGCTCAGCTACCAGTGCCTGGCCCGGCTTTACCAAAAGATCAGGAAGGGCCGAGGTATCGATTTCGTCGGCTAACTGCAGGCTGATCCCATCAATCCTGTAGAGCGGTCCCGGGTTCACTGTATAAACAGCTTTGCTGTCGGGTTCCTGTGCATCATGGGCAAAATCATTCTCATCCCAAACAGCGGGCTCAGGCTGTACTTCTAATTCAGATGCGGACACCAGTTCTCCACCCACTTCGGCCTTGTAGTATCCGAGCGAACGCATACGACTAGCCAAAATCCGGGCTTCGGTTCGCACGATCCGCCGCTCGTCCTTGATTTCTTGCAAACTCAGGTTCGCTTCCCGTTGTCGCTCTAACTCTTCTCTTAATTGCGCAACCAGACGCCGAGCCTGCTCGTCGGTCAGTGACTTATTCTGATTCGCCAGCACGCGAACCTCATAGGGAAGCCCACCTATACCTAAAAACGCCAGATCCAATGCAAAAGCGGCCGCCGTCGTTAGCCAGCAGAAAATGATTAGCAGGAATACAAATAAAGTCTTGAGAGATATAAAGAGACACCTAGGATAAATAAAAAAACTAATTTCGGATTAACAAGTCACAGGGATTATAACGTATCAAGCCAGACGTCTCTGCTACCAGGCAGTTTGGAATAGCAATTCTTTACCTGTATGAGGCGACTGGCCAGAGAAAAGTAGCAATCCATTGGATAAGAGATAGCGATCACCGGCTAAGCTGTTCTATACTCCGTGAAAATAAACCCATGAGGCATAGTGAGTGACCCAAGACAAGCAGCCTGGTCAGGATAGCACCGGCACTGGCAAAACCAATAGCAACATGGATGCTTACACCACTCAAAGCATTTCCAATATTAGCGCCAATATCCCCGACGTTGAAGAAAATGCCGGTTCAACCGGCGCTGATAGCCGCAAGGCCGCGGCCGGAAAGCAACAGAAAGGCGGTATGTTCAGCAATCTCCTGTTCAATATCATTATACCAGCCGTCATCATGAGTAAACTCAGCTCAGATGACTATCTTGGTCCAGTCTATAGCATTGTGGTCGCTTTGAGTTTTCCTATCGTCTATGGTATTAAAGATTATCTGAGTTTACATAAACCCAACTTTTTTTCCATTCTTGGCGTCATCAGTGTCATGCTAACCGGCGGTATGAGCTTATTACAGCTTGACCCCCAGTATATTGCGATCAAAGAAGCAGCCATTCCGGCAGCCTTCGGTATAGCGACCTTAATTTCACTAAGGACCAAATATCCCTTAGTTAAGACATTTTTATATAACGACCAAATTATGCGTGTTGATCGGGTCGCCGCAGCGCTGGCAACACGGGGAAACCAGCAGCAGTTTGAGATCAAACTGGCTAATGCATCTTACATGGTGGCGGGGTCTTTTTTTCTGTCATCTGTGCTCAATTATATCCTGGCTAAAGTCATTCTGGTTAGCGAACCGGGAACCACCGCTTTTACTGAAGAGTTAGGCAAAATGACAGCACTTTCCTTTCCCGTCATTGCAGTGCCCAGCACACTGGTTTTGATGGTCGCACTTTGGTATCTGATCAACCAAATTAAGAATTTATCAAACTTAGGCTTTGAAGAAATATTTGATCATACCTAGCGTTGCTGAAATTCGATATCATGATTCTTGTCAATCGCTATCTATTGACAATAGGCAGGCACATTATTTCTGCCAAATCCTGACTATACTTTTAGCTTTCATGAGCCTTTTGCCCATAACCTAAAAAATTTAAGATCCAACGATTGTTTAAGGCAGAATGAAGGTTGAAGCTAACGTTTTCGCAATAAAGCGTAGGGCAACAGATTTAAAAGGTTCCTCTTGCCGTTATTCAAACAGAAAAAGTAACTATGCCCGTGGATCAGGTTTTGTATGCCCGCCAACCCATCGTCAATCGCGATTTGGATGTTTATGGATATGAGCTTTTGTTCAGGACTGAACATCCATCGCCAATAACCGATGGCAATTTTGCCACCTCACAGGTTTTGCTCAATGCCTTCACGGAAGGCGACATTGAAGAGTTTATGAAAGGTGGAAAAGCTTTCGTTAACTTTACCCAGCAGCTACTTCTGCAACCCCCACCTTTTGATAAAGAATCGCTGATTATTGAAATTCTCGAAGATATCGAAATTAATGCCGAGGTGATGGCTGCGGTAGAAAGTTTACATCAACAGGGATTTACCCTTGCGCTGGATGATTACGTAGCCGACTCTCACCAACAACCCCTGCTACCCTATGCATCCATAGTAAAACTGGAATTTCCAGCCATACCGAAGAGTAAATTGCCGGGAATGATCGACCAACTGCAGAGCCGGAAAATTACTGTTCTTGCTGAAAAAATAGAAACCCAACAAGACTTCAAACTATGCAACCAACTCGGCTGTGATCTGTTTCAAGGGTATTTTTTTAGTAAACCGGAAATTGTCCGGGGTCGAAAGATACCTCAGAGCAAGTTGGCGATCATGAAATTGATAGCCAAAATACAGAATCCTCGTCTCGCCATTGATCAAATCATTCAAACCATTAGCCAAGACCCCCTACTCAGCGTAAAACTGCTGCAAATGATCAACTCAGTGGCTTTCAGACGCCCACAACCCATCGATTCGATCCACATGGCGGTGATGCTACTCGGAATTGAACGCATCAAGACGCTGGCCACACTATTAGCCCTGAGTAATATTGATGGCAAACCCAACGTCTTAATCCATGTCGCTCTCACCCGGGCTCATATGTGCAAATTAATGGCTCATCAGCTGGACCCGCAAGCAGAAAGCACTTTTTTCACCGTGGGCTTATTTTCTTGTCTGGAAGGTTTTTTTGACCAACCCCTAAAGACCATACTGTCAGGACTGCCGCTGGATGAAAAAATATCAGATGCACTGCTTAAGATGAAAGGCAAACCCGGACTTGCCTTGAATACCGTACTTCATTACGAACGAGGAAACTTCGAATCAATACATTGGAAGGTATTGGAGAATCACCAAATCGATAGCACATTACTTACCTCCATGTTCAAAGACAGCATCCAATTCGCCAGCGACCACACAACAGTGTAATATTTGTGTAATTCAGGTTGTCGTCACAGGCAACGCCGGAAATAGCATAAAAATCAAGCGATATGATCGATATTGGTTGCAACCTTACTCATCCCAAACTGTTTCCCAAGGAAAGCGATACTGAGCAGTTTGCTCACAACTGCCGTCATCACGGCCTGCGAGCCATCATTGCCATTGGCTCAAACATACAGGAAACCCGGGAGTCCATTACTTTAGCTAAGCGCTTTCCTGGTCTGGTATTTGCGACTGCTGGCATTCATCCTCACTACGCTGCTGAAATGCAGGAAGTGGAATGGGACCAACTAAGCCACCTGTTACAACAGCCAGAAGTGGTAGCAATCGGCGAAATGGGTCTCGATTTCTATCGAAATTTTTCGCCTAAGGAAATTCAAATCCAGGTATTTGAAAAACAGCTGACCTGCAATAAATCCATTCAAAAGCCACTCTACCTGCATGAGCGCGACGCATTCACCGAACAATTAAATATCCTGAGAAAAAACCGCAGTTGTTTCACCTCCGGTGTTGCTCATTGTTTTACCGGCAACAAGGACAGGCTGAGAGCCTATTTAGATCTGGGTTTTTATATTGGCATTACTGGCTGGCTCTGTGATGAAAGACGAAGCAAAGAACTGACAGAGGCCATCAAATTCATACCCAAAGACAGACTAATGACTGAAACAGACAGCCCATTCTTGTTGCCAAGGACACTGAGACCGAAACCTAAAGACGGAACCAACCAGCCTTGGTTTCTGGCCGAAGTCATTACAAAAATTGCTGAATGCCGCGGCGAGACGACACCTGAGGTAGAGGTTTACAGCAGCCAAAATGCCACTGATTTATTCGGCCTCAAGTTTAGCTTAGCTGATCATCTGGTTTAGCTACTCAATGGATCATGAAAATACATCGATTACAGTGCCTAAAGCCTCGTTAGCAGAGGGATTAAATTGCTGAGCCGGATCGGCTGAATCTGCTGCCAGGGTCGCGTTGCTGGACTGGATTCCGGCCTCAAAACCCAATGGGGTCTGCTCTGCTGTTTGTGCTCTCAACCCGGCCGCAGGACTTCGGACCTGAGCGGTCTGATTTTGAGCTTCAATCACTGCTTCTGAGTTTTTGACCTGCTGCCCACTATTTAATGCCAGCTCAATGGATTCCTTCGAGATATCCACTTTTAAAGCAACAGGAGTGGACGAACTGGCAGCACTTTGGGTTCCTTCGGTATTAATATCACCCTTAACACCCTCTTGAAGCTGACTCTGTTGCTGCCGATTGTCCAATTGGCGTAAAACTTCATTGGAAGAACTAACGATAGTATTTTCCGGCATAACTCCACCCCTTTTGCTGATATTGCTTCCGCTGGCTCATATCCCGGATATAGATTAGTGCTCATACAGAAACGCCAGTTTTTGATGGGCACTAACGCAGTACAAGGAAGTACTGCCAAAATCGATCGCCTAAGCGATTGATTTTGTGAGCAACGTAAAATCTGCATTTTACTTTGCGACTCCGCGAAACGGCATGGAAGCCGTTTCAGGATGAAAACCAGATCAGGCAATCGTCTCCTGGATGCTGAACAAATTGAACTGTGGTTTATGGACTGGCCCTTTAGCTATAACCGAATCGGTTCATCCACAGTCACGGCACACGCTGGATGCATTGGCAATAATTGATGATATTATACTACTTGCATCTATAACAACTGGCGGTTTTGTTGTGAGTTTGTGTTATTTTTAGTGTCCGCAACTCGTGGTGAACTTACTAATGCAGATGTTTTTGTTCCGAAAATTGCACCGCACTGCAATTCAGACTAACTTAATGCAAAAGAAACGTTTGCAAATGCCTTTCTAGCTGGTTCTCATCCTGAAACGGCTTCCATGCCGTTTCGCGGAGTCGCAAAGTAAAATGTCGATTTTACTTTGCTGGCAAAATCAATCGCTTAGGCGATCGAT
>JGI12048J13642_10943362_pt1 | contig 10718 bp, 6 predicted proteins | sample ElkSlonscriptome_16_FD_13642 | JGI IMG/M metagenome (IMG submission 13642) | reverse complement strand
CGACGAGGTGGGGTACCGGCCGGGAGAGCTGGACGTGGGAGAGGCGGAGGACGCCCTCCGGGCGGCACTGGTGGGAGCGAGCCTGCCGGAGGACGGCAACGCGGTGGACGAGTTCGGCGCCGAGGCGGTGGCCGACTTCGCCGCCGGGGGCGGCCACTTCCTCACCGCGGGCCTGGAGTCGGTGCGGGTGCGGAACCGGACGCACCTCCTGAACGGGTTCGTCCGGCCCCTCGTATCCCGGGCAGAGACGTGGCGGACCTCGGCCTTTCTCCAGGATCGGTGGGACCTGGGTGGGGGCGTGACATGGGAAGTGGGACTCCGCGCCACCTCGGTGGACGGGTCCCAGGCGTGGTGGGAGCCGCGCACGGCCCTCCGTGTGGACGGGGCGTCCCAGGCCCTGGGACCCTGGTCGGTCCGCCTCGCCGGCGGGATCTATCGGCAGTTCCTCAACAGCTTCGAGCTCACGAACGTAGGAGCCAGCGCCCTGGTGCCGGAGGTGCGGTTCTGGATCCCCTCGGACGAGACCCTTGCTCCCCCCCGGTCCCGCCACCTGGCCCTGGAGGTCGGAGCCCGTCCCGCCCCGGGGTGGGAGGTTCGGGTGGAGGGCTACCACAAGTGGCTCGACCGCATCCTCGCCCTGGACTATGGCGTGCTCCTGGGCACCCATGGGGGAACGCCCGACACCCTGTCCCAGGCCGACTTCGTGGGGGAGGCTGAAGGAGCGGCGTACGGGGTCGGTGCGCGGGTCGGATGGGAGGAGGGGCGAGCCCGGCTGCAGGTCGGCTATGACTGGAGCGTGTCGGAGCGCACCTTCCCCTCCCGCTTCGACGGGCAGCGTCAGCCGGCACCGTGGAGCGAGCCCCATGCTGTCTCCCTGCAGGGTCGCCTCCCCATGGCCGCCGGCCTCGCGTTGGAGACCGACGCCCGCTCCGTCTTCGGGCGGAGCTGGGGTCTCCGGCGAGCCTACTTCGACTTCCTCACCCTCCACGGCACCGACGGCGGGCCGGACATCGGTCTCCCCGGCGACTCGGAGCTGCCGGCCCTCCACCGGGTGGACCTGGGCCTTTCCTGGCTGGGCCGGCCCTGGGGCCACCCGGCGGAGGTGCGTGCCGAGCTCCGCAACGCTCTGGGCACGGACCAGGTGCTGGACTACTCCCTGCGCCGCGCCACCCAGGCCGAAGTGGGCTCCTACCGCCAGGTGCCTCGCCTGCTCCCCGGGCGGCGTATGGCCCTCACACTTCGGGTGGGATTCTAGCAGATCCCCATCTGCTCCACCCCTCCTGCCGGCCGCCGATCCGGGCGGCGTCCAGGAATTGTCTAAGGAGTGACTGGTCATAGCACGGATCTTGCGTGTATCGGAATCGAATCAAGAACAACACGGCTGGTAATCCGGCCTGGTACCTTCAACCCGAGACCATCATGCGCTCACTAGCACGCTCCGTTTTCAGGGCGGCCCTCGTGCCTGCCCTGGCCCTGTCCGTCGTGGCATGCGACGACGACGAACCGGGAATGACCGATCCTCCCGTCGAGGAGACCATCGCCGAGATCGCAGCCGCCACGGCGGATCTCAGCACCCTCACCACGGCCCTCGAAGCCGCCGATCTGGTGAGCGTTCTCCAGAACGATGGGCCGTTCACCGTCTTCGCGCCGGTGAACTCGGCCTTCGCGCAGCTTCCCGCCGGAGAGCTGGATCGGCTTCTCCAGCCGGAGAACGTTGCGGAGCTGCAGGAGCTGCTCCAGTACCATGTGGTCTCGGGTGCGCTCTTCGCCGCGGATCTGTCCGAGGGTCAGACCCTCACGACGCTGGCTGGCGGTGAGATCGAGATCTCGCTCTCCGGCGGGCCCTCCGTGAATGGGGAGGCCATCACCACCGTCGACATCGAGGCGTCCAACGGTGTGGTGCACCTGATCGACGGCGTGCTCCAGCCGCCGCTTCCGGACATCGCCGCTACCGCTGCTGCCGCAGCCAACCTCTCCACCCTGAGCGCCGCCCTCGAGGCGACCGGTCAGGCCGAGGCGCTCGCCGGTGACGGACCCTTCACGGTCTTCGCGCCGCAGAACAGCGCCTTCGACGCGCTGGGCGCCGAGGTCGTGGCGACGCTGCTGGAAGAGGGCAACATTCCCTTCTTGAGTGAGATTCTCGGCTACCACGTCGTGCCTTCCGCCGAGGTGTTCGCCGCGGACCTCTCCGACGGTCAGACCGTCACCACGTTGCAGGGTGAGGACCTCACCATCGGCGTGTCCGACGACGGCGTGACGGTGAACGGCGCGTCGGTCACCCAGGCCGACATTCGTGCCAGCAATGGCGTCGTCCACATCATCGACGGCGTTCTGGTGCCGGAGGTGGACATCGTCGAGCGGGCGATCCTCACGGCTGAGACGCAGACGCTGGTGGACGCCGTCGTAGCCGCCGAGTTGGTAGCCACGCTGCAGGGTGACGGACCCTTCACGGTCTTCGCCCCGACGAACGCGGCCTTCGAGGCGCTGGGTGACTTCACCCTGGCCGAGCTCCTCGATCCGGCCAACCAGGGCCTCCTCCAGGAGATCCTGACCTACCACGTGGTTCCGGGCGACATCCGGGCCGCCGACCTGGTGGACGGCGCGACGGTCACCACCGTCGAGGGCCGCGATCTCACCATCGATCTCTCGGGCGACACGCCCATGGTGAATGACGCTGGCATCATCGCCACCGATGTCGTCACCACCAACGGGGTCATCCACCTCATCGACGGTGTGCTGGTTCCCGAGCTCGACATCACCGAGATCGCTGCCACCACAGAGGCTACGGCGACGCTCTCCACGGCCATCGGGGCCGCCGGGCTCACCGAGACCCTCGAAGGCGAGGGCCCGTTCACGGTCTTCGCGCCCACCAACGAGGCCTTCGCCGCGTTGGCGGACTACACCCTCGACCAGCTGCTCGACCCGGACAACCAGGAGCTGCTGCAGAAGGTCCTGACCTACCATGTGGTGCCGGGTGACATCCGGGCCGCCGACCTCACGGACGGCGCGACGGTCACCACCGTCGAAGGCACGGAGCTCACCATCGACCTGTCGGGCGAGACGCCCATGGTGAACAACGCCGGCATCATCGCCACCGACGTCGTGGCGGAGAACGGTGTGATCCACCTCATCGACGGCGTCCTCACGCAGAACCTGGACGTGGTGGACGTGGCTGCGACCACGGAAGTCACCGCGACGCTCACCGCGGCCATCGAGGCTGCGGAGCTCGTGGAGACGCTGAAGGGTGACGGGCCGTTCACGGTCTTCGCGCCCACCAACGAGGCCTTCGGCGCGTTGGCGGACTACACCCTCGACCAGCTGCTGGCGCCGGAGAACCAGGCGCTGCTGCAGAAGGTCCTGACCTACCACGTGGTCCCGGGTGACATCCGGGCCGCCGACCTCACGGACGGCGCGACGGTCACCACCGTCGAAGGCACCGAGCTCACCATCGACCTGTCGGGCGAGACGCCCATGGTGAACAACGCCGGCATCATCGCCACCGACGTCGTGGCAAAGAACGGCGTGGTCCACCTGATCGACGGGGTGCTCACGCAGAACCTGGACGTGGTGGACGTGGCTACGACCACGGAGGCCACCGCGACGCTCACCGCGGCCATCCAGGCTGCGGAGCTTGTGGAGACGCTGAAGGGTGACGGGCCGTTCACGGTCTTCGCGCCCACCAACGACGCCTTCGCTGCCCTCGAGGACTACACCCTCGACCAGCTCCTGGCGCCGGAGAACCAGGCGCTCCTCCAGGAGATCCTCACCTACCACGTGGTCCCGGGTGACATCCGGGCCGCCGACCTGGTGGACGGCGCGACGGTCACCACCGTCGAAGGCCGCGACCTCACCATCGACCTGTCGGGCGAGACGCCCATGGTGAACGACGCCGGGATCATCGCCACCGATGTGGTGGCCGAGAACGGTGTGATCCACCTGATTGACGGCGTGCTTCTTCCGGAGCTGGACATCGTGGAGACCGCCACGGTGACCGAGGCCACCGCCACCCTCGCCGCTGCCGTCGAGGCGGCGGACCTGACGGCCACGCTGAAGGGCGACGGGCCCTTCACGGTCTTCGCCCCTGTGAACGCCGCCTTCGAGGCGTTGGGCACGGATCGGCTGGACGTCCTTCTCGATCCGGCCAACCAGGACCTGCTGGCCAAGGTCCTCACCTATCACGTCATCTCCGGCGAGGTCCGGGCCGCCGACCTCACGGACGGCGCCATGGTCACCACGGTGGAGGGCTCCGATGTCACCATCGACCTGTCGGGAGACATTCCCATGGTCAACGGGGCCGGCATCATCGCCACCGACATCGAGACCGAGAATGGGGTGATCCATCTGGTGGACGGGGTTCTCACCGAGAATCTCGACATCATCGATCAGGCCACCGTGAACGGGTTCTCCACGCTGGTGGATCTGGTGGAGCAGCAGGGCCTGACGGCCACGCTGCGGACCGACAACATGGGCGACGGGTTCACCGTCTTCGCCCCGACCAACGAGGCATTCGCGGCGCTGGAGACCGTGCCCGCGGGTGACGCCCTCACCAACGTCCTCCTCTACCATGTGGTGGGCGCGACGGTGGGCTCGGCGGATCTGTCCGACGGGCAGGTCGTGGAGCCGCTTCTGGAGGGCTCCTCCTTCACGGTCAACATCGACGGGTCGGTGACCATCACCGACGGCGCAGGCAACACCGCGACCGTCGTCGCCACCGACGTGGGGGCCTCCAACGGCCTCATCCACGTCGTCGATTCGGTTCTCATCCCGGCCAGCTGACGCGGGAGTAGGGCCGCCCGGACCCTCGCGGTCCAGGGTGCATGAGGTGACGCCCCATCCGGCCTTCGGGCCGGGTGGGGTGTTGCCGTTGGGGGGTCGGCGGGCGAGGCTCTCCATGTGGGTCGGAGGGGGGTCGAGCCCCTCGGTCGGCCCCACCCATCCCTGCAACCAGCGATCCCACCGACATGCTGCTGGACGTCCTCCTCCACGAGCAGCTCCGCGACATCTTCGCCGAGGCCCGCATGGCCGGGCGGGGGCTCAATGCCATCCGCCTGGAGGAGCATCCGCCTGGAACCGAGGAGCTGTTCGGCGGGCGCGGCGCCGTGGTGCGCATCGAGACCACCGACGGCCGGGCGCTCCTGGTCACTCCCCGGGGCATCTTCGACCAGGATGGCGGCCAGGCCCGGGAGCGCGTCGCCTTCCAGGAGCTGGTGGGCTACGACTGGATCAGCGAGGAGATGGAGCGGAAGGTCGCCCTGAAGGACGAGCACTACGACCGGCTCTTCCTTCACCTCCGGGGCGCGCGCACGGTGGTGCTGGCCCACCTGGGCGACGCCGTCTACCCCCTCATGACCTTCCTGGGCAAGGTCCTGGAGCTGCGCTCCCAGAAGGTGCTCCGTCGCCGCATGGACGCCCCCATGGAGGAACTCATCTCCCGCTGTCTGGCGGCGGCGGTGGAGGGCCCCTTCTTCACCGACGAGGAGCTGGAGAAGCTCTTCGAGCAGGAGCGGGGCTCCCTCACCGTGGTGGCCGCCATGTGGGAGCGGATGAACCTCGCCTCGCCGGACCTCCGCCGGACGGTGGTCTCGGTGCTGGAGATGCTCCTGGAGCGCCGTGCGCGTCATCCCGAGGAGTGGGGGCGCCGGGTGGGCGCCGAGCCCGCCGAGGTTCGCGACGCCCTGCGGACCTTCCAGGAGTTGGTGGAGTCCTCGGAGGACCTCGGAGAAGCCGGCAGCTAGCGCGGCGTCGCCGAAGTCTGGTAGCTAGGAGGAGACGGCCTCCGTCTCCTGGCGGTGCTCCTCCAGGGCCTGGGCCACGGCTTCCCGGGCGTCGGGGGTCAGGAAGCCCGCCTCCAGAGCGTGATCCGCCATGACCACGCTGTCTTCTGCCAGGACCAGCTCGGTCCCGGATGTCCCGGTCTCCCGTGCCAGGGTGTCGATGTCCCGGGCGCGGTCGCCATCGCTCACGTCCCGGATATAGACCGCCGTCACGCGCCCGGGATGGGCATGCACGATTTCGGCGTAGATCTCCGGGTCGTGCTGGCCACTGTCCCCGATGAGGATCACCGGCAGGTCGGGGTAGCGCCGGAGCATGGCGTGGATGTGCTCCTTCTTGTGCCCGCTGGAACGCCGGGGCAGGGGGTGCTGAAGCGTCAGTCCCCACTCCCGCAGGAAGAGTACGGGGCCCTCGGGGATGTCGTGCATGCGGAAGAAGGTCTGCAGGACCTCGTAGATGCTCCACGGTGCCCGAGAAACGTAGAGGAGCGGATTGCCCTCGTCGCCCCCTGGGCCGCCGTGGAGTCCCCGGTACAGGGCCGCCACTCCGGGAAAGGCGGTGCGGGTCTCGGCGCCCTGGGCGAAGAGCCGCCAGAACATGCGGAGGACGTTGGCCACCCCCGTGAACATCACGGTGTCGTCGATGTCGCTGACGACGAGGCGGCAGGCCGATGGGGTGGGAACGAAGACCATCCCCTCGGCGGTGGTGGTATCGCCCTGCCGGGTGACCTCCAGGTGGACCCGGTGCCAGCGGTGATCCTGGGGCAGGGGCTCCGTCGGGGCGAGCTCCACCTCGAAGTAGCCGTGCCGGTCGGTGACGAACGAGGCCTCGGCGCCGCCAAGGGAGGCCGTCACCTGGACGTCGGCGATGCCCATGCGAGCCAGGCGCCGCAGGAGATCGGAGAGCTCGCGGAGGAAACTTCCCGGCGCCAGGCCCTGCCCGAAGCGCGGCTGCCGGAACACCCGCCCCTTCAGGTAGACCTCCTGACGCGTTCCGTACCCCCGGTAGGGCTGGATGACCGTGCCCTTGAGCCCCCCGCTCCGGCGCACCGGCCGGGTGAGGACACGAAGCGCCCGGCGCACCCCCTCCCAGAGGCGTTTCAGGAACCCGCCGATCAACCCCGACTCACGCCCAGCTCAGGTCGTGCTTGGAGACCGGAAGGCTGCGGATCCGGTATCCGGTGGCGTCGAAGATGGCGTTGCAGAGGGCCGGGAGGACCGGCGGCAGGGTGGGTTCGCCCAGCCCCGACGGCGGGTGGTCCGTCTCGACGAAGCGCACCGCCACCGTTCCAGGTGTCTGGGACATCCGGAGGAGCGGGAAGGTGTCGAAGTTGCCTTCCACCGCCCGACCGTTCTCGAAGGTGATGGCCTGGCCCAGAGCGTGGGAGAGCCCCTCGAGGACGCCGCCCTGGGCGTTGTTCTCGGCGTTCAGCGGATTGATGATGTGCCGGCCCACGTCCACCGCCGCCCAGACCCGGTCCACGGAGAGGGCGCCGTCCTGGGCCACCGTGACCTCGACCACCTCCGCCACGTACCCCATGTGGGAGAAGTGGAAGGCGATGCCCATGCCGCGACCCCGAGGCAGATTCCCCCGGTTGGCCCATCCGGACATCTCTCCGACCTCCTCCAGCACGCGGCTCATGCGGACCGGATCCTGCTCGGTCTCCGGGCCTGCCGCCGCCAGGAGGTCGAGTCGGAAGCGAAGGGGGTCCACCCCGGCTTCATCGGCCAGTTCGTCCAGGAACGACTGGTAGACGAAGGCCAGCGCGTTGCTCCCCGGGGCACGCAGGGCACCGGTGGGGATCCCGAAGGGCATGAGGCTGGCACCCATCTCCATGTGGGGCACGCAGCCGGCGGGGAACTCGTCGTCCCCGAGGCCGGCGCTGGAGGCGAACCGGTCCCCTTCGCCGAAGGAGACGAAGTGATTGCGCCACGCCTGGAGCTCACCGTCGGCGTTCACGCCACCCTGGAGCCGGTGCCAGCCACCCGGCCGGTACATGTCGTGCCGGGTGTCGTCCTCACGGGTCCAGAGGAGCTTGACCGGCGTCCCTTCGAGACGCTCGGCGATGGCCGCCGTCTCCACCAGGAAGTCATTGTAGAGTCGACGCCCGAAGCCTCCGCCCATCCGCTCGAGGTGGAGGGTGATGTCCTCCTCCGCGATGCCCAGGACCTCCGCGGCCATCCCCCGGCCCCGGGCCGGCGTCTGGGTCGGAGCCCAGAGCTCCAGCCGTCCGTTGTCGAAGAGGGCGGTGCAGTTCTGTGGCTCCAGCGGAGCGTGGGCGAGGAAGGGGTAGTCGTAGTCGGCCTCCACCCGGTGCTCGGCGGTGGACCAGCTCCCCGCGAAGTCGCCGTCGGAGCGAAGGGGCATCCCCGGCGCATCGCGCTCAAGGAGCGCTCGGGCATCGGCATCGAAGCCGGCGCTGCTCTGGGAGGCGGTAGCACCCTCGTCCCACTCCACCTGGAGCACGTTCTCCCGAGCCTGGTTCACCAGCCACCAGTTGTCGCCGACGATGGCGACGCCGGAGAGGAGCCCCTGGAGATCGTCGCCGCCCTCGATGACGAAGGCGTCCTGGACGCCGGGTGCCGCCCGGACCTCGTCCAGGTTGGCTCGCACCACTCCGCCCCCGTAGACCGGGCACTTCTGGTACACGGCGTAGAGCATGCCCGGCAGCGTGAAGTCGATGCCGAAGAGGGGCTCCCCGGTGACGATGGCGTCGATGTCGACGTTGCCCTTGTCCGTCCCGATGATGGTGAAGTCGGAGGCGTCCTTCAGGGGGATGGTCTCCGGGTCGGGGGCGGGGAGGGTGGCGGCTTCGTCCACCAGCTCACCGTAGCCTGCGGAGCGACCGCTGGCCCGGTGGTGCACGACGCCGGCCTCCGTGGTCAGCTCCTCGCGGTCCACCCCCCAGCGCTGGGCGGCGGCCCCAAGTAGAACGTGCCGCGCCGAGGCTCCCACCTGCCGCTGCGGCATGAAGTGGGTCGGTGTGGCCCGACTGCCACCCGCGAACTGCGCCGCGTAGAGGTCGGTGTTCAGGTCCGCCTGCTCCACGGTGACCTGGTCCCAGCTCACGTCGAGCTCCTCGGCGATGAGCATGGGGAGCATGGTCTTCACGCCCTGCCCGATCTCCGGATTCTGGGCGAGGATGGTCACCGTTCCATCGGTGGCGATGCGCACGTGGCCGTTCAGGGTGGCGTTCGCGGCGGCTCCCACGGCTTCGTCCGCGGCGAGGCCGCCCAGGTCGAAGTAGCTGGAGACCACCAGGCCCCCGCCGGCGAGGGCGCCGATCTTCAGGAAGTGTCGTCGCTCCATGGTCGTGTTCATGCTCCCTCCTCGGCGCTGCCGGCTCCGTCGGTGGTGGCCATCCGTGCCGCCGCCTGCTTGATCCCCTCGCGGATCCGGATGTAGGTGCCGCATCGGCAGAGGTTGGTGTCCATGAGCTGGTCGATCTGCTCGTCCGTCGGGTTGGGCACCCGTTCCAGCAGCGCTGCCGCCGTCATGAGCTGGCCGGCCTGACAGTAGCCGCACTGGGGGACGTCGAGCTCGCGCCAGGCGTCCTGCAGCGGGTGCTGTCCGTCGGGCGAGAGCCCCTCGATGGTCGTCACGTCATCGCCGTCGATGGTCTCGACCCGGACCTGACAGCTCCGGGTGGGACGACCGTTGAGGTGGACGGTGCAGGCCCCGCACTCGGAGACGCCGCAGCCGTACTTGGTACCCTTGAGATCCAGCAGGTCCCGGAGGACCCAGAGAAGGGGCATGTCGGCCGGGGCGTCGACGGTGGTCGAGGCTCCGTTGAGGGTGAAGGTGACGGGCGGCATGGTGGACTCCTGAGTAGGTGCGACGCGCAGAGGCCGGGCGGCAGCCCCCGTGCATGTAATGGAATGTCGGGGGTGGAGGCCCGGGATGCCAGTTGCGCGCGACGCGGCCCCCCGTCGTGGCGGCGGCCTCGGGGTCATCGGGAGGCCGGCGAGGTCCGGCGGAAGGCCGCGGTTCGTCAGCGCCCTCCGTGGGGCCCCAGGACCACCCGGACCACCTCGCCAGGGATCAGCTGGACCCGGCGATCCGTCCATCGGTTGCCGCGATCCAGAGAGGCGCCGTGGGGGGCGACGGCCCCGACCGANACCGACCCCTCGCTGCACGGGACGGCGAAGCTGGTTTCCTGGCTCGGCTGAAGCACGCCGAGGGGCGTGGAGGACCCGTCCGAGTAGCTGGCCTCCACCGGCAGGTCCATCCCGTTCCGCACGTCCACCTGGCACATCCCGTCCATGTCCGCCTGGCTGGCGGGGGCGGGCCCGTCGGGAGCGGCCCCCGAGCCGCACGCTGATGTGAGGCCCACCAGGAGTACGAGTCCTGCGAGCTGCTTCACTGCGTCGCCCATACCTACTCCGTCACCTGGAGGATCGTTCGTGGCGCCGATGCAAGCCGGTGGCGCCGATGCTCGTAGGAGGTGCAAGAGGCATTCCTGGGCACATCGGGGGAGTACGGGCCCCCATCGTCCACTCGAGAGGTCGATTCACGGAGAGGTCGTGGGACAGGAAGGCCGATGGGTGGGGTCGGCCGGCCGGGGCTTCGGACGCACAAAAGGCCCGCCGACCGAATGGCCGACGGACCTCATGAGTCGGGACGGCCGGATTCGAACCGGCGACCCCTGCAACCCCATTGCAGTGCGCTACCGGACTGCGCCACGTCCCGAAGACCGAAAACATACCGATGCACCTGACCTCCCTCAACCCTCGCCACAGATGTTTGTCACCGGGAAGAGATGTTTCCCCCGGGCGCCATCCCCTGGTCGCGGGATGGGTTGACCGCTTCCAGAGGTCGGTTTATGATGATTGCCTGTTGCGGGGTGGAGCAGTCTGGTAGCTCGTCGGGCTCATAACCCGAAGGTCGCAGGTTCGAATCCTGCCCCCGCTATTGTGTTTTGGAGCGCCGCCGAGGGCGGCGTTTCC
>JGI12048J13642_10418394_pt1 | contig 10720 bp, 8 predicted proteins | sample ElkSlonscriptome_16_FD_13642 | JGI IMG/M metagenome (IMG submission 13642) | reverse complement strand
AGTAGATGCTGCTTATCATGCTGGCTGCCGTCGATTTGATGGGGCTATAAAGGGATATGGTGGATGCCCAATGGCGAAGGATGAGCTTACCGGAAATATGCCAACTGAAAATATGCTGACTTACTTTTCAAAGCATACGGATGAGATTTTGAATCTGGAAGAAGATAAGTTTGCCGAAGCCTTAGAAATGGCAACGGATATTTTTGATTAGGTTGTTTTCAGTGTAAACAGGGTTATTTCGGGCGGCATTCCTACTCTTCCGGGAAATCCAATATATCCCAGTCCTCTGTTTACGTACAGTAGTTGCTTGCCTTCTTTGTATAATCCTGCCCACCGTGGGTACCTGTATTTGGCGGGGCTCCATTTTACTACTCCGGGTATTTCCACACCGAATTGCATTCCATGAGTATGTCCCGATAACGTTAAATCGACATGCGTTTGCTTTATCACCTCGGCATCCCAATGTGATGGATCGTGGGAGAGGAGAACCTGAAATTTTTTAGGATTCGTGTTTTTCATCGCTTCTTTTAAGTCTCCGTATTTGGAAAATCTCCCTTCTCCCCAGTTTTCAACCCCTATTAATTCAAATGATTCACCAGTGGGTAAGTCTATTTCTACTTTTTCATTGAGCAGGAGCTTGAACCCCATTTGACTGTGGTAACTTTTTAGTTGGTCGAGATTTTGTTGTTTCTGCTCTTCAGAAGGCCAACGAACGTAGTCGCCATAATCGTGGTTACCGAGAATAGAATATTTACCCATTTTGGCTTCTAAGCTCCCGATGTGTTCGAGCCAACCGTCCAGTTCTTCTGCATAATTATTAACGATATCACCTGTAAAGAGAATTAAATCGGGTTCCAAATCATTAATCCGCTTTATAGCCGGAAGCAGAGAGTCGTAGTTATTGAAAAAACTACCTATATGGATATCGGAAATCTGGATGACTTTTAAGCCATTTGCATCCTTTGGTAAATTGGCAAATACAAGGTCTTCCTTCATAATCTTGAAATTAAACCTTCCTCGTACTACACCATAAAGTATACTGATAAACGGTATTGCAGCGAGCACCCATCCCAGCCTGGACAAGAACTGCCATCTGGTTATGGCGTTCATTTTTACTTCACTATCCGGTTCGGTGGTATTGATAAAAAGCTTTGAGGTAATCCATCTGAATAAATGTGTTACGTCATCTAAAAGATGAAAAAACACCACAACGATCTTTGGAATTAAAATCAGCAAAATCAATGCAAAACCCATGAAGAAAAAGTAGTAGTCCATTTTGACCGAACTCTCTCTTGAAAAGGCTAAAACGGCATAGATTAACATTGTATACGCTGCAATAGAAGTAAGCCAGTATAAAACGATTGCTCCGTTGCGAAACATAGATTTTTGCCAGTCGCTCACAACCAACTTGAGCGATTTGAAGGCATAAAAGTCTATTGCCAAAACAATGACAATAAGAATAATTGTAGGGATGAGATTTCGCATACGCTTTTTGACTGGTAGATAGACCCAATAGGGCTACTAAATGGTTTTGAGTGCTGTAAAGCTAATCAACTGCCTGTCTTATTAATAAGAAGTGAAGTGGTCTTTTTTTATGCGCTTAATTTTGAAAAGATCTGGTTCTGGCATTTTACGCTCTTTCTTGCGGAGAGAATTCTGACGCATACTTTGAACTGCAGCAACAGACGCCTGTTCATTTGCTGTAGAGTTTACTTTTTCTTCCTGAACCGCTACTTCGTCATCACCTATCGTGTGATTATCTCTGTAAAGATCATATTGACTTTCATCTTTCTCCACAGCGTCATAACCTTGAGAATCAGGTTCTTCAATTACTGCGATACTTTCATTCACTTCATCGGCTTCCACTTCTTTAATTGCTGAACTTTCAGGCTCTAAACCCAAATCTTTAGATTTTGACGATTCTCCTTCTGTTGATTCTTCCAACTCTTTTAATTCGGCAATTTGATCTAGCCCTTCACTCTTGATCTTTACAGTGTCTTCATCCTCAGTCTTATCTTCAAAAGATTTTGAATTAACTGTTGAATCTTCTACACTGTGTTCAGCCTTATCGACTGGCTTTTTCTCCGCCAATTGATTTTCATTGTTCTTTAGGAATATAGTCCCGATTATTAGCAAAACAGCAACAGATGCCGCAGCAGCGATATACGGCCCGTATTTCTTAATCCAGCCAAAACTCTTTTTGCTCTCAGCTTCAAATTCAGCATCAAAAGCGGCCATTATTTTTTCTTTAGATTCAGGCTGCATCTCGCTTTCGTCTTTACTGTGCGTAACGATATTACGCAGATGATTGTATTCATTTGCGCCTTCCACCTGAGTTAATACAAAGGCTTTTTCCCTGGTGTCTAGTTCTTCAAACCGTTTAGCAAGGAGTAACTCCGTTAAATCGAATTCTCTATCCATGATTTTGCTTCGGGTTAAATGGTTGCAAGGTTTCAGCTAGCGACCTGAGTGTATAATATAATCTCGACTTAATTGTTCCTTCAGAGCAATTCTCTATTTGAGCAATTTCAGAAATGGATAACTCGTGTTTAAACCGCAAGATGAAACACGTACGCTTTTTGAAATCCAGATTATCAAGAGCTTTTTCGAGTTCTTCTTTGAAGATTTTTCGATCTATTTTTGATTCACCCTGATGCATTTTAATAACTGTTGCCTGTTTTAATTCTTCGCCCGCTCTTTCTCTGACTTCCCTGTGCCTGTATTGATTTTTGCACATATTATTTGCCATGCTGTAGAGCCAGGTTTTAAAGGATCTTTTTGGATTGTATTTCTTTAGATTCTTTATGACTTTCATATATAGCTCCTGGGTCAGGTCTTCCGCCAACTCCTTATCGTGCCAAAGTGCTCTTTGAAAAAAAGCGCGAAGCTTTGCAGAGTATCTTTCGTAAATTTCTTCAAAGGCGTTTCGATCACCATCTTTTGCAAAAGACATCAGTTCTTCATCTGAATATGACTTGTAAGAAAGCCTTTTCATTTACCTTTTGCTGTTTGTTTAATGTAAGATTCAAGTTGCTCAGCCAGGGGTTGAAATTCTTCTGCAGCATTTTTTCGATTCAACAAATAGATCTGATCATTGAAATAAGAATAGGAGCGAACTAACCCTTCATCGGCAGGGGTTTGGCAGGGTAGACCAATGCCTTGAAAATCTGTAGCTGCAGCTATAAAATCTGTGTAAGCATTTTCGTTATTAGTTTTTAATTTAAATCCAATACCGCAAAGGCTCAGATTATCTAACTGACTATCCAGAAAAGCTTCTTCATATGCGGGACTAATCCACGCATTCCGAAACTCGTTTAGAAATTCATCTTCGTTTACATATCTGCCTGTTATGGAATTAATGTAACGGTTAAATATTACAGCGTTCTGTAGACGATCTTTTTTGTGAAGTGCCCAAGTCAAGCCCACCAAATCTTGAATACCATTGGTTAAAAAGAATTTTTGATTGGCCATACTCGTTGCGTTCATGCCCCATGATTTCAGTACCGGGCTGATCATCTCTTCTTTATCCATTTCATTGATCAAGTAAGCGGCTTTCATGTCCTTACCTGAACTTAAAGCAGCAAGAAATCTGTATGGAAGCGTTATCTTATTTTCATAGGGTGATGCAGCAAGTGAATCTAGCGCTTCTAAATTTCCAACTTCTAAGAAATTGACAAGTGGTAATAGATCATTGAGAGATTCAGTATTTGTCAGGTACTTCTTTAGTTCGCGCTGGTAAGGTGTTAGCACAGGGAAATAGACTTCTGGGTTTTCTGTACGTTTTTGTTTGTAGACTCTGAAATATTCTTCAAATACTTCAGATTCATCTGAGGTGATTTCTAGATTCATCTCAGGGCTTTCGTAATGGCTGGACTTAAATCGCTCGAGCTCCCAGGGAAGACTGCTCTGGGCATTAAGCAGATTCGCTATCAGAAATAAGAGAACATAAAGAAAGTGTTTCACTATTGATTTTTTTATTCAGTACACGCTACCTTGAGAAAGGTTCATTCAATAATCGTGCAAGATAGAGTCATCCATGCAATTTGTTTTAATCAAGACAGTATTTGAGCTAACTTTGCACTATGAGTTCAATAGATCTGGAGAGAATTAAGTCTGCCTTAGATAAAAACCACGATTGGCCATCTGTGTATATGTTTAAATTTATTGTTCCATCTGATAATGAGAAAATTGCTCAGGTAGAATCAATTTTCAACAGCAATACAGCAGAAATGAAAATGAACCAATCTAAAACAGGAAAATTTACAAGCATTACTGCTAAGGAAGTTATGACTAGCGCAGATGCTGTTCTTAAATATTATGAAGAAGCGGCAAAAATTGAAGATTTGATCTCCCTATGAGTACAATTGAGCGATTTCTCCTGGTTTCGGCTATCATCTTGTTCCTTGTAGTTTTCTACAGGTGGTTAACGCGATTTCTCAGAAGAAAAGAAATTCAGGGATCTTTTCCATATGTTTTTCCATTTGAAGAGCCCTTGAGTAGAAATGCAATAATCAAAGTAGACCTTCCAAAAAGATCGATTGTTGCTCCAGAAATACTAGACCATAATGGGGTGCTTGTTCTGAAAGTTCCCGAAAAGGAATATCCTCAAGGCGTTCACTCTATAGATGTAGACTGTTCGCCTGTTGAAAACGGAAAATATGAATTGAAAATCCGCTTTTCTAATCAAACGAGCAGAATTAGGATAGAAATTGATAATAATAAAAAAGCGCCCCGCTAAGGGCGCTTTTTCTATTTGTCGTCTCCCGACTTATTTTCTTCTTTCGACTTCTTCGATTTTGTAATCTTAATGTGAACTTCTTCGGCATTTTTCTTATGTCCGATAGTTATCGTGTCACCTTCGTTCAAATTGGCATTTATTATTTCTTCAGCCAGCGGGTCTTCAACGTGTTTTTGGATAGCCCTTTTAAGTGGACGGGCTCCAAACTTCTCATCAAAACCTTTATCGGCAATGAAATCCTTAGCCGCATCTGTAATTTTGATATTGTAACCCAATGTAGAGATTCTGCCATAAAGCTTATTGAGCTCTATGTCGATTATTTTGTGAATGGCACTTCTATCAAGAGAATTAAAGATTACTACATCGTCTATTCTGTTCAGGAATTCAGGTGCAAACGCTTTTTTAAGGGCGTTTTGAATAATGGACTGCTGGGCAGCACCTTCGCCTTCCATGCGTGCTTTTGTTCCAAATCCCACACCGGTTCCAAAATCAGATAATTGACGTGCTCCAATGTTTGAAGTCATGATAATAATCGTATTCCTGAAGTCTATTTTTCTGCCTAAGCTATCAGTTAGCTGACCGTCATCAAGGGCCTGAAGAAGCAGATTAAATACATCCGGATGTGCCTTCTCTATCTCATCTAGTAAAATAATAGAGTAGGGGCGACGTCTTACTTTTTCTGTAAGCTGACCACCTTCTTCATAACCAATATAACCCGGAGGTGCTCCAATCAGTCTACTCACGGCAAATTTTTCCATGTATTCGCTCATATCTATTCTAATAAGCGCATCTTCAGTTTGGAACATAAACCTGGCCAACTCCTTAGCGAGTTGAGTTTTACCGACACCCGTAGGTCCTAAGAAGATGAATGAGCCAATCGGCTTATTCGGATCTTTCAATCCAGCACGATTTCTCTGGATAGCTTTAACCACCTTTTGAATAGCAGGCTCTTGTCCGATTACAACTCCCTGCATATCTTCATTCATTCTGGATAGTCTACCGCTTTCTTTTTCGGCAATTCGCTGAACGGGAATTCCGGTCATCATGGCAACCACTTCTTCAACGTTATCCACGGTAACCGTTACACGGTGATTTTTAGATTCTTCTTCCCATTTCGCCTTTGCTCGCTCTAGTTCTTCAATTAAACTTCTCTCTTTATCGCGAAGCTTTGCAGCTTCTTCGTACTTCTGGCTTCGAACAACCTTATTCTTTTCGTCTTTAATCTCTTCAATCCGCTTTTCAGCTTCTATGATTTCAGACGGAACGTTGATGTTCGTAATGTGTACTCTCGATCCAACTTCGTCTAAGGCATCTATTGCCTTATCGGGAAGGTGTCTATCTGAAATATACCTGTTAGTTAGCGATACGCAGGCTTCAATAGCCTTTTCTGTATAGTCTACACTGTGGTGCTCTTCGTACTTCTCTTTTATGTTGTGAAGAATCTGAACCGTTTCTTCCATAGAAGTAGGCTCAACCATTACCTTCTGGAAACGTCTCTCTAGAGCTCCGTCTTTTTCGATATACTGTCTGTACTCATCGAGAGTAGTAGCTCCGATACATTGAATTTCGCCTCTTGCGAGTGCGGGCTTAAACATGTTAGATGCATCTAAAGAACCACTTGCGCCACCTGCACCCACTATGGTGTGTATCTCATCTATAAAAAGAATGACATCAGGCGATTTTTCAAGCTCATTCATCACGGCCTTCATCCGCTCTTCAAATTGTCCGCGATATTTCGTGCCGGCTACAAGTGATGCTACATCGAGCGATACAATTCGCTTATCAAATAATACCCGCGATACCTTTCGCTGAACAATTCGAATAGCCAGACCTTCTGCTATTGCAGATTTACCAACTCCAGGTTCTCCAATAAGTACGGGGTTATTCTTTTTCCTACGCGATAATATTTGCGATACGCGCTCTATTTCTTTTTCCCGTCCTACAATGGGGTCTAATTTGTCATCTTCTGCAAACTTGGTCAGATCCCTACCGAAGTTGTCCAGTACAGGGGTTTTAGATTTTGAGTCGGATACTTTTCTGGATCCGCCACTTCCGCCGCCTGAAAAGCCGCCGCCCATGTCGTCGTCTTCTTCAGAAGCCCCGGGAAATTCGGCTTTTGGGGTATTCATAGCACCTGTATCATCTGATGTTCTCATTCCGTCTAATTCTTCTCTTACTGATTCATAATCAATGTTGAACTTTAATAATGCGCGTGTGGCTACATTATCTTCGTCTTTTAAAATACTGAGTAATAAATGTTCCGTGCCAATTGTAGGGCTTTTGAAGAGTTTTGCTTCCAGATAAGTAATTTTCAATACTTTTTCTGCCTGTTTAACCAGTGGAATGTTTCCAAGGTTACCGCTCTTTACTGATGCCGACCTTGTAGATGACTCAATAACTTTTCTCAACTCTTTCAAGCTTACGCCCAGGCTCTTCATTATTTGTACGGCTGTTCCTTCACCCTCGCGTACGATTCCCAGCAAAAGGTGTTCAACACCTATAAAATCATGCCCCAGTCTCAGCGCTTCTTCCCTACTGTAGCTGATTACATCCTTTACTCTCGGTGAAAATTTAGCTTCCATTTAATTCTTTTCTGTTGTTTATTTTTGCCCCTGCCATAAGGCAAATTTCAATCCAATTTACGTGGAATAAGGGGATTATCAAATATATATCGGCAGTTCTGACACCCTGTCACCAAAAACCTTATTATTTCACAGATTTTTGTTGAAAATTCCACCTTTTAAAAACAGCTCTAAGCAGCGTTAATTGACTATTTTCGAGCTTTGGTAAATACCATTGCAAAAACCATACATTTTTCTAATCTACACACAGAATGGCAGAAGGCGAAAGAATAATTCCTATAAATATTGAAGATGAGATGCGGTCAGCTTACATCGATTACTCGATGTCAGTTATCATATCTCGTGCATTACCAGACGTAAGAGACGGTTTGAAGCCTGTCCATAGGCGCGTTCTATATGGAATGCTAGACCTTGGGGTGCTCTCAAACAGGCCCTATAAAAAATCGGCTAGAATTGTCGGTGAAGTTTTGGGGAAATATCACCCACATGGTGATTCTTCAGTCTACGATACCATGGTTCGGATGGCGCAACATTGGTCACTCCGGTATCCGTTAGTAGATGGTCAAGGTAACTTCGGTTCTGTAGATGGCGATAGCCCCGCAGCCATGCGTTATACCGAAGCCAGACTACAGAAAATTGCGGAAGAACTCCTCTCAGATCTGGATAAGGAAACCGTTGACTTCGCAAATAATTTTGACGATTCTCTTCAAGAACCTGTGGTTCTTCCTACCCGAATACCGAGTTTATTGGTAAACGGTGCCAGTGGAATTGCTGTTGGTATGGCCACCAATATGCCGCCTCATAATTTAACAGAGGTTGTGCAGGCCACAATTGCCTACATAGACAATAGAGACATTGATATACCGGGACTCATGGAGTATGTAAAAGCTCCGGATTTTCCAACGGGGGCTACCATTTATGGTTACGATGGCGTGAAGCAGGCTTTTGAGACAGGTAGAGGTAGAGTTGTTCTTCGGGCTAAAGCTAATATTGAAGAGATACGAGAAGGTAGGGAAGCCATTATAGTTGATGAAATTCCCTACCAGGTGAATAAGGCTGACATGATTAAGAAAACAGCCGACCTGGTTAACGATAAAAAGATTGAAGGAATAAGCGATATACGCGATGAGTCTGATAGAAATGGAATGCGCATCGTTTATGAACTCAAGCGCGATGCTATCCCCAACGTTGTTCTAAACAAGTTGTATAAATACACAGCCTTACAAAGTTCATTTTCAGTGAATAATATTGCTCTTGTCAAAGGGCGTCCCGAGATGCTGAATCTGAAGGATATGATTAAGCACTTCGTGGATCATAGGCACGACGTGGTTGTTAGAAGAACTAAATATGAGCTTAGAAAGGCGGAAGAAAGAGCTCATATCCTGGAAGGCTTGCTTATTGCACTTGACAATATTGATGAAGTTATTAAGCTTATTCGAGCGAGCAGCAACCCTGAAGAAGCCAGAAACGGCTTGATGGAAAAGTTTGAACTATCTGAAATTCAGGCGCGTGCAATATTAGATATGAGGCTTCAAAAGCTCACCGGCCTTGAGCGCGATAAAATCAGAGACGAACATGCTGATCTGATGAAGCTTATAGAATATCTCAGATCTGTTCTTGATTCTGAAGATGTGCGTATGAACATCATTAAAGAAGAGCTCGAAGAAGTTAAAGAGAAGTATGGTGATGAGAGAAGGAGTAAAATAGAATACTCAGCTAGTGAGATGAGTATTGAAGACTTGATTCCCGATGAAGAAGTAGTGGTAACCATTTCACATCTCGGTTATATAAAAAGAACTGCCCTGATAGAATACAAAACGCAGAGCAGAGGTGGAGTAGGTTCCAAAGGAAGTACGACGAGAGATGCAGATTTCCTCGAGCATCTATTTGTTGCTACCAATCACAATTACCTCTTAATTTTTACAGAGAAAGGAAAATGCTTCTGGATGCGAATCTTTGAGATTCCGGAAGGAACTAAAACTTCTAAGGGTAGAGCCATCCAAAACCTGATCAATATTGAGCAGGACGATAAGATTATGGCCTATATAAATGTTGAAAATCTGAAGGATACGGATTACATCAATACACATAATGTAATCATGGCAACGAGAAATGGAGTAGTAAAGAAAACTTCTCTTGAAGCCTATTCAAGGCCGCGTTCCAATGGAATTAATGCCATAACAATCAAAGAAGGTGATCAACTTCTGGAAGCTAAATTGACAAATGGAAGCTCAGAGATTGTCCTGGCAAAAAGAAGTGGAAAAGCCATTCGATTTAATGAAGAGAATGTAAGAGCGGTAGGTAGAACATCGCAAGGTGTTAAAGGCGTTACCCTTGAAGGAAAGAAAGACGAAGTAATCGGTATGGTTTGTATAAACGATACAGAATCTAATATCCTGGTGGTTTCTGAAAAGGGATATGGTAAGAGAAGTGCCATCGAAGATTATAGAATTACAAATCGTGGTGGAAAAGGAGTTAAAACGCTCAACGTAACCGATAAAACAGGTGCACTAATTGCTATAAAGCTGGTTACTGATAAAGATGATATTATGATCATCAATAAAAGTGGAATAACCATAAGAATGAGCGTTGAAGAGTTACGCGTAATGGGAAGGGCTACTCAAGGAGTAAGGTTGATCAATTTGCGTAATGGCGATGAAATAGCAGCGGTAGCCAAAGTTGAAATTTCTGAAGAAGGTGAAGAACTTACAGACGAAATTGAAAACGAAGATTTACCAGAAGGTGAAGAGCCTAATACGGATGACGAATCTACTTCCGATGAAGAAAACGAATAGTCAAACTCACTAAGTAGATACTAAAAAGCCCCGATTAGGGGCTTTTTTATGCAAACAGGTTCTAATGTTATCTAAAAAATGGATTTGATTCAGCTCCAAGGATGGAAATAAAAGTTGGGCTATTCCTGGATTATGTAAGTTTTCATTTTGGTTGCGGTGTTAATCCAGCTACTTAATTTTCTATTGCACGAAACTTTTTAAGTGTGATTTTAGCTGTGCAGCCTTCATTCTCTGTAGACTTTAATACAAGATGACCACCCATGGCTCTCATCATTTGCCTGCTCAATGGGAGGCCAATACCCGAGCCTTCCCTTCTTGTCGTATAAAACGGAATGAATGCATTATCGAGGGTTGATTTATCCATACCGGAGCCGTTATCCGAAAAGCGAATTTCAGTTTTACTTTCGTTGCTTTCCCGGGTTGTCAATTCTATTTGTGGATTGTCTGTATTTTTTAATGCGTGAGTACTATTGAGATATAAATTGGTAAGCACGAGTCTTAATTGTTCAATATCGCCCACGGCCATGATTTTACCTGGTGATTTTAGCTCAATGTGAATAGCGGGATTAATAGGTTTTACTTCATCTACAAACGAATTTAAGAAG